>Ga0181568_10002725_pt1 | contig 16056 bp, 13 predicted proteins | sample 101ome_20_FD_133758 | JGI IMG/M metagenome (GOLD analysis project Ga0181568, IMG submission 133758) | Coastal salt marsh microbial communities from the Groves Creek Marsh, Skidaway Island, Georgia - 101404AT metaG (megahit assembly) | ecosystem: Environmental > Aquatic > Marine > Intertidal... | reverse complement strand
CGGTGATTCTTGCATTTAGGCTAACGCCTAGCGACCATCTCCACCAACGGAATTCGAGATGACCAAGCCCCTGTATGGACAAAGATAAGACTAAACCTACACATGAACAGGAAGTGGCGTTGACATGGGAACGCAAGCTGAGTCGAGTTCCGCCCGAACGGTAGGGAGGATGGAGCACTATGACCACCACCAAATCTTCTCAAAACGACAGAGGAAGTATGAAATTCGATTGATGTCCGACGGCACGATCTCGAGCACGGCCAAGCATCCACTTACAGGCAGTCCAACGAACGAGGTCAACGTTCACACCCATAAAATACGTTATTTTTTCCCCTTAGAAAATCAACCATTGCCCTACAGATTGATGGTTCTGCTCTGCTTGGTTTTCTCCGGTGTTTTTTTCTACACTTTTGGTTCATGGGCAGAGTTGGTATATGAAAACGGACTAACAAACCAATCGCTGGAAGCCGATTCAGTGGTCCCCTTCCTTTCACCTCTGGTGTTGTTGTTGGTTGCAGACACCTTGGTATGTAAACTCGGAACACCAGAACGAATGACGGTGATGACGAAATCGGAAAATAAATTGACATTTCGTGGGAAATTACCATATCAAGATTTGCTCAACATTGCTCGTAGCGTCGCCCTCGGGGGAGGTATTCTCGGAACGGTTTACGCTCTGCCGGATGAATCGTTCTTTTTGATGCTCTTGTCCCTCTTGATTTTGGGAGCGATGTTCTATGCTTCATGGCAAGGTTTGCTTTGGTTGCTCAATACTCGGGGGTCAACCGATGCGCTGGAGATGTCTTGTGTTCAATTCTTCATCGCAGTCACAGAGATGCAAAATGGCGGAAAAGAATCAATGCCACTCCTCGAAAAAGAAGAAGAAGAGTTGTCTCATCTCAAGGAAGAACTACAAAGTTTTGAGGACGTCCTCGAGCAAGTAGAAGCTTCCCGAGACATCTTTTCCTCCTCTTCACCTTCGCTCATTGTAATCGCTATTGGTGCCACGACCGAGCGGCTGATGTTCATTGCTTGCGAGAATGTAGGCATTCGAAGAAAATCAAATGCAAGACCCACATTACACACATTCATCAACGAATATCAAACCAAAGCCAAATTGGACCCGAAAACACTGACTCGTCTCCAAATGATCAAAGAATTCCGGAACTCAGCGACACACCATTTCAACGTCGATTGGGACGATTCATTGATTGTGCTCAAACAATTTTGTCGTTTTGTAGAGTGGTTTGCGGAACATCACGCCAACAAAGCAACGCCTGAAATAACGGATTGATTTTGAACTAACCTATCGGTTGATACTAATCGGTTGGTCCCCGCTCCCAGACTTGAACTGGGGACACCCTGATGTCTGCTGAGACGTTTGTTTTTACACAACTACAGTCAGGTGCTCTACCAACTGAGCTAAGCGAGGCAATTCCTCGCACTTGCCTCCACTACTTAACCCTCATGAAGGAACAAGGCGGTTTTTCCACCCTGAGGGTGGCACGAAGTCCATGCCTTTTCATAGGTTGAGGGTGTTCTTCTCCTTACAATGTACGGAAAGGGAAATCGGGTCGGAAAATCGTCGCCTTTGCCGGGCTCGCGAGGGTCGCGGTTAAGAGGGGTAAGAGAAGGCTCGCCATTGGAGAGGTGAAAGGATGGGACCTTCAGGCACTTCTGGACCGACGATGAGTGGAACTTCTGCTGGAGACTCGGCCTTTGCTGACATGATCAACGGTCTGAAAGAACAAGCCGTCAACCGTGGCGTGACCACGCTCATGGACGAGGACGTGGGCACGTTGGGCGTCCCCGACCCCCGGATTCTCATCGTGGGTTGTGGCGGCTCTGGAAACAACACGCTCAACCGTATCACGCACTTGGGCGTTGAAGGTGCTGTAACCGTCGCCATCAACACCGATAAGCAGCATTTGGACCACACCAGAGCGCTGCAGAAGTTGCTCGTTGGCCGCCACATCACCCGTGGCCTGGGAGCCGGCGGCGACCCCTCGACCGGTCGACGCTGTGCCGAGGCTGGCCGGGAGATGATCAAGCGCATCGTGACGGGAGCAGACCTTGTCTTCATCGCATCGGGTTTGGGCGGTGGCTCAGGAACCGGTATTTGCCCCATCGTGGCCGAGGAAGCCAAAGCCGCCGGAGCACTCGTTGTTGGCATCGTCACCACACCCTTCCACGTTGAACGGCGTCAACGCATGAGCCGTGCTTTGGAAGGTCTCGAATCCTTGCGCCGATGCGCCGACGCTGTATTGGTGCTCGACAACAACCGTTTGTTGCACTTTGTGCCCAACCTACCGTTGGACGAAGCCTTCTCCATCATGGACCAACTCGTTGCTGAAATCGTGAAAGGCATCGTGGAAACCATCACCCTCCCTTCGCTCATCAACCTCGACTTCGCCGATATTCGCACCATCATGTCCAACGGTGGCGTGACCATGATGCTCTACGGAGAGTCCGACCGAGGACCGGAAGAAGTGGTTCACGAGGCGTTGAACCACCCGCTGCTCGACGTTGATATTTCGGGAGCCACCGGCGTGCTCATCCACGTCACGGGCGGACCCTACATGACCCTTGAATCGGCCAACCAAGTGGTGGACCTCCTCACCGCTCAAGTCAGTGAAAACGCCAACGTGATTTGGGGCGCTCGACAAGATGCAGGCTTTGGTGACACCATCAAGGTCATGGCCATCATCACCGGTGTCGGCGGCACCACCCTCAACACCGCTCGGATGAAGCCCGATGCGCTTGGCGAAGCGCTCCGTCTTACACGTCAGCAAAACCCTGACCGCCCCAACAACTTGGATTTTCATCGGTACGAGTGATGGGGCAGTCCTCCATCGCGACGAAGAAGGCTTCAAATGGAAGTCGTTTCGTGGATTTACCATGCGTCGCACCTCTTTGATTGCGCTCGTGCTCGTGGCCATGCTGCTCGTTCCCGTTCAAGCAGGGGATGTCAACGTTCAGCAGCAACAACAGGAAGACCCCCGCCAGCCCAACGCCAACAACACCACGATGTACCTCTACCACGATGGTTTCAGTGATGCATGGTCTCACTTCAACTCAAACGATGAAGAGTCCACCGCAGAGGGTGAATTGCGAGAAGAAAAGGACAACGGCATCATTGATATCAACCTCCGATTCCGTATGAAACCCGACCTGCAAAAGCGGTTGCTTATGGAAGAAAACGGTGAATTCCGTGGAAACTTCAAGATTGACGTGGCTGGGGACTGGACCAACGGTGACAACAACGGCCCGTGCAACAACGATTGTGAGAACCTCAACATCACCGTCTTCAAGGGTGGCATGGAAATTTGGACCAACCAGTTCACCGGCATTCAACAAGGTGAACAATCGGTGCCTTTTGCCTTCGCAGTCACAGAGGACAGCACCGAATGGGATGGGCGTGACGACAACCCCATCATTGAGATTACCATGAAAGTCAAAGGTGACAGAACTGCAGGGCCATTCCCAGGCACAGTGCAGGGAGAACCTGCGCACTTTGCCATTAAACTCGGTACGGAGAGCCGCTTGGAAATGCCAATCGACGCAGAATCTTGGAACGAAGAATTCCAGGCTGGCGACGACGACATGATGGAAGAAGAAGACACCCCTGGCTTCACCTTCGTGGTTGCTGGTGCCGCTCTCGGCATGGCGCTCTTCGTCAACCAACGCCGACAGGACAACCTGAGCGAATAGGTTGGAGGTCTCGCCTTCACAAGGCGTTGCTGATGGCCTCAAGATTGAGGGCCACCGCTTCTTGTTCACCGGATGCAAGTGCCTTGAGCATGCCCGTTCCCGCTTCCAAATCACGTGGACCGACGACCAAGGTGTGGGTTGAACCGATGGAATCGGCCCAGCCCATCGCTTTGCCAATCTTGCGCCCACGAAGTTCCAACTCCACCCGCACGCCTGATGCACGAAGGTCGGCCACCAAAGAAAGGACAGCCTGTGTATCAATGTTGAAGGGAATCACCGCAAGAAGCGGGCGCTGATCGTGTTCGCCTGGAACCGCTTCGCTTCGACCTGCCGCTTCGGCTTGGGCTTCCAACGCCAACAGAACACGGTCGAAGCCGAGCCCGAACCCGCAACACGGGTCCAAATCGGGCAGGCCAAAGAGGTGAAGCAACTTGTAGGAGCCACCGCCCAAGACCTGTCCCTCGCCGCCCAATTCGGCAACCTTGACCTCAAACACCGTTCCGGTGTAGTAATCGAGGCCCCGAGCCACCGTAAGGTCCACCGACAACGCCGGTGGAGCGGGTGCGAGCGACGACAACGCCGTCAGGGTCGTTTCCAGTTCGTCAAGAGCCTCAAGCGAGACTCCATCCATGCTCGAGAGCAGGTCGCGTGCTGGCGCAAGGGTCTCCATGCCGCCTTCAAGCGAGGCCAACGCACGAAGGGGTTCGGTGTTGGCCGGGTTCAAACCGTGAGTGGAAAACAAAGCCGCCAAACCCGCATCGTCGCCCTTGTCGAGCAGCCGCATGGCGCTGGCGACGGGAGGCTCACCGGTGCTTGCATCCATGTCATTGGACAACCCGAGACCCGTCAAGGCATCCTTCAACACACCGACGTGGCCGATACGCACCTCCCAACCCTCAAGGCCTGTTGCGTGCAACATGTTCACGGCAAGAGCGATGATTTCGGCTTCCGCCAGCGGACCGGAGGCACCGATGAGTTCCACCCCGTATTGGAAGAATTCCCGGTATCGGCCTTTCTTGAATTCCTCGTAGCGGTAACACTGGCCGTAGTAGGAGAGGCGAAGTGGCTTGGTATCGTTGCGCATTTCTTCGGCGACCATGCGCATGACGGGCGCCGTGAGTTCAGGGCGCAAGGTGAGGTCGCGCTCGCCCTTGTCCTGAAACGCATAGAGCTGGCCGATAACACCGGGCCCTGACTTGGCCGTGAACAAGTCAAGGGATTCAAACACGGGTGTTTGGACCCGAGAAAACCCGTGGCGTTGGGCCACGTCCTCGAGAAGGTGCTCAAGCGCCAAACGCCGCTTCATCGCTGCAGGCGTGAAGTCACGTGTCCCACGAGGGCGTTGCACCATGAGGGGAGCGAACGGTTGAGGCTTCATCACCCCTTCGCTTGGGAAACGGGCGATGGTCGCCTTTCTGCGTCTATTCCTCTTCCCACGCAGCACTCGCCCAGGGCGTGTCTTCTTCGGTGACGGGAGCGTCCTTTTCCTCTGATGGCGGTGCATCCTGTTCGCCCGCCGCAAGGGCATCCAAGTCCGGCGCCTCGGGCACGTCAGGAATCTCAAGTTCGTCCACTTCGGCGATTTCGTGAAGCTTGTCGATCAGTTCCCAATCGGGTTCCTCGGCGTTCGGGTCAACCCCCTTGTCCTGCCGCACTTGCACCAATTCGGCCGCGTTCAACACATCGGCGTCGTCGGCCACCTCCTCGGTCAACTCACTCTGGTCGCTGGCTCGTAGGGCCTTGTTGGCATCCTCGTCTTGGGCCTCAAAGGTTGGCGTCTGTTCAACCGGTGCGACCCCCAACGACTTCCAAGCATCGCTGACCTCTGCTGTTTCGGGTACCATCGCTCTGGCACGTTCTTCGGCTTTTCGCCGTTCATAGGCAGCCTTGATTTCAGCCTCTTCCCGTTCCGCTCGCATCTTGGCCTCAACTTGGCGCCAGGTGCGTTGTTCCTCTTTGAGCCGTGCTTTCTCCTCTTGACGTTCAATCATCAGAGGGGTTGGCTTGTCGTAGCGTTTCCAAAAGAAGTAACTCACGCCGATGAAGATGAGTGAGACGATGAGACCCGTGATGAGTGTATCCCACAACTCGCTCATGGAGCATTCCTCTCTAATCGCTTAATTCTGCATCCATGACTTCAGAAACGCTGAGATGTTCAAACCCAGCGATGATGTCCCCGACTTGGCCGACCAGGTCGTCGCTGCCACCGGGCAAGGAAGAGATGTCTGCGTCTGCCCCTTCGGGAACGTTTCGGAAGAGCGGGCGCTCGATGAGTTTCTTGTTGAGCGCAATGAACAACACCGCCACGACACCCCAAAACAGCAAGATGATGCTCAACCCCTTCGGATTGGAAGGGTCCCAAACATTGGGTGTGTTGGCAATCATGTCAGAGAAATAGGAGAACATGAGAATAAAGAACAGCACGGGGAAGGCGAGGTAAATCAGCACGTCCCACCATCGGCCAACCTCCAAATCGTTGTCACCGGTGTTGATGAAATCGTCACGGAAGGCCGACACGCCCAATCCGAGGTACCCGGCAAAGCCAGGTGCTGCTGTTCCTTCATCAACGGCTGCTCGCCACTTGAGGTAACCGTACTTCCAAATGGAGAAGGCGATGAACAAACCTGAGAACATCAGGCCGTAGCCCCAAATGTGGTCTTGCACCTCCAAGAACTCTGGGAAGGCCACGCCTGCGCTGTCAAGTTTGATCCACATGACGGCGGAAGGCAATCCGAAGATGAAAATCGCCAAGCCTGTGATGAAGACGGAGCGCTCTCGTTCGTAGCCGTGGTCAACAAAGTTTCGAACGCACAACTCAACGGTGGAGATCATCGAGGTCAGGGCTGCAAAGGAAAGGGCGAGGAAGAACATCGCCGTCATGATCAGCGGACCAATTGTGCCACCTGGCGCTTGAGCGAACACTTCGGGAAGGGCGAGGAACGTGATGGCCGAAGAACCACCGGTCACGGTGGCCAACGGGTCAGGGTTCACGGCAAAGATGGCGGAGAGCACGGCAAGACCAGCGATGATCGAGATGCTGTTGTTGGCCAAACCCATGGTGAAGGCGTTGAGAACGGTGTCCTCGTCCTTTCGCATGTAAACGGCGTAGGTGATGCACATGCCCATCCCGGCAGAACACGACCATGCAGACTGTGAAAGCCCGTTGATCCACACCGAGGGTTCGAAGAGCATGTCAAAGTCAACGGTGAACATGAAGAGGGCCCCGTCAAGACTGCCGTCGTCAAGGTCCATCCACAACGAGAGGAAGAGGGTGAGGAAAAGCAAAGCGAACAGAGAAATCATCAGGTAGAAGTTGACCTTCTCAATGGCTTTTGCACCCTTCCAGATGGTGCCGAGCACCAGCAAAATCACGACGAATTGAAAGAAAATGACTTGACCCGGCGACTGAAGGAAACTGTTCCAAACTTCCGTTGTGTCAACCGTTTCTCCGTTAAGCGCCCCCGTGATGCCGAGTTGGAAATACTTCAGCGTCCAGCCGGAAACCACGGCGTAATAGAAACCGATAGCGGTTGAAATCCACGCGGTCCACAGACCCATCCAAGCGAATTTACGACCGGCAAAGATACGGAAGGTTCCGATGGTCCCCGTTCGGCTTCGCTTGCCCATGGCGTACTCTGCGATCACGAGAGGAATGGACCAAACGAAGAGGAAGAACAACCACGGAATGAGGAATGTACCTCCACCGTTGGCACCGACCATACGGGGGAAACGCCAAATGTTTCCCGTCCCGATGGCAGCTCCAATCGAGGCGAAAATGAGCCCAAGACGGCCGTTAAACTGGTCGCTTTCTCCCATGTCATCACCTCAATCTTCGCCCCTGAGGTCGGCTTCATACACCTTGTCTTCATCATCCGAAAGCATGATTCGCAAGGAGACGGCGAGACCGCCCCAAACAAAGCCCGCAACAAGACTGAACATAAACAACGAGCCAATGACGCTTCCAAAGGCGGCTCGGTAAGAGACATCGAGCACGAAATATTGGCCATCGGCGGGGTACTGGAGGTCAGACCCGCCGAGCGTGGAAACCGTTGCCTTGTAGTGGACCTTCCCGACGGCCGTTTCAGACACGGGCAATAAGGCTCGCAGCAAGGTACCGTTCCCTTCGGCGAGTGAACATCCACCTTCAACCGTCTCAACACCGGTGGATTCCCAGGGCGTGGTGGACCATTCGCGAGGACCGAAGTCGCTCTGGGTTCGGCTCGGTTTGACTTGGCGCCAGTGCACCTTCGTGTCTTTGGTGCTGTAGGGGAATTGGTTTGAGACACAGATCTCGATTGGAATGTCACCCTCTTCGGGAATGTCCACCATCGTCGGTTCTTTCAGGTAGTTTTGTTGTGAAATATTGTCCATTGCGAGGTCGGCACGTTCGCGCGGGTTGTCGGCGATTTCGGCGATGTAGAAGCCCAAACCGAGGTTTCGAACGGCGATGTGATCGATGTCATCAGGGTGCTGATGGAACGCTGTGCCGATTTCTGAGGTGTAGCAGTACGAGCCGTGAACACCGTAGTGCCAGTCACAGAAATCGCCCGAGGTCGGGTAGAGTGACGACGACTGGAGGTTGGCGTACTGCGTCATATCAGCCATTTGCTGGCCGTGATAGCGAAGTTGCGAGTGGTCGGGGCTTTCGCAACCCGTGCAGTGCCCCCACGGCCAGAGAATCAGTTCGGAGTAGGAATGGTGAGTGAGGGTCGATTTGAATTCGCTGGCCCCGTCACCGGTATCGTCGTTCATCTCGGTCAAATCTTGGATGAACTTTGTTTCAGGCTCGGAGTTGCCTCCCCACCAATCTTCATCGGTCACGCCGTCGGCATCGTCGTCCTTGCCGTCGACGTGGTCTTCGTTGATTTGTCCGTCGCCGTCGTTGTCACGGTCGTCGACCGGACCGTTGTACACGTCGTTGTTTGAGATGCCCGCACGCTCATCCTCTGCAGGCGTACACGTTCCGGGGACAAGAGGTCCTGTGGCACCGAGCGGTGCACCCCACTCAAACTGGTAGTTTCGGTTCAGGTCAACGCCGTCGCAATCTTCGTCGACCTGTTCGTTAAGGTCAGGAAGCGGCGTCACGCCGGTGAAGGTGTTGTCTCGGAGGTTCTTCCTCCATCCACCACTCGGGCAGACTTCCCAAGCAGGTTCGCCGTTTTCGCCCCTGCAGAAGACATCGCGGTCGTAGATGTTACCGTCGACATTGAGCATGGGGATGATGTAGAGCTCGCGGGAATCAACCAAGTCGGTGATCCACTGCTCGGAGTAGTCTTCGTCGACACCCAAATCGCCGGGCCCGCAAGCGGTTCCGTCACCGTTGGAGTCTTGGTATTCGGCAGCAAGCGCGAGGCAGTCGCCGTCGTCATCAAGTTGGCCGTCACCGTTGTCGTCACCCCACCCGTCTTCATCGACGAGCCCGTCACCGTCGTTGTCGTAGCCGATGTTGTTGTACGAGAACGCAATCACTTCAAGTTGCATCATCGGAACCTGGTACGACATCCACTCGCGAGCGTGGTGGTTACCGACGATCATGACGTCGTGACGGTCGGGGTAGTTGCCGGTGTCACCAACAAAGGGGTTGTAATCGCCGCCCTCCACGTCCTTCGTGATCTTCATCCACGGGGATGAATGACCGTAGTACCAGCCTTCGTAGGCGTTGGCCGTGACTTCCTCGCCTCTGGCGTTGGTGCCACCGTTCAAGCCCTCGTGGAACGAGAAGATGTCTGGGTTTTCCTCAGCAAGGCGTTGCATGCGTTGTTTGAGCGAATCGTAGGTATGGTATTCCTTGAACTGAAGTTTCGGTTCGTTCTCGTCCGCCCAGGGGAAAATCATGTTGATGTAATCGTCGTTCCAAATGTCTTCAGGTGAATCGCCCGATGCAGGTTCCTGTGCGTAGGCGTTATCAGCCACGGGCGCACAGAACGAAAGCAGCAAAGGAAGGCAAATCAAGAAGCCCAGCGAAGGGCGTGGAGCAGTATGGCGTGAGACTGCGGGCGTGGCTGACGTCATGCTATCGCCCCTCCGAACCCGCCTCACCTCTTCAAGCAATCGTGCCGTTGAAGGTGGAGGAAACCTCCTCGTCGCCCGTTTTCGCTACATTCCCAGCGCATAAACTCTCAAATCATGAAGGGAGGTGGGCGGTGCATGAACGGTCTATGGGACCCTGCCGCCGACTCTTCACTTCGCAACGAGATGCTCGGTTTCACCAATTACACCCTGCTCGCTCTCTTTGGCTTGATGATGCTCGTCTTCGTCGTGCGCATGCTCACCATGCGATTTGCACCCACCGTGCTCGGTACCATCATTCGCTCCGAGGCCATCAAGAGCAAAACCGTTCAAGATTCAGACAAAGCACTCGGCACCGCAGCCGGTGTGGGCTTGACCTACTTCTTGCTCACCATCATGATCGACGACATGGACCGTGCGGGCTCGCCGGTGCTGATGCCGGACTTGGCAGTCAGTTTCCTGCCTGGCCTTTTGCAGTTCGTGGTGGCCATCGCCGTGGTCGTGTGGGCCTTCCGACTGGTCAACATCGTTCACGATGTTGTGATGCTTTTTGACACCGACGAGCAACTGGATGGTACGGAAAAAACGCTCATCTCTGCGCTTCAAAGCGTTCTTCGTTTCGTTATCATCTTCGTCGGTGCCGTCTTCGTGGCCGATTCAATGGGCTTCGACCTCACCTCACTGATCGCTGGCCTCGGTATTTCGGGGTTGGCCCTTGCCCTTGCAGCCAAAGACTCCATTTCGAACTTTTTCGGAGCCATCACGGTGCTGCTGGACCGTCCGTTCAAGGTGGGCGACTGGATCAGCGTGGGGACTGCCGAGGGTGAAGTGATTGAAATCAACCTTCGAACGACGTTGATTCGCACCTCAGCCGACACCATCATCACGATGCCCAACGCCAACCTCGTCAACACACCGGTTGAGAACTGGGGGAAGCGACGATGGCGCCGATGGCAAACGCAGCTCCATCTCGACATCAACGCTGACGGTGATGCGGTCAACAGCTTCTGTGAGCGCGTGCTTGCTGCCATTGAAGCCAATCCGAAAACGCTCAAAGAAGACGCTTCGTTCTGTCAGGTCTCCATGATTTCAGCGACCTCGCTTGACGTCGACGTCAACCTGTACTGGAATGTTTCGGGCAGCGTTGAGGAACGCGAGGAGCGGGCCAAATTTATCATCGACATCAAGAACATCGCCGAAGATCTCGGCATCGAATTCTACGACGGACGCGTTCGCCAGCAGCGCTGAATCTCAAGCCAAGTCAAGGCTCCAACGATTTGGAACGCGCCTCAGCAGCGTCAATACGGCGGAGGTAGACGTCGACGGTAGATACCGTGCGCCACGCCAGAACAGAGCAAAGAACCCACGACAAAGGTGATCTGCAGCGGACCCGAGCCGATGATGGCTGCCGCTATGGCGACGTAAATACCGCCTTTTCGAATCGCATAGACCGTCCGCAACTCGCCGAGGCGGGCTTGAATCCTTGAGACATCCAAAAGCCAACGATCGCATTGTTTGGCCTGGTCGCTTAGTCCGTAAGCTCGGGCTTCGGCCAGCATCAGCAGCATCGCCTCGTAGCGCCAAATCCAGACCCCGCCGTTTACCGTGGACACCGATGCAGCTGAGGTCCAACCCGAGGGGACTTCTCGGCCCCATGTCTCATAGAAGGCTTGCTGCTCTTCAGACCCAGCAAACGCCCGTTCAAGTGACAGACGCTGTTCAAATTTTGCCATCGTCGCCATACCGGGGAGGCGCTCGGCAGGAGCGAGCAGGTGGTCGACCAGCGAACGCGGCTGGGGAACAAACCTCAACCCCTCGTCGCTCGAAACAAGACCGTCGAGCGCAAGATGAACCGCCGGAAGACCCACCACGTGCTTGGTGTGGGGAGCACGCCAAAGCGTCGTTGATTTCAGACCGTCTTCCATGGCTTTCAATCGCTCGTTCCAGCGTCGTTCGGTATTTGGCGTGTGTTGTTCAACCAAAGCAGCATGAACCCGTCCAACGGCCGTGGCCAAGTCCGAAGGATCAACCGAGGAGGTGCATGCGTGCCGTGGGAAGACCACCACGCTGTCGCCTTCCTCTCTCTGAACACCTGCCACGGGCAACACCACGGGCGCTGTTCTCAACGAAGTTAACCACGGTGTGTAAAGAGCGAGTGTTGCCACGTCTTTTCCCGTTGGGAAGGGATAGAGATGGGCTGTCCATTGGTCGTCGAGGTCCACCACAACGGCATGACGGGTCTCGCCCACCACCTTCACCGTCGTCACTGCTGACGGCCAAGAACCCCAACGGCCTTCCCCTTCGGAGGTCCACCAAGCAGGGTCAAGGGCAGCGGTGTAATCCCATCCCCGTATTCGCCCCCACGGACTTGGAAGCCCTTCGGCAAAGCTCGCAGGGTCACAAGAACGGTCCACTAAGGCACGGGGAAACCATGCAGGAGCGCCCGAATCGCCGTTCGCATCGTCCACCCCTCCCATGAACTTGCCACAGCCCGTGCCCCTTCAAACATGACGGCTGAGGGGTGTGGAGGAAAGGGGAGCAATCAAACACCGTATGCGCTCACCAGCGGGCGGAGGGATTGCATGGGCATCTCAGAACGCATGGGGGATGTGCTGGGCCATGCGGTTGAGGCCAAGCTCCTTCGCGAGGTCTTGGAGCACCCCCTGCAGGTCAATCACCTCGCCATCATCATGGATGGAAACCGACGGTTTGCATGGCGAAGCAACATCGCTACTGGGTTAGGTCACCGAATTGGGAAAGAAAAGTTGGAACGTGTGTTGGACTGGGTTTTGGAAATCAAGATTCCCTGGTTCACCGTCTATGCGCTATCAACCGAAAACCTCAGTCGCCCACAAAACGAACTGGACGTGTTGTTTGACCTCTATGTGGAGGGGCTCAAGGACATCGCCGACGACCCCCGCATCCACGACAACAAGGTTCGTGTCAACATCATCGGCCGTCGAGAACTCTTGCCGCCCCGAGTTAACGATGCCATCGACTACGCTGAAGCCAAGACCGCCGATTACGACGAATTTGTCTTCACCGTGTGTCTCGCTTACGGTAGTCGGGAAGAGATGATCACCGCCATTCAATCGATTGCTGCTGACTACGCTTCAGGCGATATTCAACTCGAGGACATCGACCAAGAAGCCGTGTCAAAGCGCCTCTACACCGCCGACATGCCCGACCCGGACCTCGTCATTCGCACCAGCGGTGAAGAGCGGATTTCCAACTTCCTGCTCTGGCAGATGGCCTACTCGGAGTTGTACTTCACGGATGTCTTCTGGCCCTCCTTTGCGAAAAAGGACCTGCTCAAGGCCATCCGAACCTACCAGGAACGCGGACGTCGCTACGGTGAGTGACATGGCCACCTGCGATGCATGCAACGGCTGGCTCAATCCAGCACTGGCTGCCGACGCTGCGGTGCGCCGTGGTGACAGCGTGTTGTTGATTCAACGAAAACACCCGCCGATGCAAGGAGCATGGGCCCTTCCTGGCGGCTTTGTCGACCAGGGCGAAGACCCGATTCACGCAGCGGTGAGGGAGTTGAAGGAAGAGACCGGCCTTGTTGGCACCGACCCTACCTTGCTCATGGTGATGGGTGACCCCGCCCGTGACCCGCGCAAGCACATCGTGAGCGTCGTGTACGAGATGACGGTCAGCGAAGAACAACAACCTATGGCAGGTGACGATGCCGCCGATGCCAAATTTTGGCCCATTGAGACGGTGTTCAGCGGCGAATTGACCCTCGCAGGCGACCACTTGCAGATCCTGACCAACTGGCTCCGACCTGCCTGATGAGTTGGAAAAGAAGCGAACGCTCAGTTCATGTTTTCAGCACGAAGGAAGACGGATTTGCGAATCGTCGTCACCGTCCCCACCGAAGCAAACAGGATGGCGGAAACCAAGGCGATCATGGAACCGCTTCCCGTTCCAAGTTCAGCGGAGAAGTAGAGCCCCACCATCACCGAAGTCAAACCGAAGATTTGCGCCCAGGCCATGCAGGAACGGAAACTCTTGCCGACCAGTTGAGCCGTGGCTGCTGGCGTGACCAGCAAGGCGGTGACGAGCAACACCCCGATGACCTGAACCATGCTGACAACCACGGCTGCGGTCAGCACGCTAAACACCAATCCAATTTGGCGAACCGGAATGCCTTGAACGCGTGCTGCAACAGGGTCAACAGCGGTGGCCAAGAGACCTCCTCGCATCAGGGCGAGAAGGAAGAGCGCACCAAAACCGATGATGCAAATCAAGTCAAGACTGGCGGCATCGATGAGCAACAAATTGCCGAACAGATAGCCTTCGATATCGGTTCGAATACCGCCTCCCCAGAGACGAAGCGCCACCAAACCAAAGGCGAGCATCCCCGTTAGGAAAATCGCAATCGCTGTGTCGCCCGTGAGGATTTCACGCTCCTGTAACTCATGAATAATCACGGAGGCAACGATGCTGAACGCCAAGGCATACCACAGCGGTGAAGTGGCGCCGAGCACCACGCCGACTGCCACACCGCCAAAGGACACGTGCGCCAGTCCGTCACCGATGAGGGCCATGTTGCGAATCAGCAAAAAGCACCCTAAGACAGCCGAAACCACCGTGACGACCAACGCTGCCAGCAGGGCTCGTTGAAACAATTCCATGGTGAAGAAAAACGGAAACGTTTCACCAGGGACAGCCGGAGCAAGCATCTCCATGATCGGAGCTGTCCCTTCCAAGAGCCACTCGCCAAGACCCATCATTCCACCTCCTTGAGGTGGATGTCCACGTTTGCATGTGTCCCGTGATCATGGGTACACTCGGCTTCGCTGTGGTCGTGGTGATGGCCACCGTGAACATCAACGATACCGCGCAGAGAAGCCAAATCTTCCAGCGAAGGGAATTCGGGGGGAGGCCCGTCAAACCGAATGGTGTCTTCGAGATAGACCAAACGATGAGCTGTTTTTCGCATGGCGGTGACATCGTGAGACACCATCAGAATCGTCTTGTTTTCGTGGTGGCAAAACCCGTCAAGCAGTTGAAGCAGGCTGTTTCGAGAGGCTCGGTCAAGGCCGACCAAAGGCTCGTCGAGCACCAGAAAATCCGCTTTGCTGGTCAAGGCTCGAGCGATCACGGCTCGTTGACGCTGGCCGCCGGAAAGTTGGTTCACGTCGCGATCAGCAACATCCTCCAGCCCGACCATGCGAATGGATTCGTCGATGGCTGAGGAACGCCCTTGATTTGGCTGAAACCACGTTCGCTTGTTCAAGGCACCGAGACTCACCAGTTCACGAACGGTGAGACGCACGCTCTTGGGCAAATTCGCTGCTGCCTGAGATACCCAAGCCACCCTTCCGAGCACGCCATCGGTCATCGGGGGTTTCCCGTTGATGAGCACCTTGCCTTTGTGGCATTTCAGAACGCCCAAGATGGCTTGGACAAACGTGGATTTTCCCCCGCCGTTGGGGCCAACAATGCCGACAAACTCGCCGGCATCCATGGTCAGGTTGACGTTCTCGATGACCGGAACACCGCCCCTGTGGACGGTGATGTTGTCCACCAAAAGCAACGGCTGTTGAGATGGCATCAAGGAACCCCTGTCGCTTCTTCTGTTTCATCCTAGCGCATCTAGGTTGGCAACCAAGACGGGATACCCACGAAGGGTCAACAGCCAAGGCCGGTCTTGAGGTTCTCAAGGTTCTTGGTCATGAGCGAGATGTAATCGTCTTCGCTGTCCATTGGTGCAAGTTCCATGGTGTAGAGCGTCAGAACGGTCAACCCTTCGGGCATGTCATCCGATACCGTTTGTTCAACCAAACTCGCCACGGCGCTCTGATCGGTGTATTCCTCAACAAAGAGAACGGTGATGTCGTCTTCAATTACGCGCTCCACCACCTCTGCAATGTCCTCGGCAGAAGGTTCGCCTTCGGGGTCGATGCCATGAACGGTTACGAACTCAAGGTCGTAGGCCCTGGAAAGGTAGGCGTAAGCGTTGTGGTTGGCGGCAACCGTGTTGGCGCTGCAGGTGCCGTTGTTGCCAAACGCTGCTTCAAATTCTCCATCGAGAGCGAGAAGTTCAGCCTTGTAGGCGTTGGCGTTGGCCTCGAAAGCCTCCGCGCCGTCTGGGAAGGCCGTGCTCAGCACGTCAAGGACAACATCGACTTGCGCCGAGAACGCCATGGGGTTCAACCAGCTGTGAGGGTCGAAGTTCAGTTCGTCCCCATCGCCGTGCTCATCGTGGTGGTCGTCTTCCTCGTCGTGGTGCTCGCCTTCCTCTTCGTCGCGGTGGTCGTCTTCCTCGTCGTGGTGCTCGCCTTCCTCTTCGTCGTGGTGCTCGCCTTCTTCGTCATGAGCGTG
>Ga0181568_10002724_pt1 | contig 16059 bp, 18 predicted proteins | sample 101ome_20_FD_133758 | JGI IMG/M metagenome (GOLD analysis project Ga0181568, IMG submission 133758) | Coastal salt marsh microbial communities from the Groves Creek Marsh, Skidaway Island, Georgia - 101404AT metaG (megahit assembly) | ecosystem: Environmental > Aquatic > Marine > Intertidal... | reverse complement strand
CGCCGGCGGTCAGATGCTTGCCGGCATCTTCTTGGCTGGTGACCAGGCCGGTGCATTCCAGCGCATTATCACCGCCCATTTGTTCCCACGGCAATTTGGCCGGATCGCGCTCGGCAATCACCTTAATTGACTTGCCGCCGACATTAATGCCGGTTTTGGTGGCCCGCACTTTGGCCGGTAATTGGCCGTGCACACTGTCATATTGCAGCATATGCGCATTAGCGTCGACGCTGCCCAAATCATTAATGGCGACAACGTTCACATCTTTACGGCCGCTTTCAATAATACCTCGCAGCACCAACCGCCCAATGCGTCCGAAACCGTTAATTGCCACATTTACTGCCATTTTTCTCTCCCGTTAAAAATTTACAGCGCGTTGCGTGCGGCTGCCGCAATTGCGTCTGCGGTAATGCCGAAATGTTGAAATAGCTGTCCGGCCGGTGCGCTGGCACCAAAGCCGTCCATGCCGATGAAAATATCCTGTGGCCGCAAGAAGCGATCCCAGCTTTGTCGAATAGCGGCCTCGACAGCGATACGAATAGGGGTATCGCCCAAAATATCGGCCTGCGTTGCCGGGTTTTGCTGTTCAAACAGCTCCATGCAGGGCACGGAAACGACGCGTGCGCCAATACCGTCTTCTTTCAGCGCAGCACGTGCTTCCATGGCGATGGAAACTTCCGAGCCGGAGGCCAGAATGGTGACTTGCGGGTCACTGCCACCGGCGGCCAATTCATAGGCGCCATGAGCGCAACCATTGCGTTCTTCATAGCCGCGCAAAGCCGGCAAGCCTTGTCGTGTCAGCGCCAAAATGCTTGGCGCCGTGTCCAGTTTCAAGGCCAATTGCCAGCACTCTAAGGTCTCAATGGCATCGGCGGGGCGGAACACAAATGTATTTGGAATGGCGCGCAAAGCAGCCAAATGTTCCACCGGTTGGTGTGTCGGCCCATCTTCACCAAGGCCGATGGAGTCATGCGTCAGTACATGAATGGTGCGCTGCTTCATCAGCGCCGACAGCCGTATGGCAGGGCGTGAATAGTCGGAAAAAACGAGGAAGGTGCCGGAATAAGGAATAAAGCCGCCATGCAGCGCCATGCCGTTCATGGCCGCTGCCATGCCGTGCTCACGAATGCCCCAATGGATAAATTGTCCGGCCATATTATCGGCAGAGACCGGCGCTTGTTCGGGTGTTTTGGTATTATTGGAACCGGTCAAATCGGCTGACCCGCCAATCATTTCCGGCACATGCGGCACGATAGCCTTCAGCGCTTCTTCGGAAGATTTGCGTGTTGCCCAGCCCGGCTTTTCGTCAGCAAGTTGTTTTTTGAATGCATCAACAGCGCTGTCCAAGCCTTGCGGTAAGTCCCCGGCGACCGTGCGCTCAAAGCGGTTTTTGGTTTCCGCCGATTGCGCGGCAAGACGCTCTTCCCAAGCTTTGCGGGTTGAGGCATGGGTGCGTCCGGCCATGCGCCAATTATCGAGCAAATCGCAAGGAATATCATAAGGCTCCGACGACCAGCCAAGAGTTTCGCGGGTCAGGGCAATTTCATCATCACCCAGAGGTGCGCCATGCACACCGCTTGTGCCTTGCTTGTTCGGGCTGCCATAGCCAATGGTGGTCTTGCAGGCAATCAGGCTCGGCTTATCGCTTTGACGCGCCGCTTCAATGGCTTTTTCAATCGCCGCATGGTCATGGCCGTCAATGCGCACCGCATCCCAACCGGCCGCTTCAAAGCGACCCAGCGCATCGCCGGATTCGGTCAGGTCGAGCGGGCCGTCAATGGAAATGTCATTATCATCATAGAGCACAATGAGGCGCGATAATTTGAGATGACCGGCAATGGAAATCGCTTCATGGCTGATGCCTTCCATCAGGTCACCATCGGAAGCCAATACATAGGTAAAATGGTCAACCAGTTCATCGCCGAAGCGGGCATTCATCATGCGCTCGGCCAGTGCCATGCCGACCGCTGTCGAAATGCCTTGCCCGAGCGGGCCGGTGGTGGTCTCAATGCCCGCCGCATGACCATATTCAGGGTGACCGGCTGTTCGGGCGCCAAGCTGGCGAAAGTTTTTAATCTCGTCAAGCGTCATATCGGCAAAACCGACAAGATAATGCAGCGCATATTGCAGCATGGAGCCGTGGCCGGCCGACAGCACGAAGCGGTCGCGGTCGGGCCATTCCGGCGCCAGCGGGTCAATTTTCAAAAATTTTGTGTAAAGAACAGTGGCAATATCAGCGGCCCCCATAGGCAGGCCGGGGTGACCCGAATTGGCCGCTTGCACGGCGTCCATAGAAAGGGCGCGTATGGCATTGGCCATTTGTTGAAGGGGCATAGAGCCGGTTTCGGAAACAGCTTTTGCTTCGGCGTCAGACATTCAAAATCCCTCTTACTTGTCGGTCTGTCATAAGCCGACAAGGCCGTCTCAATTTGGGCGCACAATGCCCCTGCGACCTGCTAGAGTCAATGCCAGATTCGCACAGTTGAGTCCCGCAATTAACAGATTTTGTTGACGAGAAAACGGGGGCAATTTTATGCTGTCAAAAGAGGTGTCTTATGCAGAAAATACAACCCGCTCTGGAACGATTGCTCAATGCGGTCAATAGGCTGACCGCCGAGCATGCGCGTTTGAGCGAAGCCGGTGAGGATATGCTTGGTAAATTGGCCGCGCTTGATGCGCTGGAAGTGGAAGCCGCTCATTTGCGCACGCAAGTGTCAAACATGAAAAAACAAAATCAAAATTTGGAAGGCGCTCAAAAACGCGCCGCAACGCAGGTTGAAAAAGCGATGCGGCAAATTGACGATGTGCTGGGGGAGGCGTAAATGGCCGAAATAACCGTATCCGTCAATTCAAGGCCGTTTCAGGTCGTTTGTCGCGATGGAGAGGAAACGCAAGTCTCGCAGCTGGCCGAAGATTTGGCAGCGCGCGTGGCAGGCATAAAAAAAGGCAATGAGAAAGCCGGTGACAGCCATTTGCTGGTGCTCGCCGGTTTGGTGTTGTGCAATGATGTGCGTGATTTGAAGCGCGAGTTGGAAGCGGTGCGTCAAGAAATCACCGAGGCCGGGCGTTCGCGCGAGGCGCTGTCTGTTCGGGTCAATGAAATTGAAGACGTCTTATCAGAGGCGCTTAATGCAGCGGCGGAGAAAATTGAAGCCATTTTGCCGCAAGAACCCGACCCGACCTCCGAAGCGACGCCAGAGCCATTGGCCTGATTGGGGTGACATTTTTCACTTTTGACCTTTATAAGGCATTTAGGAACTGCCCGATGCGAAGACTGCTTTAAACGCTCGGGGCCTTACGGTCCTTTAGGGAACTGTCACTGAGGCGGGTTGCGGCCTGCTCCATACGGTGCCCACCTATTTTTGTAGGTCTCCGAGGATCCGGCAGAAAACGGTTGTGGCGGTTCCACCTTTTTACGGGTGATGAATGGATGAAAAAAATACCATGCGGCAATCCTTGCTGGCGGCGCGGCGCGCTCATGCCGATGCGCATGGCACTGATGCCGCAGCCGCGCTTGCCACCCATGCCGATAAGTTGAGCGGCCAAAATATTGCCGCTTATTTGCCGATGGGTGGCGAGATTGACCCGCGCCCCTTAATGCAGGCTTTACGCCGACAAGGCAGTGGCATTTGCTTGCCGGTCTGCGTTGATGAAGAAGCGGCGATGATTTTTCGCCGCTATCGCGATGGCGATGCGCTTATACCCGATGAAATGGGCATTGCCGCGCCGCGCGCCACGGCGCAGCAAGTCACGCCCGATATTGTTTTGCTGCCGCTTTTGGCGTTTGACGGCACGGGCAATCGGCTCGGTCGCGGCGGTGGCTTTTACGACCGCACATTGGCCGCATTGCGCAAACGCGGCGCGTGCCGCTTTATCGGTTTGGCGTTTGACATGCAAATGGTTGACAAATGTCCTGTCGCGCCGCATGACGAGGCCTTGCACGGCGTCGCAACGCCAACGCAATGGTATGATTTTGATGGGAAATAGCTGATGCGCTTGTTGTTTTTGGGAGATGTTGTCGGTCGCGCTGCGCGCGAAGCCATATTGCGGCAAGTGCCGATGATGCGCGCCCAATATGAGCTCGATTTCGTCGTTGTTAATGGCGAAAACGCGGCCGGTGGCTTTGGCATCACCCCCGATATTGCGCGAAGCTTTCTTGAGGCCGGTGTCGATGTCGTCTCGACCGGCAATCATGTCTGGGACCAGCAAGATATTCGCGGCTTCATTGCCGATGAGCCGCGGCTTTTGCGCCCCGCCAATTTCCCGCCCGAGACACCGGGTAAGGGGGTCGGCCTGTATGAGGTCGGCGATAAGCGGGTTTTGGTGATTAATGTGATGGGCCAGCTTTTCATGGAATCGCTTGATGACCCGTTTGCCGCCGTCGAGCGCGAATTGACAGCTTGCCCATTGGGCGAAGCAGCCGATGCAATCATTGTCGACATGCATTGCGAGGCGACCTCGGAAAAAATGGCAATGGGACATTTTTGCGATGGCCGTGCCAGCCTGGTGGTCGGCACGCACACCCATGTGCCGACAGCGGATGCGCAAATTCTCCCCAATGGCACGGCCTACCAAACTGATGCCGGTATGTGCGGCGATTATGACAGCGTCATCGGTATGGAAAAAGAAGAGCCGGTCAATCGCTTCGTCACAAAATTGCGCGGCCGTCGCTTCGGTGCGGCGCAAGGCACGCCGACATTATGCGGCGTGATGGTGGAAACCGATGATACAAGCGGCAAGGCCGTCGCCATTCACCCGATACGCGCCGGCGGCAGGCTTTCCTCCGCCGCGCCAAACCTGTAATCTAAAGAAACCGCAAGCAACGGAGGGCGATATGGCAGGCCATTCCAAATTCAAAAACATTCAGCACCGCAAAGGCGCGCAGGATAAAAAGCGCGCCAAGATTTTTGCGCGTCTGACCAAAGAGATTATGGTGGCGGCGAAAATGGGCTTGCCTGACCCTGATGCCAATCCGCGTTTGCGCACGGCGATTTTGGCGGCGCGCGCGCAAAATATGCCGAAAGACAATATTGAGCGCGCCATTAAGAAAAGCTCTGATGATGGCGATACGGTCTATGAGGAAGTGCGCTATGAGGGCTTCGGCCCGGCCGGTATCGGCATTATTGTCGAGACATTGACCGATAATCGCAATCGCACGGCGGCGGAAGTGCGCTCCACTTTTTCCAAAAATGGCGGCAATCTCGGTGAAACAGGTTCCGTGTCTTTCATGTTTGACCGTGTCGGCGCAATTGAGTTTGATGCCGAGCGCGCGGATGCGGAAACCGTGTTTGAAGCGGCGATTGAGGCCGGTGCGGAAGATGTGGACAGTTCTGATGAGGGGCATGAAATTATCTGCGCCGTCGAGGAATTGCATAATCTTGTCAATGCGTTGCAAGATAGTCTGGGCGAGCCGCGCGCAGCCGATATTATCTGGCGCGCGCAAAATGATATTGCCGTAGACGGCGAAGCAGCCGAAAAAGTAGTAAAGCTGGTCGAAGCGCTGGACGATGTAGATGACGTCCAGAATGTCTATGCCAATTTCGACATTTCGGAAGAGGTGCTGCAACAACTTTCGGCCTAGGGCAGAAGGGAAAGCATGTGAGCGCTGCAAAAAGACGCCTTATCGGATTGGACCCGGGTCTTCGGTTCACCGGTTGGGGTATTGTCGATATGCAGGGCAGCAAGCTGACCCATATCGGCAATGGCGCAGTGCGCTCTGATGCCTCTTTATCTCTCGCAGAACGGCTTTTGCAATTGGATGAAGGCTTGGATGAAGTGGTGCAGGAATATGCGCCTGACCATGCCGCCGTTGAACAAACATTCGTCAATCGTGACGGCGCGGCGACTTTGAAGCTCGGACAAGCGCGCGCCGTTTGTTTATTGGTGCCGGCGCGGCGACACATCGGCGTTAGCGAATATGCGCCCAATTTCATCAAGCGCAGTGTCACCGGGTCGGGTCACGCCGACAAACATCAGATTAAAACCATGGTGCAAATGATGCTGCCGCAGGCCGAAATTGCCAATGAGCATGCGGCTGACGCGCTGGCGGTCGCCATTACGCTGGCCCATGCCGGTGATTTTGGCGGCAAAATGCAAGCGGCGATTGAACGCGCCGAAACAAAAGGAGCGGTCATATGATTGGCCGTTTGCGCGGGCGCGTCGACGGGCGCGGCGATGGCTGGGTGCTGATTGATGTCGGCGGCGTCGGCTATATGGTCGAAGGCTCGGCGCGCATGTTGGATAATTTACCGGGCGATGGCGAAGCGGTTTCGCTGGCCATTGAAACTTATGTGCGCGAGGACCAATTGCGGCTGTTCGGTTTTGCCAGCGAAGAGGAAAGAAGCTGGTTTCGTCTGCTGATGGGTGTGCAAGGGGTCGGGGCAAAAGTCGCTTTGGCCATTCAAGGCGTGTTGTCGGCTGATGATTTGACGCAAGCCGTCGCGGCTGAAGACAAGGCGATGGTGGCGCGCGCGCCCGGCGTGGGGCCGAAAGTAGCACAACGCATTGTGCAAGAATTGAAAGATAAAATCCCCGAAGCGCAATTCATTGCTGCTGCCGGTCATAAGGTTGATGGCGAAGGCGGCAAGGTTTTGGAAGAGGCCTTATCGGCCCTGACCAATCTCGGCTATCAGCGCGTGCAGGCCAATCAGGCGCTGATGGCGGCGCGCGGAAAGCTTGGCGATGAGGCCGGTTCGATTGAAGCGCTCATCAAACAAGCCTTGAAAGAGATGGCGTGATGAGCGAGCGATTGATTGACCAAAACATGCAATCGGAAGATGCCGATGCCGCCATGCGTCCAAAAACGCTGGAAGATTTTGTCGGCCAACAAAAAGGGCGCGAAAATCTCGCCGTCTTTATCGAAGCGGCGAAAAAGCGCGGTGATGCGCTCGACCATGTTTTGCTGGCCGGCCCGCCGGGGCTGGGTAAAACCACTTTGGCGCAAATTGTGGCACGCGAATTGGGCACCGGATTTCGCTCCACTTCGGGGCCGGTGATTACCAAAGCCGGTGATTTGGCAGCACTTTTGACCAATCTTGAACCGCATGATGTGTTGTTTATCGACGAGATTCACCGCCTCAGCCCGGCCGTTGAAGAAGTGCTTTATCCGGCAATGGAAGATTTTGAGCTGGATTTAATCATTGGTGATGGTCCGGCGGCGCGCTCGGTGAAAATTGACCTGCCACCTTTTACTTTGGTCGGCGCGACCACCCGCTCGGGCCTGCTGACCACGCCTTTGCGCGACCGTTTCGGCATTCCGATTTATCTCGGTTTTTACACCCATGAGGAACTCGAATTCATCATTCGCCGCAATGCCGCTTTGATGGGGCTGGAAATGAGCGATGATGGGGCGCAGGAAATTGCCTCGCGCGCGCGCGGCACGCCGCGTGTTGCCGGTCGTTTGCTGCGTCGTGTGCGCGATTTTGCCAATGTCGAGGGGGCTGACCGCATCACCGCCACGCTGGCCGATGGGGCATTGCAGCGTTTGGAAGTCGATAAGCGCGGTCTTGACGGGCTTGACCGCCGCTATTTGACGGTGGTGGCCGAAAAATTCATTGGCGGGCCGGTCGGTATTGAAACATTGGCCGCCGCTTTGGGTGAGCCGCGCGATGCGTTGGAAGATATTGTTGAGCCGTTCCTCATTCAATTGGGCTTCGTCAATCGCACCCCGCGCGGGCGCGTGCTGATGCCGGCAGCGTTTGAGCATTTGGGTTTGGATGTGCCGAAAACGGCGCGGCAAGCGGAAGCCGATTTATTCGAAGACTGAACCGATAAGATTTATTTCTTGGCGCAGAGGGCTGAGTAAATATTCGACCAATCTTCCATATTGGAACGATTGAACTCGACTTGTTTGGCAGCATATTCCATGCGGTCTCCAGGCAGGTTCGGCAGAGGCAGCGGCAGCGCATTATCAACCGTTTTATAGAGGTTTGAGGTAAACGCCTTAAACAGTTTCATGCCGGTATTGTTGAAACGGTTTTTGCGAATAAAGCGTTTATTGGCCTTGAACAGCTCCCAACTTTGTGAGATTTCCTGCGTCGCTTGCCAACAAATTTGTGCCTCGGGAATTTCCTTAAAGCGGCGTCGCGCTTTGCCGACGGCCTTTTCATATTCGTCTTCACCGATCAACCCGCCACTGGCAACACCGGCCGTTTTGCTGACCTTTTTACCGGTCTTGCTGGCTGAGGCGACAACCTTATCTTTGGTGTCCGAAAATCTTTCTGAAAAGCTCGAACAACCAGCCAATCCGCTGAGAGCAATCACTGTTACCAAAAGCTGAATTTTATTCATGACGCAACTTTCAAAAAAAACTCTGAAAAAACTAACATAAACCGAGCAAAAGAAAACACACGAATCGCGGTTGAGAGCATTTATACTGTGAGGTGAGGATTTTGGCATTCGCAGAGGTAAAAAGAACAGCGCATGGAGACAAAACAACTGCTTGGCACTTTTTCAAAAGACGCGCGGGGCACGCGCCATTTATTGACGGTGCCGGTTCACTATGAAGACACGGATTTTTCGGGTTTTGTCTATCACGCCAATTATTTGAAATTCGCCGAACGCGGACGTTCGAACTTCATCAATTTGGCAGGCATAACGCATCTGCAATTGCTTGAATTTGAGCCGCAATTGGCCTTTGTTGTCGGCCATATGGAAATGGATTTTCTAAGCCCGGGGCGGGTCGAAGATTTATTATTGGTTGAAACCATTTTTACCGAATGTCGCGGCGCGCGATTGACCGCGGAGCAACGCATTTCGCGTGAGGGCGAAACCTTGTGGCAAGCGCATGTGCTGGCCGCTGTGGTTGATCTCGATGGCCGCCCGCGCCGCATGCCGAAACAACTGGCCGCGCAGATGACCCCCCATTTGGGCGCGTCTTTTTTGAGCGATAAGGGCGAAAAGTGACAAAGTTTGGTCACATTTGCGCCATAGAAGAACATAAATAGTGAGAGCTTTTCCATGGATACTGTAACCATTGATCAGGCAACGCAGCTTGCCGCCACAGATTTTTCGCTTTGGGCCTTGTTCATTCGCGCCGACATAGTGGTCAAGCTGGTGATGATTGGCCTGATTGTCGCTTCGGTGATGAGTTGGTCGATAATTATTGAAAAAATCATGACCTATCGCCGCGTGCGCCAGCAGGCCGAAGAGTTTGAAGCGCTGTTTTGGTCGGGTGAAACCTTGCAAAATATTTATCGCCAATTGGCCTCGGGTGAAGCCAGCCCGTCCGTGCGCGTGTTTAATGCGGCGATGCGCGAATGGGTGCGCCATGACAGCAATCGCCGTAAAACCGAAGCCGGTGCCATTATTCCGTCGATTGAACGCGCCCTGACCAATGCGGTGGCGCGCGAAATGGAAGCGTTGGAAAGCCGCCTTTTGTTTTTGGCAACGGTTGGTGCGGTCGCGCCTTTTGTCGGTCTGTTCGGCACGGTTTGGGGTATTATGAACAGTTTTCAGGCGATAGCCATGAGTCGTGATACCAATCTGGCGGTCGTTGCGCCGGGCATTGCCGAAGCTTTGTTCGCCACCGGCCTTCGGCTGCTGGCTGCCATTCCGGCGGTGGTTGCCTATAATGCTTGTGCCGCCTCAGTGCAGCGTTTTGCTTCACGGCTTGACCATTTTGCCGATGATTTCATCAATTTGATGGCGCGCCAAAACACGCCGCAAAGTAAAGGCTAAGCGGTTTGGCTTTTTCCTCACCCCCACAAAACGCTTCGCGCCGTCGTCGCCATTATCAGCCCATGGCGGAAATAAATGTCACACCGATGGTTGATGTGATGCTGGTTTTGCTGATTGTTTTTATGGTGGCGGCGCCGCTATTGACGGTTGGCGTGCCGGTCAATTTGCCGAAGACGGGCGCACAAGCCCTGCGCGGTGATGATGAACCGCTGGCCATTTCAATCAATGCGCAGGGGCAAATTTTTCTGCAAGATACACAAATCCAAAAAACCATGCTGGTGCCGCGTTTGAAAGCGATTGCCGGAGAGGGCTATGAGCAGCGGATTTATGTGCGCGGTGACAAAACCGTCAATTACGGATTGGTCGCCAATGTGGTGTCGGAAATCAGCGCCGCCGGTTTTGCGCGCGTCGCTTTGGTGACGGAAAAAGCAGGTCAGAAGAAATAATGGTGTTGCCGCGCAATTTTCTGGCCTCATTGGCGCTTCACGCCGGATTGATTTTTATCATCGGCTTTTGGACGCCCATGCTCAATCAAGCGCGTATGACCGACCAAAACCTGCCGATTGAGATTATCACCATTGACCAGTTTACCCGTCTGGTTGAGGAAGCCACCATGCCGGATGAGGCCAAGGCGCGCCAAGAGCCGACAGCGCATGAGCAAACCGGCACTGCCCCTGAGGCGCAAGCGGATGCCATGCCAATGCTTGATGCTGAAGAAAAATCAAAGCCGCCAGTCGCATTGAGCCAAGAGACTGTGCACGAAGAACCGCGCTTTCGTGTCGAGACGCCGGTGCCTTTGGCACGCCCGGTGCGCGAACCAAAGCCGCTTCTGGATGTCGGGCGCGTGCAGGCATTGCTCAACAAAACGCCCGATCAGAAAACCACTGATAGCGGCCTTACCAAAAGTGATAATGGCTTAAGCGCTTTGGAGCGGCTGACCTTGAATGAGGTTGATGCGTTTCGCGCGCAAATGCGGCGATGCTGGTCGCCGCCGGCCGGCGCCAAGCAGGCAGAAAATTTGGTGGTGCAGGTTCGTCTTTCCTTAACCCCTGGCGGGTTAATTTCGGCGGGGCCTGTGGTCGTCAATCGGCGCTTATTGGGCGACCCGTTTTTTCGCGCCGCTGCCGAGAGTGTTTTGCGCGCCATTCGGCGCTGCCAACCTTTTTCCATGCCGGCTGAAAAATATGCCAGTTGGCGCAACATTGAGTTAACATTCGACCCACGAAAAATGCTGGGTGGGTAAACAAAGCAAAGGCCCTTTAGGAGACAGCCATGAATGCACAATTTTCCATATCGCGTCGGCGTCGATTGCTGAGCGCATTGGCGGCTTTAATATTTGTGCCGAGCTTGGCGCTGGCGGCGCTGAAAATCGATATTACGCAAGGCAATGTCGAGCCTTTGCCGATTGCTGTTTTGGATTTCGCCGGTGATGGCTCTGTCGGGCAGGATTTGGCGAGCGTCATTACGGCTGACCTCGAACGTTCCGGCCTGTTTCGACCGGTTGACCGAGAGGCTTTTATCGAGCGCAATATCGGCGTCAATGTGCGGCCGCGTTTCGGCGAGTGGCGCGTCATTAATGCGCTGGCTTTGGTGACGGGTCGGGCCGTGCAGCACAGCGATGGCCGTTTGCTGGTCGAGTTCCGCTTATGGGATGTGGTGGCCGAAGAACAAATGGCCGGTTTGCAATTTTTTACGACACCGGAAAATTGGCGGCGCATCGGGCATTTGGTGGCTGACGCGATTTATGAGCGCCTGACCGGCGAAACCGGCTATTTTGACACCCGCATCGTCTATGTCTCGGAGTCGGGGGCAAAAAACAATCGCGTCAAAAAACTGGCGATTATGGATCAGGACGGGTTTGCGCAAAGCGAATTGACGCGTGGCAATGCGCTGGCGCTGACGCCGCGCTTCAGCCCGACCGCGCAAGAAATTACTTATCTCTCTTTTTATCGCAACAAGCCGCGCGTCTATTTGCTCAATATTGAGACTGGCCAGCAAGAAGTGGTCGGTGATTTTCCCGGCATGACTTTTGCACCGCGGTTTTCGCCCGATGGGCAGAAAATCATTATGAGCCTTGAGCGCAACGGCAATTCGAATATTTATACTATGGATTTGCGCACCCGTGAGACACGCCGCCTGACCTCATCTTTGGCGATTGATACCGCGCCATGCTATGCGCCGGACGGCAGCCAAGTGGTGTTTGAAAGTGACCGCATGGGCTCGCAGCAGCTTTATGTGATGGAGGCGGACGGCTCAAATGTGCGCCGCATTTCTTATGGCGAAGGCCGATACGCAACGCCGGTGTGGTCGCCGCGCGGCGATTTGATTGCTTTTACCAAGACGCTGAATGGCCGCTTTCTCATCGGAGTTATGAAAACCGATGGCAGTGGCGAACGCATTTTGACCGAAGGCTACCACAATGAAGGGCCGGCATGGTCGCCAAATGGGCGGGTTATTGCCTTTTTTAGAGAAGGGCGCGGCGCAGACCAAGGTCCAACCTTGTGGACAGTCGATGTTACAGGTTATAATGAGAGACCTATAGCGACACCCGGCTGGGCATCTGATCCGGCTTGGTCGCCACTAATACGATGAGTCATGTTTTTGTAATCAAAATCGTTTAAACCGAGCTTTGATTTGCATTTGTGCTTATTTTGGCTAAATTACAACCGAGGGGCAGGCATTATGTTTGCGCAGACTGAGGAGCATTCGATGGAACAGTCGACAAAATCAAAAATTCTAATTTCTATGGCCGTGGCAGGCCTGACTTTGGCAGGTTGTGCGTCAACCACCGAGCCTGCCTCGACGTCAACATCGACGGCTGTTTCATCAGCATCAACTTCGTCGAGCGCACAATATTTGGTGCAAAATGTGGGTGACCGCGTTTTCTTCCAAACTGACCAATCAAATCTTGATGGCTCAGCACGCGCGACATTGCGCAATCAGGCACAATGGCTGTCGCAAAACAATAGCGTCAATCTGGTGATTGAAGGCCATGCCGATGAGCGCGGCACACGCGAATACAATCTGGCACTGGGCGCACGCCGCGCCAATGCCGTGCGTGACTTCCTGATTAGCGAAGGGGTTAACGGTAGCCGCTTACAGACCATTTCTTATGGTAAAGAGCGCCCGGTATCCTTGTGCTCGGAAGAAGCGTGCTGGTCGAAAAACCGCCGTGCGGTGGCGACCATTCGCTAAATGAGCGAAAATTGATTTAAGGGCACCTTCGGGTGCCCTTTTTTCTGCCTTTTTTTCGCCGATTTTGACGCGCATATAGTGGATGATGAAATTAATTAGTGCCTTTTTGCTCGCATTTGCGATGGTTGCGCCTGTTGCCGCGCAAAACGGCCCGCGCGTGCCGTCCGAGTTTGCGCCTCGCGGTGCCGAGAGTGATGTTTTGGCGGCAGAGCGTGTCGAGGCGCTTGAATTGCGCATCACCCAGCTTGAGCAATTGCTGGAGGCGCAGCGCACTTTGCAAAATCGCAATCGCCTGGCTGAATCGCAGCAATTACGCCAGCGCCTTGATGTGCTGGAAAAACGGCTATTATCGGCGCAGGATTCCTTTGCCGCGCCGGTATCAGCGGCAGCAGCTGAAGCCGCCGGCACGACAGCCGCAGCCGATCGGGTGCAATTCAATCAATTGGTCGAAATGCTGAGGCTTTTGCAAGCGCAAACCGACCGCATGATGATTGATATGCAAAGTTTGACGCAGCGTATGGATAAAGCCTCGTCGGATAATGAGTTTCGCTTTCAATCTCTTGAGGGCGGCATGATGCGCGCCAATCAGGGCATTTCATCTTCATCGGCCGAGCCTGAAATTATCGGGTTTGTTAGAAAAGCAGCACCCGTCGCCAGCCTGGCTGACGCATCGGCGGTTATTGATGTCACCACGCCGCTTGTCGGCGAAGGCAATCCGGAAGATTTGGCTGACTTTGAGGCGCCTGTGCGCGTGCCGTTGGACAATCCGCAAGCACTTTATGAGCGCGCGCTGGGCGATTTGCAAAGCGGCGATTATGCCGGCGCGCGCGTCGATTTCGTATCCTTGGTCGAGCGCTTTCCATCGCATAAAATGGCCGGTCATGCACAATATTGGCTCGGCGAGACGTTTTACGTGCAGCGCCAATATAAGCAAGCGGCGCAAGCCTTTTTGGTCGGCTATACGACCTATGCAGGCAGCAAAAAAGCCCCTGACAGTCTGTTGAAATTGGGTATGACGCTGACCGCTTTGGGCGAAAAGAAAACCGGATGCGATGCCTTTGCCGAATTGAACGCGAAATTTCCCGACGCGCCTGCTGCCATTGCCAAGCGCGCGGTGATTGAGAAAAAGCGGGCCGGTTGTGCCTCATAAACCGACTGCTTCGGCGCTTTTGAAAAATCTGCAGCCCTATGATGCAGACAATCATTTTGCTTTGGCTGTGTCAGGTGGCGGCGACTCAATGGGCTTGCTGGCTCTGGCGGCACAGGCAAAAAGCATAAAGGGTGCACCGCATTTTACTGTTTTGACTGTCAATCACGGTTTGCGCAAAGCCGCCGCGGCAGAAGCCGTGCAAGTGGCGGCGCAATGCGAAAAATTAAATCTGCCGCATGTCACGCTTATGGCTGACAGGAAATTGGGCAAGAGCGATGTTCAACAGCAGGCGCGCAATATGCGCTATCGGCTGATGGCCGCTTGGTGTGCCGAACATGGGGCGCAAGGCTTGGTGGTGGCACATCATCGCGATGACCAAGCGGAAACGGTGTTGATGCGCATGGCGCGCGGCAGTGGGGTGAGTGGCCTCGCCGGCATGGCCGCGCGGCAAGTCTTGCAAACCGAGACGTCGCCGCTTTTGCTTTTGCGGCCTTTATTGAATTATGGCGCGGCCGAATTGAAGGCGCTGGCGCATGAAGCGGGATTGCCGGTGATTGACGACCCGAGCAATCATGACCCGCAATTTGAACGTGCACGCTGGCGGCGTTTGTTGCCGCTCTTGCAGGCGGAAGGATTGGGCGCGGCGCGGCTCGCCGAGATGGCCGCCGAAATGCGCCTCTTGCAGGCGGCATTGGATAAAAAACTGACGGCTTGGCTCGACCATTATGCCGCATGGCACGATTATGGCGTGCTGAGCCTGCCGAGGCGTGATTTTGACGCTCTGCCTCTGGCGCAAAAACAGCGCTTTATCAGCCGCTTTGTGCAGTATTTTGGCCAGCATGCGCATCCGGTCAAACAGCGGAAAGCTGACCGCCTTTTGCGCCAGATTGAAGAAACGGCACATGGTGCGGCCGCATTGGGCGGCTTGCATATGCGCTGGCGCAAACATCAATTATTTTTGGGCCGTGAGGCGGCGGCTTGTCCGGCACCAATAAAGCTGCGAAACCTCGCTTGCGACTCAAACGGCCAATTTGACAGTCATTTTGATCGGCGATTTGCGTTTGTCGGCAAAAAAATGCCTGAAAACATCTCTTTAGCGGCGCTTGGCACTCGCGGTGTGGCTGAGATGCGCGCACAAGGGGCGCTGTTTGATAAAGCCGTGCCGGCGGCTTATTATGCAGCATTGCCCGGTATTTTTGACGGTGACAGGCTGCTTGGGTGTCCGGTCTTGACCCCAAACCAGTCAGAGATGACGGGTTTGCAACTGTCCGGCGTTTATTATGAGGGTTTCTACCGCGACATTATTGCTGGCGGTCAGGGCTAGAAAACAGGCCTTGGCTTACCTATATTCATAAAAAGGGCGAAACGGCGTCCGAAATAAAGGTGAAACGGTGAATGGTATGAGAAATATTGCTGTCTGGTTGGTTGTCGGCTTGATGTTGTTTACCCTGTTTAACGTATTTCAGGGACCTTCAGCGCAGACGTCTAACCGCAACATTAACTTTTCGCAATTTGTTGCCGAAGTTGATGCGGGAACCGTTGCGTCGGTTACCATTGAGGGTGACGCGATTAGCGGCCAATATTCTGACGGTTCGTCTTTCTCAACCCATGCACCGCCCAATGACCCGACATTGGTGCAACGCTTGCAAGAGCGCGGCGTATCCATCACCGCCAAGCCTGACAGCTCCGGCTCTCCGACATTGCTCGGCGTGCTGATTTCATGGTTTCCTATGCTTCTGCTTATCGGCGTATGGGTGTTTTTCATGCGTCAAATGCAAGGCGGCGGTCGCGGCGCAATGGGCTTTGGCAAGTCAAAAGCCAAACTGCTCAATGAAGCGCAAGGCCGCGTCACTTTCGATGATGTCGCAGGTATTGATGAAGCCAAAGATGATTTGCAGGAAATCGTCGAGTTTTTGAAAGACCCGACGAAATTTCAGCGCCTTGGCGGACGCATTCCGAAAGGGGCATTGCTGGTCGGCCCTCCGGGCACCGGTAAAACACTGCTGGCCAAAGCCATTGCCGGTGAAGCCAATGTG
>Ga0181568_10002721_pt1 | contig 16061 bp, 16 predicted proteins | sample 101ome_20_FD_133758 | JGI IMG/M metagenome (GOLD analysis project Ga0181568, IMG submission 133758) | Coastal salt marsh microbial communities from the Groves Creek Marsh, Skidaway Island, Georgia - 101404AT metaG (megahit assembly) | ecosystem: Environmental > Aquatic > Marine > Intertidal... | reverse complement strand
ACAACTAAGCAAATCAGTTCAATAGAGTGGACGAAGCAGCTACAATGTTACCTAGCGAAGAAATATCAGCAAGAGCTCTTTATGAAATGAGTCAAAGTCCCAAAAAGCTAAGAATTAAATATCAAATTGAAGGTGATAATACCATACACGAATTTATTGAGCATGAATAGGTACTGTTAATTAAAACGCATGTAAATAATTATCAAGTTCCCACTGACTTACACGAGCTCTGTAGTCTTGGTATTCCTTGTGTTTAGTTTCTATGTAGTGCTGATAAATATGATCACCAAGAGCTTTTTTAACGACTTCTGATTCTTCCATATAATACAAAGCTTCATCAAGACTACCCGGCAAAGCATTTATATCACGCTCTTTTAAAGTACACATTTCAATTTCATAAATATTTTCATCAACTGGAGCTGGAGGCTTGATTTTGTTTTCGATTCCATCTAAGCCAGCTTCTAAAGCAGCCGCAAAAGCTAAATAAGGATTTGCAGAAGGATCTGGACAACGTAACTCAACACGAGTTCCATTTCCTCTTGAAGCAGGAATTCTTATAAGTGCACTTCGGTTTGATTGTGACCAAGCAATATACACAGGTGCTTCATATCCGGGCACTAATCTTTTATAGCTATTTACTAAAGGATTAGTAACAGCAGTGATTCCCTTAACATGTTTTAAAACTCCACCAATAAAATATTCCATAGTTTCTGAAATACCATCTTTGCGGTTCTCGTCATAAAACAAATTATTTCCCTCTAAGTCACTCAAAGACATATTCATATGCATACCGCTACCATTAACTCCATAGAGCGGCTTTGGCATAAAGGTTGCATATAAACCATACTCAGCAGCAATAGTTTTTGTTGCCCACTTAAAAGTGATGACATTATCAGCAGTAGTTAAAGCATCTGCATATTTAAAATCAATTTCGTGTTGTGAAGGAGCAACCTCATGGTGTGATGCTTCAATTTCAAAATCAAGACTATCGAGAGTATTAATAATTGAGCGCCTAACATCAGATCCTAAATCAGTAGGTTCTACATCATAGTAACCGCCTTTATCAGTAAGATTGGTTGTTGGAAAGCCATTGTCGCAAGTTTCAAACAAAAAGAACTCACACTCAGGACCAGTGTTAAATTTGAAACCTTTATCAGCAGCACGTTTCAAAGCTCTTTTCAAATTGACACGAGGACAACCATCAAAAGGACTACCATCTGCATTATGAATATCGCAAATAAATCTAGCAACAGCTCCTTCACGCGGTCTCCAAGGTAAAACCTTAAATGTGCTTATATCCGGGTAAAAATACATATCTGAAGTTTCGATTGTTCTAAAACCTCTAATAGAAGAACCATCGAGCATAACTTTATTGTCTAAAACTTTGTCAAGCTGACTGATTGGCACTGACATATTTTTGACTAAGCCATGCATATCAGAAAACTGCAAACGAATAAATTGCACATCATTAGCATTACAAAGTTTTACAATATCTTCTTTAGTTTTAATTTCTTTCATACTCTTCATATTAGCAATGACTTGAATTTTCTTCTAGAGTATATGACGAGAAAGTTTTTAATCTAGGACGCCGCTAGTATTATCTCTAATAAAACTTTGATTGGCTTCAGAAGAAAGATTTGCCCAATTTGAATAATCATAACTAGGACTTGTATTTGGCAAAGCACAATCATAGGCACTACCATCAGAAAGAGTACCTATAGTTTTCCACTCTCCATCTTGAAAAACAAAAAGTGGTCCTCCTGAGTCACCATAACAAGTGGTACCTTGATTAATATCACCTTGAGTATATAAAGTCGAAATAACCTCTTCAGTACGACTTGAAACTCTATTGAAAGTTGCTCTTAAAAAACTATCATTATTCTCGCTTTGTCCATAGCCTGTTAAAGCACATTGCTCGGCAACAACTCCTTGCTCTTGTGCAACTTTAGCTGGCGTAATACCACTAAAACTGTCTTGTAAATTTAAGATTGCTAAATCATGTGCTTGCGCTTCTGCAACTTGTTCATAAAGCGGATGAGATAAACATTCTGCGGCATAAATCCTTTGTGAACCACTTGAATTACGCACAGAAATATTTGCACAATTAACGCCATCCATACAATGAGCGGCTGTTAAAACAGTAGTTGGACCAACATAGGTCCCTGTACAACGCACATTGTTTCTGTTGAGTACTAAAACAACTGGAGAATTTGCCGCAGTAGTATTAGAACAAACGACTCCATTTACAATTGCTTTGATATTTTTTTTCATTGATCTAGGAATATCTCCATAATTGCTTGGGTCACTAATTAAATTACATGCTTCCATTGCCGATGGAAAATCAGCAGAATCGTCTCCAGAATCATCACAACTTTCATAATAATCGTTATAACAATCTGATAGCTCACGTTTTGAAACAATTGCATTTAATCTTTTTGATTCATAAAAATTAAAAAGCTCAGTATCATTATTGCGCCTAGCTCTGTTTCTTTTCTTTTTAAAATATTTTATTGTATTTCGTGCAATCTTTTTTGCTTTAAAAAAACCAAGTGGCATATCATTTTTGCTTAGACCTTTTTTATTGGTAACCCATACAATTTTGCCATAACAAAAACTTTCATCAATTTCATCAGCTGTCGCAACGCATTTAAAGAGTGAATTATCACCTATATCAGGGACTGCCGCACAAAGTTTTAAACTTAAAAAACTTAAAAATACTAAAACAATAAATCTTGCTTTCACATTACTATTCTAGCTCAATTACAGGCAAAGGCAAAAATGTTTTTTTGCCATAACGATAAAAAGACATCAACCTTGGATTATTAGCTGATACTCCCAAGTACTCATCAGCACTGATACTTGGATCAAAAAGCATTTCTTGAATTTCAGGCTTTAAGTCAATTGCCATCTGCAAGTGCTCAGTGGATTTTTGCAGATCATCTTGATTGATTACTGAACTTAAAACGTAGAGATAAGCATCATCGCCCAATTGCTCGATAGCAGTAGCAATATGATATTTAGCTTGTTCAATTTGCTCAGTTCCAAGCAAGGTTGCGGCATAAAAAGCATGAAAATATCCTATAGATGGTGCTAGTTCGACAGCTTTTTTTAAATCTTGATTACTTTCAGAAATATTTTTATTGATATGTTTTGCACCACGAGAAAAATGATACAAGGGATGCAATGGGTCGACTTTGATGGCTTTAGAGAATTGTGTTTGATCAAAGAAATAATGTCCAAGGCAAGAAGAAGCAAACAAAAAAGTACTCAGTAAAATCAAAGAGACTGTAAGGATTTTTTTGATTTTGGCAGAATGAATTTCTTTGAAGATCCAAGCATCATATTTTAGATCACTAAACAACAAAGCAAAAAACAATATTTGTGAATAGCTCGCAAGACTTGTATCAAAACTACAAATAACAAGAAAAGTCCAAAAAACATTCGGCGAAAACTTATAAATCATTTTGAGTAGATAAAGAAACAAGAACAAACCCAAAAGCCCTAGCTCAAAAAAACAATGCACAAATTGATTATGTCCATGAACAATATGCTGTGCACTTTTAGCTCCATGAGTCTTATGATTCAATTTTCGGTATGGTGGAAAATCTATTGTAAAAGTACCTAGACCATGTCCATAAAGGGGTTTGTGCAATGCACCTTCAATAGAAGCTTGCCAAATTAATACTCTTGGAGCGATAGATTTTTTATAAAAACTTTTTACATTATCAGAAACAACAAAAGAAACTACTAAAATCAAAAAAGAAAATATGATCAATAGTTTTCTTGAAAACAAGTTTTGCAAGCTTGCCAAAAAGGCTAATAAAGTTGTTCTTTTGTTGCTAAATAAAGCCCCAAAAAAAGAAATCAAATATACAAAAAACTTTTTGTAGGATTTTGATTGTAAATTAAATCTTTGCAAAGGAAATTCTAAAGCCAAAAAAACTGGCAAGAACATAAAAACACTACCTTGCTCTGCTAAATTGATATTAAAAAAATCCATTGCAAAAAAAACAAAAAAGATGATAGCTAAAGTTATTTTTTTTTGTTTTGCTTCAAGATTTATATTGCGGGTAAAAGCAAAAATAGAACTAATTATCAAAAAATGCTCAAGGCTCAATCTTGCTTGACTTGAAAACAATAAAACGACAATAAATAGAAACCAAAATAAATAGTAACGAGCAAAAGTCTTAATATTGAAAAGACAAAAAACAGCAACTAAAGCATGAGCCCAATACAAACTAAAAATAGCAGGGGTCAAAAGCAAAAACAAAAATAATATTAGTAAGAACAAAAGTCAAAGCCTAATACAAACTGATACATTTACTCTTCTTTGTTTTTATTTTTTATCAAATAAAGCAAAGGCAAAACAAGAGAGAATAAAGACATAAACATTGCTTTCCAGTATTTTTGCTTCATAAACTATAAATTAAGCAAGCTCACCATTTAAAGCTTTTTTATAAAATGTCATTGGTATATAAACAATTTCTTTTTTACCGTCTTCAGTGTATACAGTGATTGGCATTTCAATTTTAACTGTATTAGGCATACCCTCTAAAGTAGAAAGATCAGCATTCTTTACTAAGTCAGCACTAACAAATTTAGGTTTAGGTGTCCAAATATTTCCTGTAGCAAAATCAATAATGAATCCTATAGGTCCACCAAATAAGATGTTACCAAAGACCCAACCATTTAAACCTTTTTTGATTATGATTTCTTCAGAGTGATAATTTGGAAGTTCAACTCTCAAAGTATAAACAGCTCTTCTATCATTAACTGCTAGATTAAAAGAACCTTGTCTAACATATCTTTCACCACGATTAGAATTTACATAGATTTTTGCATTTTCAGGATTAATATTTACTGAAACATATTTACTACCTCCGTCAACAATAGTTGCGCATGAGGTCATAGCGAAACAAATAATTAAAACGAGAAGACTATTAATGGTTTTTTTCATAAAAAAATATTAACACGAAATTTTGTGCTAGTTTATATGTATGAAGAGAAATATTTTAGTTTTCAGCTTAGTTATTTTGAATTTTATTTTGAGCTCAGCCTGCCAAGCCTATAATTTTGACAACAAAATGCTTTTAGAAGTTATTGAAAAAGATGATTATCAATCAAATATTGTGCTTGAAATAAAAAAACTTTACAAAGAAAACAAAAACTCATTTCCAGTAGGCACAAAAATTTTTACTAAAGCATTTCATGAACAAGGCTTTGAATTTTTCAAATTGCAGGGAAACCCAAGACTTGATACTAAAGTTAGAAAAATTGTTTTACCAAACGGCAAAGAGGTATCTGATGGTAATTACCTCTTAGAATTACAAACTGTTTCACAACTTAAATCATATTGGATTCCGTTCTACAGACTAACAAAAATGATGAAAGAGACTAGTGCAGTGCAAACAGGTGATCTTTTTAATTTAAAAGCGCAAAAAGCAAACTCTTTTAACTTAATTGCTGTTCGCAAAAAGAATAAAAATTAAGCCAAAGCTAAATTTTTGTATTTTCTGATTTGTTTTTCAAGGCTTTAGACTTTTAAGACAAGCCACTTGCAACTACCCAGTGGCTAAATTATCATTTGAGATTGAAGTTTTATAACTGATATTCACTTATAAACGGGTTTTCATAGACGGTGTTTACTTCGTAGTTTGCACCTTCTATCCCAACAAAAAAAAAGAAGAGGGCTAAAGTCCTCTTCTTTTTTTATAATGGCGGCGCATATTAGCCCTGGCGCGAACTGGGGGGCGCTAGGAGGGTTCTGGAACAGAGGTGAGCGAAGCGAAACCGTAGTGGAAGAACATCTCCCGCGTCACACAGTTCGCGCCAGGGCTAATATGCGCCGCCATTTTACACACAACTCAGCTATACCCTCTGCCGCCTCGGCAGTGCAGTGGCTCTGCCTCGGCTTGCCCACAGTGTGCGCCGAGCTTAAGGTAAGTGTTGGAAGCTCCGTTCCTAATTTGGATTCATAACTTTTTTTAGCGTAGTCGTCTCTGGGCTGTTGAAGCAGGCATGTCCCAGATACGGATGATTAAAGGATTAGATTGGAAACTAGCAGGTTGGGACATGACTGCTAAGCCCTGAGACACGGAGCGGTAAAAACATAAGGGTCGCAAGCAAGCGTAGCTTGCGCGCAAGTTTCCACTGGGGTTGAATGCGTCACCACGGTCTTTGGATAACTTGCAACATAACTTGGATAAAATTTTTAAAGTCTTGAAAGAAAGTTTACTGCTATCGGAAAAGTGTACGCTATGAATTTTTAAACCAACGCTGTTAATTACGAATTAGAGGAAGTCATCTGATAATCATCTAAGCTAGTTGGAAAAGGCGACGCTGCTTTTGGATAAATGAAAATTCAAATTGGAAATATAGAGGGAATTTCTGGAAAAGCTTTTGCATTGAATGGATTAAGAGGATATTATCCGGTAAAGAAAGGAATTTGTTGGAAAAAGATACATAATACTTGGATAAGCAAGGGTGATTTCCGGATAAGGAAGAGCAGCTATCGGACAACTAAAGGCGATATCCGGATAAGCATTATTTTATGCCGAATGTCAATCTGAAACGTGTGGAAATACCCATAAAACGGTCAAAACCACTTCTGGGATTCTAAAATTAGAGCAAATGCTTAATTCTGAATTGAAGGCAGAAGATAAGAGAATTTGATAGATAAATTTATGAACAAGAAAAGTATATAGAGAAAGATCCTATGCTCGCGGAACTGCTACAAAGATACTAAGCTTCATCGCGTAAAAATCTTGATATATCAATGGTTAATAAGAAAAATAGATTTAGATACTTTAAACTTGCTAATATATATATCGTATTTTGCTAGTTGCAGATACTACTCAAAAAAAACAGATTCCAAGACATACTTTACCTTCGGCAGATTCGCATGAAGATAATATGGCTTCATTTTTTGCCGAGAAGAAACCAAATACAAAAGAGGTTTTCTATCAAAAAATAAATGAATTACAACAAGAAAAAAATAAAGCAAACTCAAGTTTTCTCAAAGACAAACTTTTTGGATTTTCAAGACTCATTTTTAGTAGAGAGTCTAGCTATAGAGGGCTTATTGATATATTTGCTGAAGATACTCCAACAATTCTAGTTGAAGCTCTAAGAGGAAAAGCTGCTTTCGTGGAATCTGTTTTTAGTCATTGTCTAACAACTTCAATGATTTTTTTAGCTCCAGTAATTACTAAATTTCTGGTGAAGTTAAATGTACCAAAAATATTTTCTCAAGAATCGAAAGGTAACGATAGAAACTTGATGCTTTTTACAAGAGGGGATCTTGATACTAACGAAAGTTTTGAAAAAGCCAAAGAAAGAATAGTAAAGGAAGAAGTTCAAGATTCAATCAACTTAGCAAACTTTTTTGGTACTCAAGCAAAAAAACTAGATCAACACCTTCAAAGAATTGAAAACACTGAAAATTTCTTAAATGACTTCAAGAGCAATTCTTCAAATAGAGGGAAAATAACTGCGCTTAAGGATAAAGTTTTACAGCAACAATCCTATATTGAAGGTGCTTTTTGGGCTTCTGTACCCTTTATTAAGAGACTTTTTAGAAAATATATTCTTGGAGTAGATCGTTTTACAGGTTCAATGAAATATTTAAAAGATAAAGAAGCAGATAAACTTGGTAACCAGAAGAATTTTACGATAAAACAAGTTTTTGGAACCTTAGGATCTTTTGCTATTGCACCAATATTAATGAAAATAGGTAACAAAACTATTAAAAATGATGATCTAGTCGAAAAATTTTCTTTTTTAAAAACTCTTAAAAGAAATTTCGATACAAAACATGGTTACTATCCAAAGCTTGGTGCATTTTTAACCTATGGCAACATGCCATTAATGTTTTCTAAAATCTCTAACTCTCAGGATAAATTTGAATTACTAGAAAATGTAACCAGATTTTTTGCTACCTTTATGTCTTTATTTTTTGGTGATCGTATTACAAATGGAAACTTAGCTAAAAAAGCAGATCAAGAACTTGTTAATTCATACGGAGCGAATCCAGGCATTCTGTATGAAAAATCTTCTTCTAAACTCTTTCCAGAAGCAACAAAATTCCAAGAAATTGTCGACAAGACCTCTCATGATGAAAGTTTGAAACGAAAAGCTATTGAACTATACGAAAAAACTTTCTTGAATGGCTTTGGTTTACATATCGCTGGCACTTTCGTAATTAAGTACCTTATAAATTATTTAACTCAGTTTAGAGTTGAAAAGGCCTTGAAAAAGATATAATTTAATTTATGAAATATTTCATCTATGTACGTAAATCCTCTGAAGAAGAGGAAAGACAAGCACTTTCTATTGAATCTCAATTAAAAGAACTTAGGGAATACGCTAAGAAAAATAAACTAATTATTGTTGAAGAGCTTGTCGAAGCTAAGTCAGCTAGAAAACCTAACAATAGACCTGTGTTTGATCAGCTTCTTTGTGATCTTCAAGCTAGTAAAGCTGATGGGATTTTAAGTTGGGCACCAGATAGATTGAGTCGTAATGCTGTTGAAGGAGCTTTGATTATTGATCTTTTGGATAAAAAGATTTTGAAGGATTTGAAATTTCCAAGTTTCTATTTTGAACATGGACCTCAAGGAGTTTTTAATTTATCTTTGGCTTTTAATTTTGGAAAGTTATACGTTGATAATTTATCTCAGAATGTTAAACGAGGAATTAGAGAGAAGATTAGGCGTGGAGAGTTTCCAGGACCAGCACCGATTGGATATCTTAACGACTATAAAAAAAGGAATATTAAAGCTGATCCTGAACACTTTGAGTTAGTAAAAGATTTATTAGAGAAATATGCCACTGGTGAAATTAGAGCGTATGAAATTAAGTTGAAGTTTTTTGAAGCTGGTATTAGAACTCGAACTGGAGGAGCAGTTCATTTAAACACAATTAGACGTATGCTTAGTAATCCTTTTTATACAGGAGTATTTAGGCTTAAAGAGGAACTCTATCCTGGTTCACATCCTGCAATGATATCTCAGGACACTTTTGACAAAATTCAAAAGCGATTAGAAGATGAAGCCCGCAAGGTTGATTGGTCAGAAGATAAACGAAAAGACAAAGGCTTTCTTTTTAGTGAACTTGGTAGGTGCGGTGAATGTGGTTACAAGATCATTTATGATTATCACCGTAAGAAATCTGGTAAAGAGTTTCGATATTACAAATGCACTCGCAAATCTAAAGTTTGCGACTGTAAACAACCTGCTTTGAATGAGAAAGATATGGCTTATCAAGTTGAAGGGCTTGTGTCTAAAATAGCTGTTGATGATTACTGGTATCAATGGTGCTTGGAGGAAATTGATATTTGGTCTCAAGAAGAACAAGGCACTGTTGATGATCAACTTTTGAATTTAGAAACTGACTTGAACTCTTGCCGTGAAAAATTAGAAAGGTTACTTGATATACATATTGATGGTGGCATTGATTCAGATGAGTACAAGGCCAAGAAAAATAAATTAGTCTCTGAGTCTAGTAATATTGAAGGCAAAATTAATGAAATAAAAGACAAGGGTGATGATTGGCGCGAACTCTTAACTACTACTTTGAAAGTCAGTAATGAAGCACATCACAGCATTTTGAAAAAAGATTTTAAGCAAATGGGAAAGATTTTGAAAAAAGTTGGCGCGAACCCAGTTTTGATGAATAAAAAGTACAGTGTTGACTTTCTTAAGCCCTTTTGTTTTTACCGCGAAGCTGTCTCAGGGATTGCGAAGCACAACAGCCCAAAGACGACTACGATAAAAAAAATTGATGAATCCCAAATTAGGAGCGGAGCTAGCGATTTTTGCGGCGGCGAAGCCGTCGCAAAAATCGCTCCAACACGCACCCTTAGCTCGGCGCACACTGTGGGCAAGCCGAGGCAGAGCCACTGCACTGCCGAGGCGGCAGAGGGTATAGCTGAGTTGTGTGTAAAATGGCGGACGGAGAGGGATTCGAACCCTCGGTAGGTTGCCCTACGACGGTTTTCAAGACCGCTCCGATAAACCACTCCGGCATCCGTCCATTTAGTATTCTACTAACAAAATCGCTTTTAGAATATAAAAAAAACTTAGAGCATTGACTGAACTTAGAACTTTGACACCCCCAGGTCATTTTTAAAGAAAATATTTTTCTGCACAAAGCCAAAGATCTAATATTTACATACATTTTTCTAAAAAAAAGACTTTTGACCCCCCATAAATTTGTCAAAAATTGGCAAACTTAAAAAATGCTTTTAAAACTTCGCTATATCTTTTTACTTCTATGTTTTTTGACTGGGCAATATGCAAATGCCGTATTAACAGATTTCGCACAACCAAAAGTAAAAATTGAAAAAAAACACTATACTCGAAAAGCCAACAAGCCCAAAGCACAAAAAATACAAGATGCAGTTATTTATAAGTTTCCTGCAAAAAAATTTCTTGGCAAAAAATTTAACCCCGAAACAGAAACAGAACTAGACGCAGAAATAATGCAAAAACTTATCAAAAAAGCTCAAGAAAAATATCCAGAGAATTTTCAAATTTATAAAAACAAGAAAAAAAACTTTGAAAAACTACAAACACTAACCCAATTTATTACCAACAACACAAACGAAAATATTCTTTCACAATACCTAAATCAAAATAGCAGTCAAAAAAGAAACAAAGAAGAATACAGCTACCAAGAAATCAAAAAAATTGAAAAACTTTATCAAGACCTCAAAGAAATTTATTCGCCAAAGTATTTTAACAAAATCAATGACTACCAAAAGATCAAAGATTCAATATGCCAATGTTGCGGCTTAGAAAATTTTTTATATATAGAAACCATACTAAAAAGACAGATAAATTATGCGAGTTATAATTCTTAGTTTATTAATTTTAAATTGCATTCAAGTGCAAGCAATTAAAGTTGGCAAAGGTAGAATCTCTCTATATGATTTAGACTCTGCAATTATTAGCAAACCACGTATAGCCCAAGATGAATTTATCAACGTATATCCACTCTCTAGTAATATCGACGAAAACAAAAAAACTGTAATCGCCATTCAGGGCTTAGTAGCAAACGGTCACACAAATATTTTTGTAGAAACACAAAAAGGAATCCAAAATATCAATGTTGAACTTGACCAAAACTCTTCCGAAATTTTCAGCAAAACAAATACAATCAAAACAATCAAAGCTAATATCAAAATCAATTTAAATTCATCTATTTTAATCAAAACCAATTACCATATCAACGAAAAAATACTTGCAAGTAACCCTGATTTTTTTAAAATCAATTCATTAACAGATTATTACCATCCTCAATACATGAAATCAATAATTTTAATAGCAGAAAAACAAGCAAGTATAAGCGATATAGTGATTCCTACCAGTAACAAAATTTTCAAATTTACTTTAAGCAGTAACAACTACAAAGGACAATACAATGAAACTCTTAATCTTAATTAGCTTATGCTACTTACTTCCTTTACAGGCGGCTCAATACCAAGAAATGCAATTCAAGCCGATACATATCCGTAATAATAATTTTAATGAACTAGAAGCAGGACGAACTTATAACTATCATCAAAAATCAAGAATTTTGGCAGCTAAAGATACAAGAATTCCAGTTCTAGAACAATTTGAAAATCTTTTATTTCCACATAAAGATTTTAAAAAAGATCAAGCTAAACAAAGGCTTGAAAGAATTGAGATTGCCGTACATGGCAATATTCAACAAGGTTCAATAAAATATAGACTCAACCTTTTAGAAAACGAAATTACAGCATGGCAAATTGCCAATTATCAAACTTTAGAGATACTCAACGACAACAAAAACGAAGCTCATGCCTTTCAAAAACCACAAAAACTAGTCAGAGCAAAAACCCTGCAACCAAGAACACAATACTATCCAAGAGCACAAACACAAGAAAAAAAAATAGACTACGATTATCAGAATTACAAATTAATTAGTCCAATCTTTAGAGATATCAGTAGGAGGTCAGTACGTGCAATATTTGATTTGTAGTTTATTAGTAATCTTTTTTAATAGCAAAATGGTGTGCGCTAGTAACACTATTATTATCAAAAAAAGAAACAGACCTAGCAACACCTTGCTGGATAAAAAAATCATCTATCTAAAACAAGAACAAGCAATTTCTCAAAAAGTAAATGCTTCTTTGGCAAGTTTTGCTAAGCCACAAATTGCCCAACCCACTTCAAGCACTAGTTTTGAGACAAAACAAAAACCTAAATTAAAAATCAAAAAAATCGAAGAGAAAAAATTCAATATCCAAAAGCCTAAAACAAAAGAATTACTTAGCTCCTTAAAGCTTGACCTCAAAAAAAACCTTAGACCTAAAAATACTGTAAAAAACAATAACAGCATTGGCATCTACCAAGAAGATGATTGGCAAGCTTACACTCAAGAAACAAATATAGAAAATTTTAGAGAGTTGCATGTTCACGCTAAAATCAAACGCCAATAATTTTAAAAAAAAGTGTAAAAAATTCTTTGTGCTTTAAATATAGTAGACAATGCTTTAAAGCATCATTGTCATAATAAACTCTTTTATCAGAAATATTAGACTGAAAGCTTGAATCTAAAGCAATAAAATCATCATCTAAAGCAAAATCTACGATAAAAATAAATCTGTTTTTAAAGTCTTCATCTTTTAAACCAGCATAGCCGGGCAACAAATCTTTATAGCTCATAAAAAAAACTTTTTTGTCTGCAAATGAATCTAAAGTACAAAAACTAGATAAAAATTTAGCAAACAAAGTCTGCAAAAGATTATCAGAATCATAGATAAAATAATTTGTTTTATTAGATAGATCAGCCACAGTAAAACTTAAGAAACTAAAGTTGGACCAAGGTCTTCTTTAAATTTTTCTTCTTGGATTTTAACAAGTTCTTTTAAACTACCATCACATTTATGCAGTTTAACAAAGTTTGCATTACTTCTTGCAGCAATTGGAATTCCGCCAGTAATAATGATAGTGTCTCTTAAATTTACAAAACCTAATTTGATAATCTCTTCTTCAATATTTATCAAAGTATTAGTTGTTCTATGAACCTTGTCAAAATAGATAGGAGCAACACCCCATATAATCGATAAATAATTATAGGTATGTTGATAAGTTGTTGCCGCAATAATTTGTCTATTTGGTCTAAGCTTAGAAACTCTCTGTACACTTTTACCAGAACAAGAAAAAGAAACAATTGCTTTGATATTTTTTAATTTAGAAAAAGTTTTTACACCCTGAGCAATAGCAATACCATTCAAATCTTGTTCGCTTAAATCCTCTATATTATCCATGTCTCTTTGATCTACATTAACGTGAGTTTTTGATTCAACTTCAAGTGCAATTTTACGCATATAATCAACAGCAAGCACAGGATGATCTCCAGAAGCAGTTTCACCAGAAAGCATAACTGCATCAGTACCATCTAAAATAGCATTTGCCACATCAGAAACTTCAGCTCTTGTTGGAAAAGGATTTTTAATCATCGAATCCATCATTTGAGTTGCTGTAATCACAAACCTCTCATTGATATTAGCTTCAGAAATAATTCTTTTTTGCAGCATTGGCACTTTCTCTGGTTCAAGTTCAACACCCAAATCACCACGAGCAACCATAACACCATCAACTTCTTTTAAAATATCCGACAAGTGATCCATCGCTTGTGGCTTTTCAATTTTTGCAATAGTTTTTATTGGTGCTTTTGGTTTTGCATCTTGAATTAATTTTTTTAATTCAACAATATCTTGTCCATGGCGCACAAAAGACAAAGCAATAAAATCAGCGCCGATTTTGACAGCTTCAATCAAATCCTCTCTATCTTTTTTTGTAATTGCTTCAAGTCCCAACTGCGCTGACTCAGGCAGGTTTACACCTTTGTTTGATTTTAAAATTCCACCATAGCTCACAGTACATTCAACCTTGTCGCCCTGAACAGCAACAACTTTTAATCTAAGTAAACCATCATCAAGTAAAACTCTTTGTCCCGGCTCTACTTCAGAAGGTAGTTCTGGGTAATTACGAATATGCACGGTTTTGATTTCAGCATCATAATCAGCGGCATTTTCATCAGTCGTTAAAATTATTCTTTGACCAGTAGTAATTTGAATACCACCTTCAGGTAAAGTTCCAGTTCTTATTTTTGGACCTTGTAAATCAACTAAAATACCAATTGGTCTTTTATATTCTTTAGCTAATTGTCTTATAAGTTTTATTCTTTGTGATCGAGTTTCCCAATCTCCATGAGAGCAATTAATACGTGCAACTGATAAACCGGCTTCGATCATGCCACGAATGACAGATTCATCTTCGCTTGCAGGCCCTAAAGTGGCAACGATTTTTGTAAGTGAGTATTCTTTTAAATTATTCATTTTATAACCTATGCTTTTGCAATAACACCTAATATAGTAGCTCTTTTTGCCCCAGTTGAACTAGGCACATTATTAGGAATATCTTTAAAACAAGTAAAAGCAAGTAAAGAAAAAAGCATTGCTTCTTTGTATTGACCTTTAATATTTAACTCGTCATGGTTTAAGAACTGCACATCTGGATTGAGCTCTGCTAAGCTTTGCATCAAATAAAGATTTTTGATACCGCCACCAGAAACATAAACTTTTTGCAGATCATATTTTTGAATTTCATTACTAATAGTTTTTGCTGTAAAAAAACTTGCATTTGCAATAATATTTTCTTTATTACCTAAATCCAAAAATTTATCAGCAAACTTTTCATCAAAATATTCACGCCCAGTAGATTTTGGAGCCGCTAAATCAAAATAGTCTGTCTTAGCAATGAGAGTTTCAATAAACTGTTCATTCACTTTTCCAGACTCAGCAATAGCACCTTTATGATCAAAATTCTTTTGAAAAAGTTTTTTTACCAAGCAATCAATCAAAGTATTTCCCGGACCCGTATCATAAGCCAAAGTTATTTGATTAGGACGCATAATCGTTATATTGGCAATTCCACCAATATTGAGTGTAGCCAAAGACTCGTTATCATTTTTGATTAAAACATCGTCAATATAGCTTGTTAACGGCGCCCCATTACCAGCAAAAGCAATATCACCAGCTCTAAAATCACCAATAGTGGTGATACCGGTAAGCTTGGCAATCACACTTAAATTTGCCAATTGCATTGTTGATTCTGCACCATGAAAAACAGTCTGTCCATGTATGCCAATTAAATCAATTTGATGCTGACTATATTCTTGCTTAAATTCATTAACAATAAAAGCTAAAAACCTTCCAATTTTATAATGCAAATTTGAAATATCTTCTAAGCTAGCTTTTTGTTTGGCGATTAAAATCTCAATTTCTTGTTTAACATTTGGATCAATTTCATAACTAGCTTCTTCAATAATCTCAAAATCTCTCAAGTTATCGGCGTTCCACTTAACCAAGGCCAAGTCGACGCCATCTACAGAAGTACCAGTGTTTACACCTAAAACAAACAACGTTCTTTATTATACAAAACTCAAAACAACATCCCCAATGAGTTAATACAATAAAAATAAATTTAATACAAAAGCCCAAGGTACTGTGTCAGCCATTCTCCTTAAAAAAATAACATGGAAAATAATTTAAGAAAAAATAAAACTTTGTGTTAATGTTATATATATGTTACCGATAAACCCTAGAAATGGCGGGTCAATACCAACCCCAGCAGTAATAACAAAAAAGGATATAAAAGATTTGAATGGTCAAAATTTATCTAACCCTTTTAGTTTTGAACTTAAAAGCAACCGCTTCACTATAAATTTTAAAAAACCTTTAGCAAAAATGAAACCTTTAGCAGGGCACTTGGTGAACTATCAAGGCAAATCTCCTCGCTTACATGATGACAGTTTTGAATATACTACATATCTTAGCGAAGACAAATTGTTTGAAATTGAAACTGAAAAAAATATTCATTTAGTTCATGACGGTAAGGCACTAAAACTAATAAACAAAGAAAACAACGAAGAAAAAGTTTTAGCTCAAATTAGTAATTTGCTACCAGCTCGAGATACAAAGACCCCGGATAAAAGAACACAAGCAAGCCAAATTTGTGCTAGCTAAAGTT
>Ga0181568_10002709_pt1 | contig 16112 bp, 10 predicted proteins | sample 101ome_20_FD_133758 | JGI IMG/M metagenome (GOLD analysis project Ga0181568, IMG submission 133758) | Coastal salt marsh microbial communities from the Groves Creek Marsh, Skidaway Island, Georgia - 101404AT metaG (megahit assembly) | ecosystem: Environmental > Aquatic > Marine > Intertidal... | reverse complement strand
TCGCGGGCGAAGACTTTGTGCGATTTTCCTCCGGTAAAGGTTTCTTTGCTGACTTGATAGGTTTTGTCCTGAAAGGTGCCAATCGAAATACCATCCGGCAGCTGAGCAATGTATTCGCTTGCGGAAGTGTCAGTGGCAGATTCGTCTGGCATGGCGGAGGGTAGGAGCGTGACATAGAATGACCCATTTGGAAAACAGCTACACGAACCTTCCTGAGTATTTTTACAGTCGGGAGAAAGCAGACGTCCCTCCACAGCCAGAGTGGATTCGGGGGAACGATGAATTGGCGACTCAACTGGGCTTTGATCTGGATTGGTTATACTCGCCCAAGGGACTGGCTCTTTTCTCTGGTCAGGAGATTCCGGAAGGCATCAAGCCGGTTGCCCTGGCTTACGCGGGGCATCAATTCGGTGGCTGGGTGCCCCAACTGGGAGACGGGCGGGCCCTGCTGCTGGGGGAAGCGAAGACAGAAGAGGGTGAGCGTTTTGATATCCAACTGAAAGGGTCCGGCAGAACGGCATTCTCCCGGGGTGGCGACGGGAAAGCGCCCCTGGGTCCGGTGTTGCGAGAATATGTCGTCAGCGAAGCGATGGCGGCGATGGGTGTGCCAACGACACGCGCGCTTGTGGCAGTGGCAACGGGAGAGCCGGTGTATCGTGAAGAGCAGCTGCCGGGTGCGGTCATCACGCGAGTGGCTGCGAGCCACTTGCGTATCGGCACGTTTCAATTTGCTATCGCTCGTGGCGGCACGGACGGAGCGAGGGCTCTGGCGGACTATGCGATTGAGCGTCATGATTCCGATCTCGCTGAAGAGCCTGACCGGTACTTGATATTTCTCGAACGCGTTCTCGAGAGGCAGGCGGATTTGATTGCGCAATGGATGTCTCTCGGATTTGTCCATGGGGTGATGAACACGGACAACATGACAATCTCGGGAGAAACGATCGATTATGGGCCTTGTGCTTTCATCGACGATTTCCGACCGGATGCTGTTTTCAGTTCGATTGATCGGGAGGGGCGATATGCGTGGGATCATCAGCCCGATATCGGAATGTGGAACCTGTCGAGGTTGGCCGAGACGCTCCTTCCCATGATTGATGAAGAGGAGTCGAAATCGATAGTCTTGGCAAAAGCGGTTCTGGAGAAATACCCGGAGCGATTTCGTTCCGTATTCTATTCTCGGATGAAGGCCAAGCTGGGTTTGGGAGGCGAGGAGAAATTGGCGGAAAAGCTTGTCGATAACACTTTGGAATTGCTTGCCGCTGAGTCTGTTGATTTCACGAGGTTCTTTCGATCGCTGACTCAGTTTGCGAGCGGGTCAAATTCTGGGGCCGAACTGGAAGGCGAATTCGCCAATCCCGAGATCGCCCGGGAATGGATGACGGCGTGGAGGACCATTTCTGCCGGTGCGCCAGACCTGGAGGCCATGAAATTAGCCAATCCAGTCGTCATTCCACGAAATCACCGCATCGAGGAGGCGATTCAGGCTGCAGTGAAAAACGGAGATCTTTCTCCGTTTCACCAACTGGTTGACCGGGTGACGAAACCTTTCTCCGAATCGGCGGGGAAAACTGATTTTGAAGCCCCGCCGAAACCGGAAGAAATTGTGACGAGTACGTTTTGCGGCACCTAGCCTCCGCGAATATTGCCCTATTCTTTGTCGTCGTTGGAAGAACTGGATTCTCCTCCAGAGCTTCCATCTTCGCCGCGAGCCGAGCTGCCGCGAGAAGCGCTTGAACCGCCGAGGCGATGGCCCCCGGACCTTACCGTTGCTGTATTGCGGGAGCTGCTGGTATGACTTGTATTGTGAGAGGCGAAGCCGCGAGCAGCTTTGTTTGTCGACCTGCCTTTGGAAGGTTTGTTGTTTTGCGATGACGAACTGCTTCGCGAAGCGCTTGAACCGCCGAGGCGATGGCCCCCGGGCCCTTCCGTTGCTGTATTGCGGGAGCTGCTGGTATGACTTGTATCGTGAGAGGCGAAGCCGCGAGCAGCTTTGTTTGTCGACCTGCCTTTGGAAGGTTTGTTGTTTTGCGATGACGAACTGCCTCGCGAAGCGTGGTTGTGCTCTTTGTGGTGGTGGTCGCGTCTGGCGTGTCCGCCTCCGCGGTTGTAGTGGGTGTATCCACCGTGTGGGCTGTGACCATGTCGATCGCAATAATCTTCGTAGTGATATCTGCTCGTGTAGCTGCGTCCTCCGTAGTAGTAGGGGCGTGAGTAGTAGCCGCTGGGATATCCGGATCGATAGGAGGAATAGGAAGATCCGTATGAGGATCCATAGTAGGCGTCGTTGTAGTAGCAGCTGCTGAGAAACAGCGCTGCTACAGGCAGGAGCAGGCCTGTGAGAAGGAGGGAGTGAGCTTTCATAACGGGAGGCAGGATTGTGTCAGGTTACCCTGATACGTTTCAATCACGATTTTCCGTAGACTTTTTCGCTTCTTCCAGCCTGCGTTCGTTGATCTTGAGAAGGAGTTCGGCGGTTGCTTTCGCGTCGGCAAGGGCGCGGTGGTGATTGTCGAGTTTGACTTCGAATTCCTGACAGAGCTTAGCCAGCCCATACGATTGGAGGCCGGGAAAATAGCGTCTCATTGCGACAACCGTGCACATGGTCGGGCATTGAAGATCCTGCTCGATTCTTTGAAACTCAGCTCGAAGAAAACCGAAATCGAATGCGGCTCGATGTGCCACGAAGACGGAATCGCCTAGGAATTCGCGGAATTCGTCAGCGACATCGGGAAAAAGCGGCGCCGCTTTCACCATCTCGTCAGTGATCCCTGTGAGCTCGACAATTCGTTTCGGAATGGAGCGTTCCGGATTCAAGAGTGTCGTCCATTCGTCGATGATGACTCCGCCGCGAACTTTGACGGCACCGATTTCTGTAACGCGATTCCGCTTGGCGTTTCCGCCTGTCGTTTCCACATCGACGACGACGTATTCCTGCTCAGGATCGACGGTCCATTCTGCACGAATGACTTCGACAGGATACCCGAATCGGCGCAGACGCTCGAGCTGGGCAAGTTGATGACGCTGCAATCTGTCTCCAGATGTTTTGACTTCGGCAAATCGAATCCCATCACCTTCCAGGATCATGAGATCAGGAAAACCGCTGCGGTTGGCCCGATGATTGTTCACTATCTCCGTGAGGATTCCTTGAAGCGCCCCGTCTGGTGACCGGTTCACAAGTTCGAGGGTGGCGGCGAAAACTTCGGGATACCACCCGAGAAGTCCGTTGGGAGTGCCTTCGTTTTCCTTCCACGTTTTCTGAAGAAACTCGATGGTCTTTTCGCGGTGATTGAGCAAGGCCAGTTTTGCTTCAATGGCAGGCTTATTTCTTTCCGCGAACTCCCCGGAGCTGAGGCCGCTGGGGCGAAGTTCGAAAGAATTGTGCAGCGGCGCACTTTCTTTTCCAAAGAGGACGTCCCAGAAGAGCAGACCGAAAAGCATCTGCCAGATGGAGTTTTCTGCGTGAAAGGCAAAGACGCCCTGCCTTGCAAAATCGTGGACCACGGCGGCTTCGGGAGTGCCGCGCCCAGACTCGTCGAGATGCATAATTTGCGCGCTTCGCAGAACCTCGGTCAGGCGCCCGACTCGTCGCGTCCCGAATTTTCTTTCGTGAAAATCCTCGGCAAAGATCAGCTCTTCATCGCAGGAGGGATCTGCGATCATGGAGCTCAGCATCTCCCGTGCTTTCTCTTTTTGATCGAGCTGGTAGTGAAGGCGAACCGCTCGCTCGGTCGCCGGAAACTGGTCGGTCAGGCGGTAGACCTGCAAGGCTTCCTCCAGCTGTCCGTGGCGTTCGAGATAGCGCCCCAATTTCCCGATGGCATAGGCGCGAAGTGATTCCGTTTTGTGATCCACTGGCTGAGGCCATGTCCTGACCCCAGTCAAAAGTTGCTCTGCGGTGCCTTCATCGAGGCTCCGCAGGGTTCGCACAATTTTCTCATAGTGATAGGACACCAGCGCTGCCTCCCGAGAGTCGAAGCGGGCCTCAAACTCCTTGCGGAAGGTGGCCGGTTTGACAACGCCTAGATCCCGGAGGGCGAAGGCAGTGAGCCCATCGCGGAGTTTCCCAAAATAGAGATAAAAGAGATATTCGATCTCGTCGATGCGATCCTGCACGACGTAATTGGCGAGCGTATCAGGGGGGAAACAATCAGAAAAGGAAAGGTGAGTTGTTGTCCACTGAACCAGTTCCCGTTTCTTTGCGGAACCCAACTTGGGGTGCGGAGACGATGACGGAGTATTTCGAATCCAATCTACCAAAGTGGGCCTGGTCTGGAGAATCAGCAGGTCCTTTTTGTCTTTCGAATCCGGCTCGCGGATGAATCCCTTTTCGCGAAGCTCCTCTGCTGCAGCCTCTTGCTCCTTGATTTCGTCATATCGCAATTCGTCCCACCGAAAGATGCGTCCTTTCCGATTGGCGATCCTGACATAGAGGCACCGGGCATCGAGGTCGAGAGAACTGAAATCGCCTAGAAACTCATGGTGACATTCGTCGAATGCGTGGTCATAGCGCTCGTGCAAGAAGTCGATCATCTCATCGAAATGATCGAGATAGTAGCGCGAAGGGAGAACGATCTGGCTGGTAGCTTGCACGGGATGTAATTTAGAATGTTCTTTTGAACATTTCTAGTTTGAAAAAGAAATTCCTTGGCCCGGTTGCTCTGGCGCGGCTAGGTTGCCAATATGACGGCTTGGTTGGAAGTGTCCAGTATCTGCAAATCATTCCCTGGCGTTCGTGCTTTGCACGAGGTCGATCTTGCGGTGAGTGAAGGCGAGGTTGTAGCTCTGTTGGGAGAAAACGGGGCGGGCAAGAGCACGCTCATGAAAATCCTCGCCGGTGTTCAGCCAGCGGATTCAGGCGAAGTGAAAGTGGAGGAGGAAGTGGTGGAGATCAGCTCGGTTCAGGAAAGTCTCGACCATGGTATTGCCCTGATTCACCAGGAGCTGAATCTCGCAACGAACCTGACTGTCGGAGCCAATATTTTTCTCGGGCGAGAGCCGAAAACGGGTGGGCTCATTGACGAGAGAGCGATCTCGGAACGATCTCGAGAGTTTCTCGACAAGGTCGGGCTCGATGTGTCGCCTGATACGTTGGTCGGCGATCTCACAATCGGAAAACAGCAGCTCGTAGAAATTGCGAAGGCGCTTTCGGTGGATGCCAAAATTCTGATCATGGACGAGCCGACTTCCAGTCTTTCTTCGCGGGAGACGGAACGTCTCTTCGAGGTGGTTAAAGATCTGCGAGATCGTGGCGTCGGTATTGTTTATATTTCCCACCGCCTTGCCGAAGTGGTCGAGCTGGCGGATCGGGTCGTTGTTCTTCGCGATGGAGAAAACGCAGGATCTCTGGGAAAAGACGAAATCGAACATGACAGGATGGTGAGCCTGATGGTTGGCCGGGAGCTTTCCCAGTTTTACGCTCACAATCCGCAGAGTCCTGGCGATGTCGTCATGACAGTGAATTCTGTCCGCACTCCGGTTCATCCCGAGCACGAAGTGAATTTCACATTGCGGGCCGGCGAAATCGTTGGTCTCGCAGGGCTGGTTGGAGCGGGCAGAACGGAATTGCTGGAGACCTTGTTTGGCGTCGCTCCCGCTCTCGGTGGGCATGTCGAGGTCTGCGGAAAAAGCGTGGCTTTTCAAAACCCGCGCGAGGCGATTGCGGCAGGGGTTGCGCTGGTGCCGGAGGATCGTAAACAGCAGGGACTGATTATCGATATGGCAGTGGGCGACAATCTCAGCCTGGCAGCGCTGAAGCGGGATCAGAAAAACGGGTTTCTCAATTTTCGCGCCGAGAAAGAGATCTCGGTGGAGATGACCGAAAAAATGAGAATTAAAACTCCGTCGGATCGCCAGATTGTTCGGTTTCTTTCCGGAGGTAATCAGCAGAAGGTGGTTCTTGGAAAGTGGCTCGCGATGCGTCCCAAGGTGCTTTTGCTTGATGAACCTACCCGCGGTATCGACATCGGGGCGAAGCAGGAGATCTATTCCTTGATGGAGGAACTCGCCGAGTCAGGAGTCGCGATCCTTTTCGTCTCCAGCGAAATGGAGGAAATTCTCGGGATGTCGGATCGAGCCCTTGTTATGCACGAGGGCCGAATCACTGGCGAACTGAGCCGCGAAGAACTCGGTGAAGAGGCCGTGATGCATCTCGCAACGGGACGCGAATCTTCAAAGGTAGCCTGACGGAAACACTATTATGGCGCGCATTCTCGCAGCAATGTCAGGTGGGGTTGACTCGTCTGTGGCAGCCGGGCTTCTCCTCGAAGAGGGGCACGAGGTCGTGGGTGCCTACATGAAGAACTGGACCAACGAGGAAGGGCTGCCCGGCGATTGTCCCTGGGAGCAGGATATTGTTGATGCTCGCGCGGTTTGCGACTACTTCGGAATCGAGTTTCGGATCCTCAGTCTCATGGACGAATATCGGAATCGCGTCGTCGATTATCTGCTCAAGGGATATCGCGATGGCATCACTCCCAATCCCGATGTGATGTGCAATCGGGAAATGAAGTTCGGTATCTTCCGGGAGTTTGCGTTGGCGCAGGATTTCGAATATGTCGCCACAGGTCACTACGCCCAGATCGAGCGAGATGAAGACAAATCCGTCGACATTTTTCGCGGAGCAAAAGGCAAGGACCAAACCTACTTTCTCGCCCTGCTGGAGCAGTGGCAGATTCGCGAAGCAATGTTTCCGATCGGGCATTTGCCCAAGCCCGAAGTGCGGGCTGAGGCTGAGCGACTGGGCGTTCCAGTAGCGCATAAAAAAGACAGCCAGGGCATCTGCTTTATTGGTGATATCAAAATGTCAGACTTCCTCGGACATTACATCGATGATTCGCCTGGGCCAATTATCACTCCCGACGGGAAGGAAGTCGGTGAGCATCGCGGCTTGCACCTCTACACTCTGGGACAGCGCAAAGGGCTGGGCGTTCCCTCGAATACCTTTGGAAAAGCGTATGTAGTCGTCGAAAAGCGACCCGATCAGAATGCGCTTGTGGTCGCCTTTGATGGAGCGGACGCGCCGAAGCTTTACGCGACTCGCTGTCGGGTTGGGAGTATCTCGGTCACGAATCGTCCGCTAGCTGAGATTTCTGACCTGTCTGCGCAACCTCGATATCGGTCCGAGGCCGTTTCGGTCGAACCACAGTTTCTCGATGACGGCAGCGTCGAACTCACTTTCGAGAAACCCATCCGCGCTCTGACGCCGGGGCAAATCTGTGGATTCTACGAAGGCGAAATGCTCGTCGGCGGTGGGGTGTTTCAGGAGATTCACCACGAGAAATGAAAGTGAACCTCCCTGGTGGAAGGTTCCCTCCTGTATCCCCCGATATGATCAGGGGAAATCCCTTGTTTGTCGCTCCGTGTTCTCGACGAATCTCTTGTGGTTGATCATGATGGAATTCGCTTTCTGTTCATTGGGAATGAACTGAAGTTCGAACTCACCGATGAATTGATTGCTCGAGGCGGCACTCGATGACCACTCGGAACGGCTGAATTGATTGAAGACTGCGATGATGGATTCATCATTGAATTGCACTCCGCCAACGTTGTCGCCAAAGCCGAAGTTACTTTCCTCGACAGTGATAGACAGGTTGGTGAGTGCGACTAGAATGGCGGCGCTGAATACGGTTGAGATAAACTTTTTCATTTCAAGTAGTGAAGTTTGAGTTCACTCCAAAAATGAAAGAAGAAGTCGTATCCGCCAATAGGGGGGAATTGCCCTATTTTGAAAAAGGGTAACTGGAGGCTATTTCGCGACCTTCAACTCGAGAAGCGCAAGTAATCTACCGTCGACGGTGATTTGGTCCCGGGATTGGACGCGGAACTTGAATCCACGTTTAGCGAGGGTCTTTTCGAGGCCAGGTCTTCCGAATACCAGCAGTTCACCTTCCGGAATGGTTCCGGACTCCCCAATCGCAATCAACTCGGGACGGAGATAGTAAAGGAGCCGCAGTTCCTTCGTATACCCGCTTCGAAAAGCGGAACTGGCGTAGACAACGAGAGTTCTGTCGGAGGACTTTGCTCGGTTCAGCAGTGCGGCCGCGGTATCTCGCATCGAACGATGGCTTTCCAGGAGCGGTGTTGTCGCCGCGATCAACATCATGGCACCAGCGGCGATGGTGAGAGAGGAGAACAAAAACAAATCGGGTAAAATGCGATATTTTACGAGGAACAGAAGTATCGCGACTAGAAAAGCGGCGCCAAAGACGAAAGGCTGCCAGGCTATGCTTAGATCTCTTTGCACTGCGCTGACCGCGATCCCGAGGGATGCCAAAAGGAGAAGGGGGCAAATTACGAGCAAGGAGTAGCGCGTGAATTTTTCGTAGAGATCACGTGGTTTTTTGGGAAGGTGGGTATAGATTCCGACCAGGGCGACAGCGGCCAGCGGATAGACGGGCATCACATATCGCGGTGTTCCGCCCGAGATCAGGCAAATGATGAGACAGCCCGCGGCGGAGGCGAGAAGTGCCCCCGGTATGATCGCCGCAAAGCGGTCATTGGTGGGGGCGAGCCTAGTTGGTTTTTCTTTCGAACGCCGGAGCCAGATGAGAGAAAACAGAAGTGGTATCGTCCAGGGCAGAAAGTTCGCGAGAATTTCCAAAGGACGCAGTAACCAGTCACCTGCATCGACTTCGGAAAAGTCGACTCGCATTTTTAACTGCTCAAACCAGGTGCTCACCGATTCCTGAGGAGCATCTACGGCGGCAATGTTTGCACTCATCCACGGTAGGAACAGAAGCGCCATGATTCCCAGTCCAAGGATGTGCGCCGGATGCAGCATGTCGCGCAAACGGCGGGCGGACCGCAGAACAAAAACCAGAAATAGAATCCAGAAGATGAGATGAACCGGCCCTTTCGTAAGCCATCCCAGCCCGAGGAAAAAATAGGGAATTGTCCAGATCAGCCAGGGAGATGATTGCGCCCCCCATAGTCGAACCCAAATGAAGCAGGCGAGACCGAATACGGCGATGTAGACCGTTTCGATTTCCGCCATCCGACCTTTGTCGATCATGGCGATCGCGGTGAGAAGGACCAATCCCACAGCCATTGCGCGATCGATGCCGAGAAAGCGGTGAAGCGAAAGCAGAGCACCCAATGTCAGGGCCAGCAACGAGATTGCTGCGGGAAGGCGAGCCGAGAACTCGCTTTGTGAACCTGTCAGGTAAAACGAGACAGCGATCATCCAGTTGATCAAAGGTGGTTTGTTGGAGTAAACCTCACCTGCGATTCGGGGGACGACCCAGTCGCCGGTATCGAGCATTTCCTGAGCCGGTAGGATTCGCCGCGCCTCTTCGCCTCGAAGCTCTTGCGATCCGAGCAAAGTCAGATAGATCATCGCCCAGATCAGGCAAAGTAAAGCGATGGCCTGCCACAATTTCATTCGACGCGCACCTACAACTAGAAGCCTTCTATTGCAAATCCTTTCACCGCAGATGCGCCGGTTTTCGGTTTTGCTAGGCAGCTGGCAGACGAAGTAATCTTCGTAAATGGAATCTCCCGAAACTTCCCGTCGTCGTTTTCTCAAAACTTCCACTGCAGTTGGTGCCGGTATTGCCGCGGCGCCCAATTTATTGCTCGGTCAGGCCAAAGGGGCAAACGAGAGGTTCCGTGTCGGAGTCATCGGACTGAGTCGCGGTCGGGGGCATATCAAAGGCTATCAGGATGTTCCGAACGCCGAAGTCGCTTACATTTGCGATGTCGATGAAAACCGACTCGCATCTACCGCCAAGCAAATGGCAGACAAGAACCAGGGAACTCCCGAAGCCGTCGGGGATTTTCGTAGGATTCTCGATGACCCGGACATCGATGCCGTATCCATCGCGACACCCAATTTCTGGCATACGCCTGCTGCTATCACCGCATGTAAAGCAGGTAAACACGTCTACGTCGAGAAGCCCGGAAGCTACGATGCTCACGAGGCGATGACGCTGGTGAAAGTCGCCAAGGAAACGAATCGACAGGTGCAAATGGGAGCGCAGCGGCGCTCGTATCCTGCCATGATTGAAGCCGTGCAAAAGCTTCGCGAGGGAGTCATCGGTGAGCTTCGCTACGCGCGCTGCTGGTATAGCAGTACGCGACCTTCCATTGGCAAGGGGAAGATCGGAGAGCCACCGGCCGAGCTGGATTGGACGATGTGGCAAGGACCGGTTCCCGACGCTCCCTACAAGAGCAACCTTCTTCACTACAACTGGCACTTTCACTGGCTCTACGGAGGAGGTGAGCTTGCCAACAACGGAGTTCACGCTCTCGATGTGGCGCGCTGGGCGATGGATGTAGCTTATCCAAACCGAGCCACTTGCATGGGGGGGCGCTATCATTACAATGACGATCAGGAGACTCCTGACACCACCACCGCGGTCTACGACTATGGCGATGTCGGTATTAGTTGGGAAGCAAGTTCCTGCCACAGGAGAAAGCCTGAGAAACAGAGCTTCGTTACAGTTTATGGAGATGGAGGGAAGTTGGACTTCACTTCTTCTAATTACGCGATTTACGATATCGACGGAAAAGAGATCGCCAAAAATACCGATCCACCGAGCGACATTCCTCACTTCACAAACTTCGCGAATTCCGTGCGGGAGGGGGAGGAGCTGAACCTGCCGATTTCGGAAGGGCAAATCAGTGCGATGCTCTGTCACCTCGGGAATATGGCCTACCGCACCACCGGCGCCGTCAATGTCGATTCCGAGACTGGAGAGCTGATCGACAATCCCGAGGCTCAGAAGCTATGGGGCCGTCCCGAGTATCGAGCCGGTTGGGAAGTGTAGCGCCGACAAGTCGGCGAACGTTTGACGTTCAGCGCATCAGCGCATCAGCGCATCAAGCGCACCAAGCGCACCAAGCGCATCAGCGCATCAGCGCATCAGCGCATCGGCGCCGCCCCTTTCACGTCCAGGTGAGATTTTTGGTCTCGTCGTTTTCGGGGTGGCTTTTGTCGAGTGCCCGAAGGGTAATGTTCATTTCCGTGGCTGATACAGTTGCTTTGAGCCATCCATTAGGGCGCTTTTCGTCGAATAAGTAAGCGACCGGTGGCTGGTTGATCAGGTGGATGTCTCCACTTGCCTTTTTAAAGCCGTAGTTGTGGGAGTGCCCGTAGACGTAGGCCTTCACCCACGGCTTGGAACGTAGCAGGTCCATAAACTCAACCGTGTCTGTAATGCCGGTAACGCGCGCGTCAGAATCCTCTGGCATGTATTGTGGATAGTGGTGCCCAACGATAATGGCCGGTTTGCCGGACCGGCGGTCGAGTTCGCGGGCCAACCAATCGCGTTGTTTGGCTCCAATTTCTCCGGTTACGTTGTCGACGATCTGGAGAGTATCGACGAGAAACCAATTGGCGGATTCAGATTCCACGATAGCGAGATGCTTCTCCATAGTTGCTTCGCTTTTTGGTGTTTCCGCTTCCGGGAACAGCTCGTAGAAAGGGCCTCGATCATCATGATTTCCCATCGTGAGGTGAATGGGGATTCCAGAATCAAGGAGTGGTTGCAGGAGCGGGCGCAGTGTCTCATAGTCTTCGCGCAGGCCTTTCAGGTAGGCGCAATCACCATTGATTACCGCAAACTGCGGGTCTCCATGTGTTTTTGCTTCCTCCAGAATCTCTGCCACGACCCGCATTACATTTTCCGCCATGACGGCTCCTCGGGCTTCTTTCTTTCGGTCCGCGTCGACGTGGGTATCGGCAAGAAGTGCGAACCACGGCTCTTCTCGCGAGGAAGCGATTCCTGCTGCTGAGGCTGATGCCGCTAGAGTAGCAGTCTTCAGAAACGAACGACGTCCACATGAAGGGATTAGAGATACGGGCATGGCGAACCATACGGTCGGACCGGTTCTCAATTCAATATTCAAATCTGCCGGATTGGCTTACCTGCTCCACCACCGCCGGGAGTCTCGATGCGGAGAACATCTCGTGGTTTGGCTTCAATGCGGATCGCCCCCGGTAATGCTTTTCCATTTAGAAACTGTTTTCCGCATTCTCCGCTTTCGCCACCGTCGATGCCGAAAGGCTTCTCGATGCGGTGTTGGCTCAAGAGTGATACCTGCAGCGACTCGAGGAACTCCACTTCGCGAATCACGCCATCGCCGCCGTGCCATTTTCCCTTTCCGCCTGATCCGCGTCGGATTGAAAATTCACGTAAGCGAACTGGATAGCGACTCTCGAGAATCTCCGGGTCGGTAATCGCGGTGTTCGTCATGTGAGTATGAATCCCGGAAGTTCCGTTATAGCCGGTGCCGGCACCGGATCCTCCGCAGATGGTTTCGTAGTAACCGAAGCTTTCGTTGCCAAAGAGAAAATTGTTCATCGTTCCCTGGGAGCAGGCCTGAAATCCGAGAGCGCGGATCAGACAATCGACGACGCGTTGGCTTGTTTCGACATTTCCTCCAACCACGGCAGGAGAGTCGGTTGCATCTTCTGAAAACTCGGGATTCAGAAAACAGGTTGGCAAAACGATGTCGACCGACTCCAGCATGCCCTCGTTGAGAGGAACCTGGCTCTGCGTCCAGAGCCGCAGCACGTAAAGGATCGCGCTCTGCACAATCGCAGGCGTCGCATGGAGATTCGAGGGGTGGCTGCTTCCCGTTCCGGTGAAATCGATCACCAGTCTTTCCCCGCTCCGTGAAACGGAAACAGCGATGAGAGTTCCGTCGTCGAGTTTTTCAGTCGCTTCTCCGTGGCGGAAAGCAATCGCATCGAGGTGACACTCCAGTGCGTCGAGACTCTGGCTTTTCAGCGTGCTCATGTGCTCGCTCACTTTTTCGACACCATGATCTGAAAGAAGTTCCTCAAAGAGAGATTGCCCGCGGCGATTAGCGGCTAGCTGAGCATTCAGGTCAGCGATATTGTCCCGGAGATTTCGAGTGGGAAAGGGAGCTTCGGTCAGGAGTTTTTCGATCGTGGAAAAACAATCGTCACCTCCATCGATTAGCAGGGTGGGGGGGATGACGACACCTTCTTCTGCGAGAGAATTCGCGTTGGGTGGCATCGAGCCCGGTGTGATTCCTCCAATCTCCGCATGGTGAGCCCGGTTCGCGATGTAGGCTACAGGGCTGGTATTTCCTTGGAAAAAAATGGGCGTGATCAGCGTGACGTCGGGCAGATGAGATCCCCCGACTGCAGGATGATTCGTTACGACGGTGTCGCCTGACTTGAGTTTGATTTTCTCCCGAACCATCCTGACACAAATGCCAAGCGCTCCCAGGTGGACGGGAATGTGAGGAGCGCTCGTGATCAATTCTCCCTCACCGTCTAGCAGCGCGCAGGAAAAGTCGGCTCGCTCTTTTACGTTTGTCGAGATGGCGGAGCGCTGCAGCATGGTGCCCATTTCCTCGACGAGATGATCGAAACGATGACGAAACAACTCGCGCTCGATCTCGACTGGTCTGGCAGTCTTTATTGTTTCACTTTCCACCCGTTTTGCCACAAGTGAATCTCCTTTAGCGACGGTCGCGATCCATCCTTGCTTGAGGTGAAAGGTGGAAAAAGGATCCTGAATTGTGGCAGGTCCGGAAACCGATTGCTGCTCTATTAGGGTGTCGCGTTTCACAAAGCCCTCCGACTTAACAGGGCTGTGCCCAACAGGGGCTTGTAAATAACTTAACCCTGTTGGGTCATCGATTGAACAGGGTTGAGTTTGTTCGGTGGAGGCGATGGCACGAAAGCTTACCACTTCGACGTCTCGATGGCATGGCGGAAGGTAACCGAAGGTGCCCTCGTATTGTTTGCGAAAGGTGTCTGTGATTGATGCGGAATCCCTCAGGTCGAAAGAAAGCGTCGCGTCCTGTCCGGAGAGTCGAGCTTCGATGATGCGTCTCACGACCCTTCCTTCAAAACCACTTTTCTGAAGCAGTGTTTCCGCTTCGCGATCTGCCTCCGCGAATTTTTCCTCCAGTCCCGGATCGTCGGCAAGCAGGTTGAGTTGCCGTTCCGCAAATCGTTCGATGCTGGCGCAGTCAAGTCCGTAGGCGCTAAGCAGGCCTGCTTCGGCAGGAATGAGAATGGTCGACATTCCAAGTCGCTCAGCAATATCGCAGGCATGGAGTGGTCCGGCGCCGCCGAATGCAAGTAGGGCAAAATCGGTTGGATCGGCTCCGTCTCGAATCGAGATAGTGCGGATCGCGTCCGCCATCTGTTCGACGGCGATGTCGATGAGGCCTCCGAGAAATTCTTTCTCTATCGTTTCGCTCTGGATTCCGGCGTCTTTTTGCAAAACGAGGGCGGCCTGTTCCGCTTCTCGAATGTTTTCCTCTGTCATTGGAATGCCAAAGTTGTCCGGATCAATTCGTCCGAGAAGGAGGTTTACATCCGTGATCGTGAGCGGTCCGCCGCGCCCGTAGCAGGCGGGTCCTGGGTCGGCTCCGGCTGACTCAGGGCCAACCCGGAGGCTTTCGTTTTTCCATTGGCAGATCGATCCTCCGCCTGATGCGACCGTTTCGATTTTCAGGGCAGGGGACAGGAGCCTCGCATCTCCCACGGTCTGTTCAAAGTGATAGAGGAATCCTTCGTCGTAGCGGGCCACATCAGTGCTCGTGCCGCCCATATCGAAAGTCAGGATTCGGGAATACCCGAGATTTTTTGCCGCCGCTGCGGCACCTGCAACGCCTCCTGCCGGACCGGAGAGAAGGGAATCCTTCGGGTTGTAGGAATTGGTTGGCTCGAGCCCGCCTGCGGAGGTCATCGTGAGGAGCTGGTTTCCCTCTCCGACCCGTTCCCCGATGTGATCGAGAAAGGATTGCATCACCGGGTGCAGGCAGGCGTTGGTGACCGCCGTTTCAGTACGGGGAAGGAGTTTGATCAGAGGAGCCAACTTGGAACTGACCGAGACATGGTCGAAGCCCATCTTGAGCAGGTGATCGCGAAGGGTGCTTTCGTGTGCCGCATTTTTCCAGCCGTTCAGTAGAGAGATGGCGGCGACGCGGATTCCGGAGTCGAGCAGTTCCCGAATCTGCTGGTTCCATTTTTCATCCAGGACCAAAGATTCGAGAATCGTTCCGTCGGCAGCAATTCGCTCGTTCACTTCGATGACTTGCTCAGCGAGGGGGGCGGGGCGCTCGTGGTGCAGTGCGAAAAGATCGGGACGTCTCTGGTCACTAATTGTGAGCAGATCGCGAAATCCTTTTGTGACGAAAAGCGCGACGGGTGCGCCTTTTCTTTCCAGCAACGCATTCGTTCCCCGCGTCGTTGCGAGGCGAAATTCCAACTCGGGAAAAGAGGCATCGAGGCCCGTTCCGGTGAGGAGGCGGGCGCCGAGGACAGGAGCTTCTTCTCCAGTGAAAAGATCAAGTGAGGGTGCGGGAGGTAACTCGCGTGAGAGATGGATCGTATTCTCCTGCGAGTCGAATCGAAGGATCAGCGCGCGCTGGCCGTCGGCTTCGACTTTGAATCCGGCAAAAAAGGAATCGCTGGCATTCCAGCCCGGTGGAATTTGCAGATTTGCCACCTGTGGCGAAAGCCAGTTGCTGACAGATACCCGGAGTCGACCAGAGGAGAGGACTTTGACGAGCCGGGTTTCGGTTTCTCCCTCCGCCTGGCCACGGCAATCGGTAAAGGTACCTCCCGTATCAACTCGGATTTTGAACATGCCAGATTGTTCGTTCGGTGAATACTCGTATCAAGCAGAAGATCTCAAATGATTGGGAAGAGTATTCAAAAAGAAATAGAATGCAGGGGAGTTGGATGTGATCACGCCATCAAACTAGAATTGATACATGCGGCTGAATCTTGCAGGAATCAGGGAGGCTCGGGAATTGATTTCACCCCCTTCCTTGAATGCTCCACGATACGAGTGTGGAGCTTTGAAACAGCAGCTCTGTTGTTCCATTAAACTGAAGGTGGAGACTCGGAATCCGATCCAGTGCTTTAGAGGCAGTCGCGTGGAGTGCCAGGCGACTGGGTGTATCGAGCATCGTCTTTGCTTCCAGAGATGCTGAACCAAGGAAGTTGGCAGTAATGGAAATCCTTGCTGCGAAATTGATGCTTGTCGAAGGCGATATTGAGGAGCTGTTGAATGCTCCGGTTAACTAGCTCAAGATCCCGTCAACGATATGTGCTTTTTCTACACCGGTCAGTCTCACATCAAGTCCCTGGTGTTTTACGGAGAGACGCTCGTGAT
>Ga0181568_10002708_pt1 | contig 16114 bp, 13 predicted proteins | sample 101ome_20_FD_133758 | JGI IMG/M metagenome (GOLD analysis project Ga0181568, IMG submission 133758) | Coastal salt marsh microbial communities from the Groves Creek Marsh, Skidaway Island, Georgia - 101404AT metaG (megahit assembly) | ecosystem: Environmental > Aquatic > Marine > Intertidal... | reverse complement strand
TGAATCGAGAGGTTGAGCGCTTTCATCTGCGTCCTCTCTCATGGGAGCGGGGACCAATGCCATGCTACTGGAGCGGGATGCTTTCGTGCGTTCGATGTAATAGCGCAGGGAGAACGACAATTCCTCGTAAATCGACCCACCTTCAGCAACGTGTTTGCTGCAACATCTGATCCATCATGGACAACCTTCGAGAGCATTGGTGGTTGCCATAGGTAGGCGCCGAATATTTGACCAATTATACTCTCCTTCCCGAGCCTCAAAACGTTCAATCAAGAATTCATTCTGAGACCAGGCATCAAGCACATCAACCATCAAGATGGAAGGCCCGTAAACATGGCCTCCAGAAGTGTTTGAGTAAAAACGCCCCAAGGAATCAAGCATGGCATAAGACCCTCGCATTACATCGTTTTCCTCACAAATCATCTTGATGCCGTGGATATTGTTTCGCTCGTGTCGAGCAACCCAAGCGCGGTACTCTTCATCGGAGATCACCATGTTGTCGATTTCGTCATCGTTTTGGCCGCGAACGGGAAGGACTTGGAACACCTTCCACCGATCAGGCTTGAGCCGGTTGACGAGGGGCATCATGTTATCCAGCTTGTTTGGCTGACAGACCACCGTGTTCAACTTCATCTTGATACCATAGGAAACACAACGGTCCCAAACCTCGATTGACAATGAGAGATGCTGGCTTTCGTTCTGCTTGAGATCCCTCCTTGTTCCACGCCCGATTTGCATGTGGATCTCATCCTTCGAGGCGTCAATTGAGATTCCAACCCAGTCGATGAACGGGGCGTACAACTCAAGAAATTCAGCTGTAAGACCGGTACCATTCGAGACGATGCACGTTGTGAGTCCTACACGCTTGGCCTCAATCAACAGTTCTCCGAGATATGGACACAAGGTGGGTTCACCTCCGACGAACGTGAGCTTTTCAGCCCCCGCATCCGCAAGCATTTGGGGGACCCTGAGAGCATCTTCCTTGGACATCTTCTTCGATGCAGGAAGGTCCTCAAACGTAGCAAAGCAAAACTTACAAGCGTAGTTGCACCACGGCCAAAAGTGCCAGTTTACTGCTGGCGGCAATCGTTGGGATTGGGTTTTATTCTTGGCGGGGTGGGGGGATTGGTTATTCGGCGTCTTTGGCTTCATTCTTACGATTAATGTTATTTATTGACCGTACATGTTGGGCGCTGCCCAAGAAAGACTCAAAACCGCCTGTATTTAATCATATTGAGGCATATGTCGAATGTTCTCGCTCCTGTTTGAGTGGTTATTGCAACCTAATGCGAACCGACCCAATTGAAATTAAATCGTCGCCAACTAATTGCTGAGGTTGATGAGGTGGAATTTTTAGATCATTGATTTTCGTTCCGTTTGTTGAGTTCAAATCAGTAAAATAGAATCTCTTACCATCCCAGTCAAATTTGAAGTGGTTTCGGGATACTGCGTTCATGGCATCCTTAAACGCAGGTGATTTTGCAATGTTTAACAATTCCTTCCTCCCAACAGGTTCTCTCATCGGTACAATTCCAGATGTTTCTTCCTCATCCGGCACAGCAAGCCAAATTGGGCAACCGCCGCTTAACAACTCGAGTTCAACATTCTGGGTATCTGAAACAACCTTGGTAGCTGCCAATGCGTCAAGGTTCTGTGGTAAGCAAAACATAGGTTTGTTGTCCGGTCCAAACGAGAGCCTCACTCTGCGTTTATTTATCTCGTTGATGACTGAAAATTTTTGCTCCTTGGACAGCTTTGGTAGGTGGTCTTTCCGAAATGTGTCTCCTGTCAAAATCCAAGCATCATAGTTTAATGCATGCTCAATCATTATTTTGTCATCAAGATCAGGATCTCCTTCTGGATTTTCGATAATGTGAATCATCCCGGTGTTTTTCATTCTCTTGAGCGCCTCTCGTTGGGTATCCGTTAGATTCGAAGATTGTTTTAGGCACCTGTAGTATGTTCCTTCTTTCAGCACCGTCATGGTCCTCCATCCAAGCTCTTCAACAGATTTTATCGTATTGAATAATCGTTCAAGACTGAAGTTGTAATGCTTCTTTCCTTTTTTTGAGTTTGATGAAACCGTGATTGCGTTGTTTCCGTCGATAACGACTGAGCTGAAGATATCTCCTTCGTACTCTCTTCCAATCTCAACCATGTACAAACGACGTTGTCCCAAAACAAAATCCTTCCCATGTCTAAAATTCAGGATTCATAACATTAAAATCCGGTTCAGTCTGCATTGAATCATGGCAAAAAGCCTCCTTCACAGTTCGACCATGAGCGATGTGTACTTGCTCAATTCGGGCGACATTGAGAAACATCGAGGATCTCGAGCCGGCTCGGAGACCATCCTCGAGAGGGAATTCAGTGTCTTGAGCCAGCTTCGGATGGAGCGAATACCTGAGGTCCGTGGGTTCGACCAACATGAAAAAATCTTGACAATGAGTCGAGTTGGGACTCACGATTTGTCGGATGTTCTGCACGATGTACCGCTGTTTACCGTGCCCTTCATTATGCGAGATTTTTTCTCTGATCTCTCTAAAATCCATAGTCAAGGGTTCATTCATCGGGACATTAAACCAGGGAACGTCATGTTCAATGTCGGCCCCCAGGGTGTTACCAATTACGCAGGTATCGTTGACTTTGGCATGGCCCTCATCAACAATCGAAAGCAGAATGAACCCCTTGCCATTGGTGGAACGGAACCCTACACGCATCCAACACAATCCGATCGCCAATTCAAAGAACTGAGAACACAGCCCGGCCAAGATTGGTTTGCAGCTGGGAGGACCATGGCGCACCTGCTTTCTGGAGGGTCGACGCCAAGTTTTCAATCACTCTTGAACAAAGACCGAGGAGCCGGTTTGCTTGCCGACCTCCGTCTTCGCTTTCGGGCGGCTTTTCAATCTGAGTCGGATGGTTGCAAACCTGTTCTCAAATTGATGGAATATGCCCTTGCCCCTGAAGCGACAGAGGAAGGGGCATTGATGGAACTCTACGAACTAGGGATGGCTGCGACGGAATGTCTTCAGGACCGCATCACGGATACATGGCCCTTGAATCAAGGCCCCACCTCATTTCAATCGGGGTCAAGTGAGCGCCCCAAGCGACATGATGTTCTCCTTATTGTGGACAACACCGGTTCAATGGCGCCATATGTACAACAGGTGAAGGATGCCTTTGACGAAATTGCAGATTTGGTTAAGGGCATGATCGATTTGCGTGTGGATTTGTGGTCCCTGGGAGATTATTCGACCGGTGGCGGTGGTCAGCAAGCCGTTGTGCCGCTGGGTCAACGGATGAGGGCAGATACCTTTCAGGAAAGCATGGATTCAATGGATGCAAGCAGGGACCAACACGATGAAGCAGAGGCGTACGAGGTCGCTCTCCAGCGTGCTTATCTCCGAAATCCGAAGGAATTTTGGTCCCCGCGCCAATCCACTCAGCGTAGCATTATCCTCGTTGGTGATGCCTACGCCCATGGATGGTTGGAAAAATTCAGCCCTTGGGGAGCCATTGTCAGCAAAGCTCGAGGCCGATGGGACAAAAATGCGGGTGTTCGAAGGGAGCCCGACCCAAAAATCAAAACCATTTACGATGATTTTTGTCGTCGCCATCCTCACTACATGACGCTTGAGATCCAAAATGCCGAGCGGGACGCATACAAAGAAGCATATTCAGAAATCGAATGGAAGGACAGGACCCGCCGTACAGATGATTCAAGCCATGTGTTCGTCGAGGGAGAATTGTTCCCTCACCGTCCGAATTACCAGAAGGCTCTTGAGAGGTGCGTGGAGCAGAAAAATGCCACCATCCACACCATCGGGTCGGGTGGAAATCTTGTTTCATCGAGCTTCCTGAAGTACGTTGCGCTTCAAGGAAAAGGAACATACACTCACGTAGGAAGCGGAGAGTTGATCATCGCGCTGAAGGGTATTTTTGCCTCCGTCGACGCCAAAATTTTCAGGGAATTTGAAAAGGAAACTATGGAGCACAATCCAAACACGCAAGCCCTCAACAGTATCACCACCTTCGTGATCGATTCAATGTCGGACGATGACGATTGACCTTTAACATACGATTATGAGAGAATTAAATACTCTTACAATTCATCTTGCGATATGAGCCGACCAACACTTACAGCCTCTCTCCTTAAGGACGTTGCAGCTTCAAATAGCCCCCTTAAGGCAAAAGGAGCCTTGACGATTGTTGCTTCCCCGAATGAAAACACCCTCCCTCTTGATCTTCTTTTGGTCTTGGACGTATCCGGTTCAATGTCAGGGCAAGGGGAATCGGTCCTGCAGGATTCAACCGTTCACATCCTCAACAATTTGATGCGTCCAGAGGACCGTATCGCCATCATCACGTTCAACAGCGGCGCTCAGGTACACACTGCTTGGACGGATGTCCATGGGACCGTTGCACCGTTCCAAGCCTCCGGTGGCACCAACTTTGGTTCGGCCATCAATGAGGTCCTCGCTTTCCTCGGCTCCCAAGACCAGCAAGGAAACCGAGCGGGTGTAGCCTTGTTTTTGTCTGATGGGCACGGTAATAAAGCAAGCGATGACAACGTACGTTCAATTCCTGATTTTGGATTCACCATGCACACCATTGGAGTCACAAACGGTGCGAAACCGGAGCATTTGGAGCACATGGCAGAATTGGCCAAAGGGTATTACTACGATGCACCGACATTCAATGACGTCAAAAAAGCGTTCCAATCCATTTTCAATTATGGGAAGACAATCGTGTATGCTGCTCCGGACCTCGAAGTAACAGTGAGCGATGGCGTGGTTCTCGAAAACCTCACTCAAACGCCGCAGGGGCTCGCACTTGCCAACTCTCTTGACGCAGGCGCACACAGTGTTTCTCTCTCACACATGGTGAAGGATACGCGAATGGAAATATCGTTTGATGTTTCTGTTGACACCGTGAACGACGGTGTAAACTCACTCGCTACGTTTTCGCTTCAGGGAGCAACTGCAGTCTTGAACGTGCGAGGAACCAACGACGAAACGGAATTGTACAATGCTCCTTTGAATACCGATGTCACCATGATCGCCCACTCCGCTGATGCCGCCACAGCCATCAAGCGTGGTGATGATGTCGCTGCGACTCGAGCCATAACGAGGATGGAAAAACTTGCAAAAACGAATCCTAATGCAGGAACCCGTACCACCATCCTCCAAGACGCAACAAAAGCCACCACCATCGGTGAAAAAATGGAGACCTTGGGTAAAATGCAATCAGATACAAGTGGAAAAACCACACTAAGGGGTGACGAGGATGATGATGACTGATGTGCCAGTGGTGTGATTCCCATGAAATGTCAAAATTGCGATAAAATCCTGGATAAGGGGGACCTCGGTGCAAGTACATGCCAAGGATGTGGCGATGTTTTTGATCAGACGCAGATTATGGAGCTCCGCGATGAACTCAATATTGAGGCTTACAAACCGCCTGAAATCACCGTGCCTGTGAACAAGGATGATCCTCTCCTCCCACCAGAATCAGAGCAGTGTGGTGACTGTTTTGCTGACTTGATGGATGCCGATCTTGAGTCTTGGAGAAACGGCAATGAGTGTCCATATTGCGGTGCCAGCAGCCCCCATTCGGAGGGGCCTCCTTCCAGCACAGACTCAGAATCTCCTGACACCTCAAATCCAAGCAAGCAGCCAGTGCATCCATTTATTGTAAATTCCGGGCCTTCGATGGGCAAGGAGATTCAATTGCCGATAGGTGTTGAACTAGGACGTAAATTCCTTCGTGGAGTTCTATCAGATACGGGATATCATCAACTCCTCTCCACGATTTCGGGTGAGCATCTGCGATTGCATACGATGGAAGATGGTTCACTTGGCGTTGAAGATCTTGGGTCAAAGAATGGGACATACTTGAACGGAGATCGTATTGTTGGCCCTCTACCGAGGTCAATGCAGTATGGTGATGCTCTCAGCCTTCATGACCTCTGTTTGACGCCATCACCGCTGTCTTCACCTAAGGTTCTGATTCATCACCAACAAAGTGGCGTATCGTGGAATTTACCCCTGACTGAAACTAAGCAAACCGTCCATCTTGGCCGTTGGACCGAAACAGAGCGCAGAACACCTTGGTACCGGATGGCTCAGCTTCATCTTGCCAAGGATTTGAATCAACTCGATGACTTGGATGCCATCTCCCGTCGTCATTTCTTCATGGACTTGATGCTTGATGGAGACGGCGTGGGCATCCAGTTTTGGCATGAAACTGACAAGGAACCCTGCGATGTGCAGATCGGTACAGTGACGGGGGACACTGAAGTTCACCAAACAAGCACCGTTCTTGATGCGGCGGTTCGAAGGGTGATTCCGTTCGGGTCGAAAGTCACTGTAAAGATGCGAAAGAACACCTTTTCCATCCTTACAACGGAGTAAATATCAGGATGAATTTGTTGTTTCAAATCCGTTAACCTCAAAACACGGGCACAGAACCACAAACCTGGGGGGAAGTCATGACTGAGCAATCGGGCCCTTCCGAGTATGAAGCCCCCCAAGATAATTCGATCGAGGATGAGGTTGCTCTGGCTGGGGCTGATGGAACAAATTCCCACACAGACCAACACATGGAGAATGCTGAGTCTACTGGAGATGCAAAAGAACCCGAATTGGAAGAACCCGATGTGCAACCCCCCGATAGGACTCGGTATGACCGTTTGGACGAAGAGCAGAATGTTGCCCCGCTCGACGTGGATGATGACACACTCGTTTTGGATGTGAATGCCTCTGAGGATAATCATGCCTCACAGCCAGACACTCCCGATTTAGGAAATCACAGATTTCATCAATTGGAGACAATCCATGTTTTGGGGGATCTCCATGGCTGGGCCCCTGGCCTCATCACCTACCTCATTGAACACAACCTTGCAACCATAGAAATCAACGGTCTCTCGCTTGGAGTTGGTGGGTCCATTGATGCAAGGGCAATTATGAATGTATTCGCTCGAGATTCAACGATGAATGCCTCTGAACTCCCACCAGCAGGTCTCGCAGGGAGACCTCGGTTCGAAGAAGTAGTCAACGGTCTTGGGCACTCCAATGTACGTGCTCGCTGGGTGGGTGGAACAAAGACTGGATTCATTCAACTCGGTGATGTAATCGACAGGTCAGACCACAGTGAATTGGCCTGTGAGATTTTGCGGCAACTCGTTATTGACGCACCAAGCAACGTGTTCGTTCTCATTGGAAATCATGAGCAATTTGTGCTTGAGGATGAATACGATAACTGGTACCTCAATGAAAAAAGAAACGCTGTGCTTGATGCACGGATGGGTCCTAAGGAATGGGTCAGGAACCACCTGAGGTTCATGGCCACGATTGATTTGGACGATTTGGAACGTTCCAGATTGGTGTTTGAGGCATACAAAGAGTCCGTACAATTACTGTTCCTTACCCAAGCAGCGGCTCAACAAAAGGCCCTCTCAATTGATCACGGGCTTACGGATGAATCGGTCTTCCATCTTCTCTCCAAGGGGTGGTCTCCTTACAATCATGCGGGGAAGATTGCTGGTCAACATTCTGCTAAAGGAAAACCCTTCCCTGGCGCACTCGCCACAATCGTGATTGGCGAAACGTTGTTTCACCATGCAGAGCCAAACCAAAAAATCTCAAATCTGGTATCTGAGATGGCTTGGGAAAAACAATTTGGCTGGGTCAATTATGTCCACGGAGGATACAATCTTCAAGCCTCTCCACATTCCCATCTGTTATGGAGCCGCGGAGCTTCAGACGGTGCCACGCTTAACCGGCCAGCCTCTCAAGCCATGCTTGAACAGATCAGCGTTCATTGGCCGGGTCTTTACAACATCGTCCACGGCCACACACCTACGGTTTCGATTAGTGAATTTGACGATGTAACCAAGAACGAGTCAAGACCGGTTTCTTATCTTGCGGAATCCATCCAAGCCACGCCCAAGTTCGGCCGGGCATCAAGAATTCGAATTTACAACATCGATGAGGGCATGGCCCCAGTGTATTACAAGGGGGCTGATCACCCCGACGACCCCTGCAGAACCCCCGTCGGGCTTCGAATTTTAGGTGCCTCATCCCGAGAAGAACCGGTTCTGGCATATTCCTCAGCGGACCCACTTTTGAAACCTGAACGAAACAGAAGCGTTCGTACGGATACCCGGAAGCTGTGGATTTGGGGCGAGGGTGTATATCGGAACAACAATGCCAGCGAATGGCGGGAGGTTGAACAGCATCGACACCAAATCTGTGTAGAGTTTGATGGTATGATGTTCGTCGTGGAGGTGTCTCCGGGCGGGAAGGAGCTGTTGAGCAGAAACATTTCAGGATATCCAATTTTGAAAAATCTCCTCACTTATCTGATGAGTGACGCTGGCTTACTCCCTGGCCATATCAAACGCCAGCCTCCAAAAGGCGCTCTTGCTCACGTGAAAATTGACAGGGGGGAACCTCACCTAAGTCACATGCTTACACCGAAGATGTCCTGGAAAACCGCTCAGCAGCTCCGCCTCGTCGCTCTTGGTACCATCCCAGGGAAAAAGAAAAACACCACTCGTGTGTTTGGGATGAATTTCCTACGAAAAGCGCAACCGTTTTTCATCCTTGATTTAGGCAAGGGGACAACAAAACACGATCTAATGCCAGATTCAATTGGCAGGTTTGAACTTCAGCATGGAATCTCTCCGTTTTGCTTATCGCTTCGAGAAAACGACAAACTTCTCGTTCAAAAGCTAAATCAATGGCTTGGCAAAGATACCATCGAATCAAAGCTTGAGCATAAAATCCCTCTCTGCATCGGGTTGAATCCCAGTGCACCATTTTCTGGGAAAGAAGATGCAACCATATTGTTCCGAAAAAATACCCAAATTTGGGAGCGGCCAGGTAAATCAATCGATATTAGAGATAGGCCCAAACCCACCCCAGCGCCACAAATCTCTGGGCACTCAACCACGAGAATTTCCGGTAAGAAAAATGATATCAGAGATGGTTCAAAATCAACATCCTCTTCTTCGTTACGGCCCGCCCAAAACACAACACAACCATCTCCCAAGGTAGAAAAAAAAACACCCTCCCGGGTAGAATCAAAGCAAGGATTTGGCAAATCTTCCGGTGGTCCTGAACACCGTCACCCCTCCCAGACACCAAAAGTTTCTCCTCCACCAACTCAGGTTCCGTCGAATCCGAAACCGAAACCAGCTTCGGTTGCAGAGATTCAACCAACCCGGACTGAAGGCTCCAACGGCGAAGTCACCCTCGTTTTCACGGCCGAGCAATGTGGACGGATCATTTCTCTCAGCAAAGGAGGAAAAGCCCCCCCCCCCCTGTCCACCAGTTTTAGCGTCGAGTACAGTGCTAAATGGCGTTTAGTCACCTTCGCCATTTCAAAGAATGCGAGGGAGGTTTTCAATTTCCAAATACAAAAACCGGCGTTTGTTAAATCTGAAGTGCCTTGGGGCTCCGATGGAGTTGGGTCGCCCAAGATCAAGAAAAATTCGCATGGTTTAAGTCCCAATTTTTTCAAGATGTTGGTTGAATATGCTCACTTAATGATTGCCGATGAGTTGCGAGGTGATTGAAATGTTTCGCGACGGAGACTTCTTCGACGATGATTCCGGAGAAACATATTCTGTCGTCAGGGCTCTTTCCGATGGGGGAATGGGCTCGACATTCATTGTTGAACACGCCTCTACCGGTGTTCAATATGTCACAAAAACACCGCTTACTGGCACTCCGCTGGAGTGCAAAAAAGTGGAGAATGAATTCCGAATTTTGACGGACTTGGCCAACAAAGGTGTTGAGAACATCGTCCGCCCCCATGCTTTGGCATCAAATGTTGAGGTTGGAGGGAAACGCTTTCCCTGTTTTTTGATGGAATTCGCTCAAGAAATTGAACTCAATAAGTACCTCCAAAGAAACGGGCCGGTTAACCCGAAGGACGTCGAAGACTACCTCCTCAAAATAAGCAAAACCATGTCGGAAGTCCACAAAGCAGGTTATATCCATCGTGATATGAAACCTGAAAATTTATTTGTCAAGGATGTCGGAGGCGCCAACTCGTTTACGATCATTGATTGGGGCATAGCAGCGGTGAAAGACGATCAAAACACATTTGCGTTGACCCAAACAAAAGCCTGGACGCCGTTTTGGTGCCCTCCTGAACAAGAACAGGGGACGGTTAGTATCGGTAATGATATTTTTTCATTGGGTGCAATTGGTTATGCGATGGTTGTTCCATTTGATGAAATCATCAGAGATTCAAAAAACAGTATCTCTCCACCCTACAATCCAAAATTCAAGCTCGGTGGCGACAGCGGCGCGGATCATTTGTACAAAGTGATCGAGAAGGCAACTCAGCCGAGCCGAGGCGATCGTTTTGCAACCATGCAAGAGTTTGCAGATGCCTTAGAAGGGAAGAAACCACCCGAAGCCTATCCTCGTATTGTTGCCGATGGGACCTCCCATCCATTGACAAAAGAGAGGAACGAGTGGTATATTGGAAGAAACTCCCCTATTGATTCTCAAGCAGATATTCTTGTGAACGAGACCGGGGGACTAGGTAGTCGGTACATATCAAGGAAGCAGGTTCGGTTGGAACGAACTGGAGATGCCTCTTTTCTATTGCACCATCAAGGCCTAAACGATACACGCGTCGGTATTGACAAAAATGGAACGATTGACTGGCGAAACATCGAGAAGGGTAGCAGAGGGTGGCCCCTCGGGCCACGGTACTGCATGATTTGCTTTGGTTATGCAGACCATCCGCCGGGTAAGGTGGATGATTATGGTAATCCCCTTCAACCCGGTCCCTACAAGGTCATCGAATTCTTCCCACCAAATCCCGATGCATTGGATTGATCAGCTGCATCGATGCTATTTGCGTTACCAACTCAACCTTTAGCTCCCCCACCTAGGTTTATGCCGCCGCCGATTCCACAACATCTCCTTCGATTTCCGGTCATTTACACCAAGGAAATGTACCACCCCTACCCCCGCCTCCCCCGGTTTCGACCATGCCTCCGAATGAATCGATTTGGAAACCGCCGAACAGAACGTGACCCCTCAATCGCCATTGCCTTTCCCGAACATGGAGCTGATGGGCCCATGCCCGCCTGTGCTGCGATTGAATCCTTGCCTTGGTGCTCCGGCTCCCTCACCTCGAGGTTCATCCTCCACCACGGTTTTGCATGCTTATCTTGACACGTGAACGAGTGGATGCGTCTTTATAATTCGCGAATGAGGAGTGCAAGCATGAACTTGCTCTCCTCCCGCTATGCCGGTTCGTTGATTGGGCTCGTTTTCATTTGGGTCGGCGTCCAGCATTTCACCAACACCGCCTGGTTCGAACCCATCGTCCCCGATGTGCTCGGAAGCCCGACCTTCTGGGTGTGGTTGACGGGTGTCATGGAGATGGGGTTGGGTCTGGGCCTGATGGTGCGCCATTGCCGCCGCCGAGCCGCACTCCTGACGGCTGGGTTTCTTGTTGGCGTGTATTGGGCGAACCTCAACATGTGGGTGAACAACCTGGCCATTGGAGGTCAAACGTACGGTCACGCCTGGCACATCGGTCGTTTGTTCGCTCAGCTCGGTTTGATTGGCCTGTGTTTGCTGATCGCCGGTTCGTTGGAGGAAGAGCCCCTTCGGTGGGACGATGCGGGTAGCGTTTGACACCAAGGTTCAGTTGGCGGGCGGTGGCCTCAGGTTTGGCCGTTTTGTTGCCGCTGCCGCAAGGCTTCCACGGCCATCACGCTCACGGCCACTTGAAGGTTGTACGACGGCACAAACCCGTCCATGGGCAACTTCACCACCGCATCAGCGGCATGAATCACCTCGTTGCTGACCCCGTTGCGTTCTGCTCCCACCACCAGCACCACGTCGCCGGTGAGGTCTTCATCCCAGGGTCCGGTTTCGCCGACATCTTCGGCCACCACGATTCGGACATTGTGCTGGGAGCAAGCGGCCAAGATGGCCTCGGTGGAGGTGTAGACCACGGGAATGAAGCGGTCGGCGCGCATGCTGGATCGCCGAATAGTCCGTCGATCTTCGTGAGTTTTTGTGACGTTCAGCAGCACAGCGTTGGCACCGGACACTTCAGCGGTTCGGATGGCGAACCCCAGGTTCGTGGAATACTCCACGCCATCAAAGAACCAAATGCAGCCGCCCGCGGCCATGACCTCGTCCAGGGTTGTGTGCTGGGGTCGACCGGTGAGGGCAAGTGCTTCTTGATGGCCATCGGCTGACATGCGCCACAAGTCGTTGGTTGACCCCTCCTCAAGGGGGATGCCTTGCGCCTTGCAAAAGGCGCGTATTTCCTCAGTTTCGGCTTCACGGTCGACCAGCACCCGGTCGATGAGGGCCCCGTCCTGAAGGGCGAGCAGCACGGCTTCTTTGCCGGTGATCTGCCCAGCCATGCTTACGGCTGGAGCGCCACGCTCAAGAGGCTACCTCCCCTGGTGGCGCCATGGCGAAACAGCACAGCCCGCGCTTTCTCGCCATCGTTGAAGCCGCTCGCTCTCAAGTGGCTGAATGCGAAGCAGCCGATCTTCGCCGTATGATGGAGGACGGCCAACCGTTGGTGGTGCTGGACGTTCGCGAGCGACATGAGTTTGAGTCGGGCCATCTCGAGGGTGCGGTCCACCTCGGAAAGGGCGTGATTGAGAGGGACATCGAGAAGATGGACCTTCCAGACGACGCCCGAATGGTGCTCTACTGCGGGGGCGGCTTTCGAAGCGCCATTGCTGCCAAATCGCTTCAGGACATGGGTTGGACCAACGTGCACTCGCTTTGGGGCGGGTGGCGCGGCATCCAAGCCGCAGGCCTGCCAATTCACACGCCCTGAGGGACCCGAAACTCGCGTGGGCAGGCTCATAAAGGGGAGGATGGTCGGCGAGATGCTGAGAAGCAGAGGTGACGTCCATGGCTCAAGGATTGTACCAACACGTTCGTGAAACTTGGAAGCGTCCAAAGGATGCACTGCCCCACATGTACCGCCAGCAACGCATGGCCCAGTGGCGCCGCGAACCCGTCAACTGCCGCATCGAGCGCCCCACGCGCCTCGATGCCGCACGCCGCATGGGCTACAAGGCCAAGCAAGGCGTTATCCTCATCCGCACCCGTGTCCGCCGAGGTGGCCTGCGGAAGGGCAAGGTCCACATGAAGCGCAAGCCATCAAAGGCCGGTGTCTCGAAGATCACCATGGCCAAGAACACGCAGCGCATTGCCGAAGAGCGTGTCAACCGCCACTTCCCCAACCTTGAGGTCCTCAACTCCTACTGGGTTGGCCAAGATGGCAAGCACAAGTACTACGAGGTCATCCTCATCGATACGCACCACCCTGCCATCGTCAACGACAAGCAACTGGGTGCCTTTTCGCGAGCCAACGGCAAGACGTCCCACCGTGGCCGTGCCTACCGTGGCAAGACCTCCGCCGGCAAGCGCGGTCGTGGCCTGCACAACAAGGGCAAGGGTGCTGAAAAGCTCCGCCCCTCACTGCGGGCCAACCTCAACCGCGGCAAGTGAAGCCACAGTTCTTGACCGATTGGTCCATCCGTTGGTTTATTGAGCGAACGCTCCTGTGGTGAATCCATGGTCCACGGCACCGACGTCATGACGGCGTGGGTTGGACTCGACGTGTACCTTCCCACCGGTCGTCGGTTGGGGGTGGTGCACGACGCAGTCATCGATGCTGAAGGAATGACGTGCACCCACCTCTTTGTGCGTGACACGCCCGACGACCTGGTCGAAGGTGGCATCCACGTCGCTGTGCCCTGGCGTTGGGTCAAGGCCATCGACGAGGTCGTATTGCTGCGATGGTTCCCGCCCACCCCCATCCCGCTCCAATCCTGAGGTGGCAATATGACGATCGACCTCCACGTGCTTGGCACCGCTTCGGCCCGGCCCACGTCCACTCGAGGCGTGAGTGGCTCGGTGGTCCACACCGAGGACGGGCTGGTGGTCGTTGACGCCGGAGAAGGGTTTCAAACGCGCTTTGAGCGCCATCGCAAGCGCCTGAAGAACCATGATGCACCCCGTCGCCTCAAGCCCAACCGCATCGATGCGCTCCTGTTCACGCACGGTCATCTCGACCACACGTGGGGCACGCTGCCCTGGTTGCAAACGATGTGCTTGGACCACCGTGAACAACTGCTCCTGGTCCTTGGCCCAACATCCGCTGACGTGCTTGACGCCATGTTGGACGGCCGTTCCATCCCCGAAGGCACGCCGCCGGCCGAGCTGGCGTTGCAGTGGAAGGCGTGGGCGGACGTGGGCGGTTATGCGGGCTTTTCGTATCCCGTTCGTTGGGTGCTGGGGGACGTGGTGAACGACCGATGGGCGGAGGTCGACCCCGAGACCCTTTCAGCCACGCTTCTCGAGGCCATGCCCCAACCCGGAGGATGGCGCCGGCACCGCCTCCAAGCACTGCCCACGTTGCACAGCGTCCCCTCTTGCGGATGGATGGTGGAGCGAACCGCCTCGCCCGGGGTGTTTGATCGAGCGAAAGCCATCGCCTTGGGTTTGAGCGACGAGCAGCGCGCGCAACTGGCCCGCGGTGAGGACGTGGATCACAACGGTACGATCTTGGCAAGCAGCGCGTTCAGAGGGCCCGGTGCACCTGCCCTGCGGGCCGTGATTTCGGGCGATACGGCAGCATGCGCCCCTGGGTTCGAACCCCACCTCGAACCCGACCTGCTGGTCCACGAAGCCACGTTCCTTGACGCCCAGGGCGACAAGGCCGTCGAACACCTGCACGCCACCGCCACCGGTGCGGTGCGAACCGCCGTTCAAACCGGTGCGAAGGCGTTGGCGCTGACGCATTACAGCAGCCGCATCAAATCCATCGCAGAGCCGCTCGCTGAGGCGACGGAGGAAGCCTTGCGTTTGGCGGTGAACTTGCCGGTGGTGGCGCTTCAGGACGGCGACGTGTTGAGTTTGAACCACGAGGGTGTGATGCACCGAGTCAGCAACGACGACGGGTGGACGCCAGTGAGCATGTCACCCAATCGTTGAAGTGTCCGTGGTGCATGAACAGGTCATGCGTTTGGTGCCCGTGGCACTCGTCCTCTTGCTGGCGCTCGTCCCGTTGCACGGTGCAGCCGATGCAGGCCGTGCGGCCCCGGGTTGTTTGACCCGAGCGCTGGACGACCTTGCAGCCACGGTGGACGTGGACTCCGGTGTCTGCATCATCGTGGATTTGGGTGTGCTCACGCCCGGTGACGTGCACGATGTTGAGGCCATCATCGTTGACGACCCCATCGACCTGCTGTTCTTTGATGAAAACGGTGTACAGCCGTACGAATTGGGCCAGTCGTACCGCAACGGGGCCGTGGCAGCCATCAGCACCGAATCGGCGCTTGGGGGCTATGAATTCCATTGGAAAACACCACCGTCCATCGCGCCCAAACGCTGGTTTGCGGTGCTCGACAACCTCGCGCACGACGGCGATGGAGGGCTGGGTGACCAGGGCGGGGTCCGCAGTCGCGTGGCCTTTTCGATGACGCCTCTCAGCGAGTCGTATTGGACCCCGTTCCATGACACGGTGGCGGTGGACGCGGGCGCCTCAAGCGTCCTGCTGGACGGTGACGACCTGCGCCTCGACGCCGCCACGACGGTGGTGCTCTCCGCATGGGAATTGGAGTCTATCGGCGACGTGTACCTCCAAACGCGGTCCATGCACGACCGCTACCTCGCCGGCGAAGTGGGCGTTCAATACATCGACGGTGGTGCCATGCAGGGCGTCGACGGCGACCAATCCGTGACGTGGCAGGTGCCATCGACCTTGGACGGTGAGGAACTGCTGCTGGTCGTGGACAACACCGACACCCCGCTCGGCGGCGGCAACGGCTCCGAGGCGCTTCGTATGACGGTTCGCATCGAGTTGGCACCCCCCCTCGCTCCGGTCGTCACGGACAGCGGTTCGGGCACGGTGTCGCTCGGTCAAACGTTGACCCTCGACGCTACGGCTTCGCACAACCGTTTGGGTCAGCAGGGCACCCTTGCGTGGGACTTCGATGCCAATGTCGACACCAACCAGGACGGGAACCCCACCAACGATGCCGATGGCAGCGGGTTCAGCGTGGACGCCATCTGGGCGCTGCCCGGGACAAAAACGG
>Ga0181568_10002701_pt1 | contig 16140 bp, 26 predicted proteins | sample 101ome_20_FD_133758 | JGI IMG/M metagenome (GOLD analysis project Ga0181568, IMG submission 133758) | Coastal salt marsh microbial communities from the Groves Creek Marsh, Skidaway Island, Georgia - 101404AT metaG (megahit assembly) | ecosystem: Environmental > Aquatic > Marine > Intertidal... | reverse complement strand
GTCTGTGGACCGAGAAAGGTAACGAAGAAACCTTTAATTGTCAGCCACTTGAGTTAACTGAAGAGGATTTGTTGCAGTTACAACGCGCCATTGATAATGGTTTCGTTGACTTTGAGTGCGATGGCGGTTTTTTCTGGGGACACCAGTTCCAAAAGGAAGCTGTTGATGAATCGCGTGAATATGACCGTGAGTTTGTGACGGAAGCGTTAGAAGCTGTCCGCGCAGGCGAACGGGTAATCTATAGCTGTTGGTGGTGATATGTCTAAAAGCCGCTACGCAGACGTCCGCAGTGAGGTTAGCTACCTCCTGCGGCTCGCCGAGCAAGAGTTCAAACTCGAGCGCGAGTTATCGCAATCTGTGCAAGATGACACTTTTGGTGATGACCGCCGTGTGGGTGTACTTGCTTTCTTGCTCTCAACTATCTGCCATCATGTGCCAGAGGCAAAGCAACGCTTAGAGGAAGCGATAGCCAGTAAGCACAGACAGGTGGCGCTCATGCAAAATAGGAGTAAGAAACATGAGAAAAGCTAAAGTACATAAGACAAAGCGTAAGACTTACAGTGATGAGTTTGTTAAGCGCATCTTATTTGATAAGCATTGTGGTATGACTATTACTACAATCTGTAAGGAGTATAACCTCAGTAAATCGCAGGCTAATTATATACTCTACATCCGCGGTGCTACATTAACTGTAGACGACTTCTCGCCTGATTTCAGCAACTTTAATAATAAAACCGAGAAACACGCCGCTCAGGGTTCCGAACCTCCGTCAACTCAAAAAAAGGTTTGGTCAAAAGTAAAGTCTGTGTTAGGCTTCGCTTAACGACAAAGGACTCCTCCCTGACTGCTCACTAGCCCCGAACCCTGCGTTCGGGGTTTTTTATACCCGCAACATCAACCATTCTAGATACACACTCGACGCCGTTCGACGCTCAAATTAACAGTGGGTAGGGTACCACCAAGGGTGCAAGATGGACCATCGACAATGGCTCTATATAACTTTGCTATATAGGACTAAAATGTGGATGACGATAAATTTGTATTTTAACTTTCTCCAATATCTCGATATCACACTATCAGTAGTGTAATCAAACACTTACCCAATATCAGTCACTAATGATAACAAAGATATTGATCACTCTCGTGTACGCGCGATCTCAAATGGCCTTAAATTTGAATTTAACATCATCCGTGTTTTGACCTATTATACAAAGTATCTGCTCACTAAAGAGGAATATACAAATGGCTCTCGCCAAAGCAACTCATAAACCTAAGATGGACGTAGTGGCTAATCCTCGTGTTGAGAAAGGAATCACACCAAAGCAGGAAGAATTTTGCCGACTGTATGTGTGCGAAGACATTTCCCAAACCGAGGCGGCTGTCCGTGCAGGTTACTCTGTAAAGTCAGCCCACGCCATTGCGTCCCAACTGCTAAACGGTCAGCGGTATCCCCATGTTGTTGAGAGGATTCGTGAATTAAAAACCGAGATGGCTCGCAAGTACGAAGTCTCTTTTGAGGGACACGTGAAAAAACTCGCTGAGATTCGTGATCTGGCAATCCAGAACGGCAACTATCCCGCCGCAGTCGCTGCTGAAAAATCACGAGGACAAGCGGCAGGTCTTTACATTGACCGCAAAGAAATCTTGCATGGTCGCATTGACCAAATGTCCCGCGAAGAAGTCATGCGTGAAATTGCACGATTGCAAGAGGAGTTTCCTGCTCTGGCCGCAGTCAACTCGGGAAACATGATAATTGATCATGACACCGTTGACGTTGAGCAAACAGGATAACAAAAGAAGTGTCTTTAATAGCGTCTGGGTGCATACTGGTAACAGTAGCAATAGAGCTACCTCTCGTAGAAAGGAGAATGAAATGACACAGTTCTTTGAATGGACCAAAAAGTTAGGACAGCAACACTTCTCAATGGGTGGAGGTGAAACGCTGTGTGGCATGCCGATGCTCGGCAACAATTATGCTCGCGAGTACGAACAAGAGGATAAAACCCCGTGTCCAACATGCGCTGAGCGCAAAGACTTTATTGTTGTGGGGGAATGCCATGACTGAGTTCAAGCCAAACATCCGCGTCTTTAATGGCGGCAAGTCTCGCACGATACTCAACTGGTCCCCTATCGCAATGGCGTATTATGTTTACCGCGAAGACGGTATTGACAAGCCACAGTCTACACATAGTCAGGGCAACCTGCGTATCTACAATGAGTTTGATGCCGCCAAGCGTGACTGGGATAACCGCATTGCTATGATAGAAGAAATGGAGGCACTTGATGCCAACTAAACCTGAGTCCAGATTATGGGCGCAGTTGCGTGATGGAACCAAGGAGCTAGGTGTGTTTTGGACACGCCTAGAGTCCTGGTCTAGTCCTGGAGTACCTGACTTGCACGGTATCACCGATGGCTGTGCTTTTTGGCTTGAGCTGAAGGTTCACAGGTTAAAGTCGCTAAAGAACATCCAGTTGCGACCTCACCAAATTGCTTGGCAGATAAGATATAGCGGATATTCTGGAAACGTCTGGAACTTGGTTAGTCATCCTTCCTCCCGTACTATAAATATATTTGGGGGGAAAAGGGCGATGGAGATAGCAGGACAGACAGAGAAAGATGGACCATTGACCCCCGACTGGTGTTCGGGGACACCGTATGATTGGAAGGGGATGATGGACTTCATTGTAAATCAAAGTCGTCCCATTCTAAAGGAGAAGATCGTCCAATTTCCTCAGTCCGAAGGTCCGAGTTCCATGGCCTCATCATCATTCTTCGTGAATCATTTTCCATTGATGATAACCGATGACGATGAATGACGATGACGCGACAGATGATAAATGATGATGACCCGTGGTGACTGGACAACAAAAGATAATTAATGACTTTACACTGATAGCTAGCTAGGCTATAGTGAATTCATAAGGTAATGGTACCTTATGACATATCTCGTAGAAAGGAGATTGATATGACTACAACAGCTAAAAAATCCGCGCCTCGCGCTAAAGCTACCGTGAAATCCGTAGAGCTTGTCGTAACTGACAAGGAGTTGAGCTACGATGAAATCTGGTCCTTCGTCCAGAAACATGCGGGCGGCAATGAGGCTAACGTGAAAATCGTACCTCTTGACAATGTCGACCTTACAAGTGACGCGCCCGTGCCATTTGGATATGGTGGAAAAACAGGAGGCGTTCGTCAGCGTATCCAAGACTGGATGCTTAAAGGCGTTGAAGGTGACCTGTCACTGAAGGCCGTGCTCAACAAGGCCGCTCCATTAGGACACTCGCGCAAGAAGCCTGTCTGCTTGCATGCCCTGATGCACGGTGGATATTCACCGTCCAGCAAATACTGGATGACACCATTCGTCAAGCTAGTGGTCCAAGGCTAACGGACCACGGGACAGGGAGGCTTCGGCCTCCCTTTTCTTTTGCGCCCATTCTAGACGAATATTGAGGACGCCATCCCATTCCCGAGAGGACGGACTTGACCATTCGCGAGAGGAAACTTATAGATATATGTTGACATATATCTATAATAGGTATCTCATCATCAATCATTCTCCGTCAATCTCTCGGTGACGATGAAAGATGATGACGCGACATCATTGGAAAATTAAAGATGTGTCAGGTGGCGCGGTTGGTGTATAGTTGTTCTGTGTTTAATTCTTTAGAAAGGAGAAACCATGGACACGCTCTTAAGATTTTGTGGATATTGTCTCATGTTCTTTGGCCTGTTCCTACTGTTTGGTGCAGCCGGAACCAGTGACGTTGACCCATACTTCCCGCTCACCAGTTTAATGTTGATGTCAGGCATTGGTCTCGGCTCAATGTTTGGTGGCTATTTAATACTGGCAGCAATAGGTGAGTGAATGTGGTTTTTTATATTCGCTATCATCGTTGTGGGTTTTTGGGCAATAACTGCCTCAAAATAAAAAATGCAAAATAGTGAAAAAAGTGCTTGCACTAATGTTCACTAATTGCTATTCTATATTTGTAAGCAATAACGCTTACCGCCAAATTCTCGTAGAAAGGAGATAACAATGGCAAACGCAAAAACAAAAACCACCACCGCAAAAACAACCGCAAAGGTTGCTGAGTTTCTAGGTGGCGCTGACGTAACCTACAGCCAAATTTGGCAGTTTGTTAATGAGCAGGCAGGTGGCAACTTGCACAATGTACAAGTGCAGCCGCTAGCCAATGTGCAGCTAGACAGCGAGCAGCCTGTACCGTTTGGCTACGGTGGCCGGACAGGTGGGGTACGCCACCAAATCCAAGACTGGTTGCTAAAAGGTGTTGAGGGCAACATGTCCCTGTTTGCAATACTTAACGCCGCCGCGCCGCTAGGCCACAGCCGCAAAAAACCAGTTTGCCTGATGGCAATGTTGCAAGGTGGTTACAGCCCAAGCAGCAGCACATGGGGGACGCCATACATTAAGTTGGTTGTCCAACCCCAAGCCAAGTAGGCTAGGGTACCCCCGCCACCCCGCCACGAACACCGTGGCGGGGTTTTTTTGTGACCCCCCGCGAGACGATCCCCTTGGTTATAGTGCTAGCTATAACCAAGTTTTGGACAAATCTTCGAGAACCAAATTACTTTTTCTGAATAGTGAATTTTACTCGATCAAAAACCGAGACCCCCACCCCCCTAAAACTGTAGAATGGTGATAGGTTCATTGTGTTTTATAAATTTTCGAAGTATTGTGAAATTATTGACCACGATAGGTGAGTCTATGGATTACGATATAATAACCGCTGAAGAGTGGCGAGAGATGGTAGCGGGTGAGATGTGGCCTTACCCGATGGTGAGCCAGTTTACCCCAGATAGTGAGATCCCTGCGATAATTTTCCGATATGATACGGAGACTGGACAGATGATTGTGTGGGGTGTTGAGAATGTTACATTGCATTAGGAGCGATGACCTTGGACGTTTCATTACTGCCTGATGATAAGTTAAAGCGATTTGCGCATTTATTGGAGCGCGCAAAGGAGATTGAATCGGCGAGTGCGGCGCAAGAGCATTTTATGGATTTTTGCACTGCGGTTTGGCCTGAGTTTATTAATGGACGCCACCATAGAATAATGGCTGAGAAGTTTGATAGAATTGCGCGTGGTGAGTTGAAGCGTTTGATAGTTAATATGCCGCCACGCCACACGAAATCTGAATTCGGTAGTTATTTGTTGCCTGCATGGTTGATGGGAAGGAACCCGCGTTTGAAGATAATGCAGACTACGCACACAGCGGAGTTGGCGTTTAGATTTGGACGTAAGGTGCGTAACTTGATGAATTCTGGTGAGTATAAGAAGGTGTTTGAGGATGTTGAGTTACGCGCGGATAGTCAGGCTGCGGGTCGATGGGAGACAAGTAAGGGCGGTGAATATTTTGCGGCGGGTGTAGGCGGTGCTGTAACTGGACGCGGTGCGGATTTGTTAATTATTGATGACCCGCACAGTGAGCAAGATGCGTTAAGCCCAACGGCATTGGAGCATGCTTATGAGTGGTATACGTCTGGTCCACGGCAGCGTTTGCAACCAGGAGGTGCTATTGTCATAATTATGACCCGTTGGGCAGAGAACGATTTAACGGGTAAGTTGGTACGACAACAGGCGCGCGATGTATTGGCTGATAAGTGGGAGATAGTAGAGTTCCCCGCGTTGATGCCCGAGAGTAATGAACCTTTGTGGCCTGAGTTTTGGAAAAAAGAAGATTTACTTAGCGTTAAGGGTAGTCTTAGCGTGGGTAAGTGGGAAGCCCAATGGCAGCAGAACCCTACGAGTGAACAGTCGGCTATTTTAAAGCGCGATTGGTGGCAAAAGTGGGAGAAAGATGATATCCCGCCGTTGGAATATGTAATGCAGTCGTACGATACGGCGTATAGTAAGCGTGAGTCTGCGGATTACAGTGCTATAACTACATGGGGTGTATTTTACCCCGAAGAAGGTGGACCGCCGAGTATTATTCTTGTAGATGCGAAACGTGGACGATGGGACTTTCCTGAATTGCGCCGTATAGCTTTGGAGGAATATAAGTATTGGGAACCCGAATCGGTGTTGATTGAGGCAAAGGCGAGTGGTATGCCGTTGACGCAGGAGTTGCGCCAAATGGGTATTCCTGTACAGAATTATAGCCCGAGTAGGGGTAATGATAAGTTCACCCGCGTAAATTCAATTGCGCCTTTACTTGAATCTGGTTTAGTATGGGCTCCAGATACCCGATGGGCAGAAGAGGTAATTGAAGAGTGCGCGGCGTTCCCCGCAGGTGAGCATGACGATTATGTGGATACGGTTACGCAGGCTCTTCGCAGATTTAGAGAGGGCGGTTTTATTCAACACCCAGAAGATTATGAGGATGATGAAACTGTTCCTAAGCAAAGGATATATTACTGATGGCAATGCAACCCCGCCCGAGTAACATCGACCGTTCGATTATAGAAGCCCCTGTTGAAGACCTAAGTGAAGAAGAAATTGATCTTGCCGATCAGGAAGATGAGTTTTTTAATGTAGAAGTTGTTGATGATGAAGATGGCGGTGCCGAGGTATTATACGGCGAAGAGGAAGATATGCGTGGGCAGGAGCCTGCGGATTTTTACGACAACTTAGCGGGTTTGGTAAGCGATGATACACTGGCAGGTGTAGCGACGTATGTTTTAGATGCCGTAGAAGAAGATGAAAGTAGCCGCGAAGATTGGCGCGATACTTATGTAAAAGGTTTGGACTTGCTTGGTATGCGGTACGAAAACCGTACTGAGCCGTTTGATGGTGCAACAGGCGTAATCCACCCAATATTAAATGAAGCTGTAACGCAGTTTCAGGCAGGGGCATATAAAGAAATGCTCCCAAGCCAAGGACCAGTGCATGCCAATATCGTAGGTTTGCCAACCCCCGAGGTTGAATCACAGGCGCGGCGCGTACAAGATTACATGAATTACATGATTATGTATGAAATGGAAGAGTACGAGCCAGAATTTGACCAGATGTTGTACTATTTGGGTCTGGCAGGTAGCGCATTTAAGAAAATTTACCGCGATGATGCCCTTGGTCGCCCTGTAAGTAAGTTTGTACCCGCCGAAGATATGATTATTCCGTACACCGCTACGGATTTGCGCACGGCAGAGCGCGTAACTCACCAGATTCAGATGTCTAAAAACGAGTTGCGTAAGCTACAAGTATCAGGTTTTTACCTCGATATGGATGTTCCGGAGGATTCCGAGCTCGAAACGGATGAAATCGACGAAGCATATGACAAAATTGAGGGTAAAAGCACCACTGGCAAAGACGAAACTGTCACTTTGTACGAGTGCCATTGCTATTTAGACCTTTTAGAGTACCCAGATATTGGTGCCGATGGCATGGATACGGGTATTAAGCTGCCTTATGTGGTTACGGTATGCAAAGATACGAACGATGTGCTGAGTATTCGCCGTAATTACCGCCCAGATGACAATACAAAGTCAAAAATTGCCCATTTTGTTCAATATAAGTTCACTCCAGGACTTGGATTTTACGGTTTTGGCCTAATTCACCTGCTTGGAAACCTCAGCCGCACAGCTACCGCCAATTTACGCCAGTTGATTGACGCAGGTACGCTGAGTAATATGCCTGCGGGATTCAAAGCGCGTGGTTTGCGGATTGCTGATGAGCAAAACCCGCTACAACCAGGAGAATTTAGGGATGTTGATGTTCCGGGAGGTGATTTACGAACTTCCCTTATGCCTCTCCCTTATAAGGAACCTTCCGGAACGCTTTTCCAGTTGATGGGTTTCGTGGTTGAGGCTGCACAACGCTTTATTGGTACAACTGACATGGGTGTAGGCGATGGCCGACAAGAAATGCCTGTGGGTACAACTATTGCGTTGTTAGAGCGTGGTGCTAGAATCGTCAGCGCAGTGCATAAGCGTATGCACGCGAGCATGAAACTAGAGTTAAAGATGCTTGGCCGACTTTTTGCTGAAGATCCGCGCCCCTACCCTTACCAAGTTGGCATAGATGGGCAGATAAAAGCGCAAGATTTTGATGGGCGCATTGATATTCTCCCCGTTAGTGACCCAAATATCTTCAGTATGTCACAAAGGGTGGTACTTGCGCAGGAGCAATTAAAATTAGCGCAAGCTGCCCCCGAAATGCACAATTTGCATGAGGCTTATCGCCGAGTTTATGAGGCTTTGGGTGTAAATAACATAGACCAAGTGTTAAAACCAGAGCCACAACCTGTACCAGAGAACCCAAGTGCCGAAAACCAAAAGGCAAGTGAGGCGGCAGCAGGTCAGGGTAAGTTGCAAGCCTTCCCCGAACAAGACCATGATGCCCATATTTCGGTTCATTTGGGCTATATGCAGTCTAAAGTGGCGCAAATGCAGCCCCCTGTGCAGATGGTATTAGAGAAGCATATTTACGAGCATTTGGGCTTAAAAGCGATGGTTCTGCATGAACAACAGATGCAGCAAGATCCTAACAGCCAACAAATGCCGCCAGAAGAGCATGAAAAGATGATTGCGCAGATACAGGCGCAGTTAATTGCGGAGTTCCAACAGCAACAGCCACCAACCCCGCAAGAAGATCCGCTAGTGCAGGTTAAACAGCAAGAGCTTGCTTTAAGAGAGCAAGAAATGCAGATGGATCAGCAACTAGACCAACAACGCTTGGCGCAAAATGCTCAGCGCGATATGCAGAACGCGCAAATTGCGCGGGAGCGTATTAACTCGCAAGAAGATATAGCGCAGATGAGAGCGCGAATCGCATTGCAACGTCAACAGCAAAACCAAAATCGTGGAGGCTAATATGGCTAAAAAAGGACGCAATAAACCAAGGGGTGTAATGGTTACCGAAAGAACGGTACAAGAAATCCGTTCGCCTGAAGAAGAAAAGGCTATGAAAGAGGGTATTATGAAAGCCCTTGAAGAAGCCATGGAAATTGGTGAAATGGAAGAGATCCCTGAGGATTATAAGCCCCGTGGTAAAAAAACCTATAAGGAGGATGCAGATGATATCAAAGGTTCGCTCCGTGAGCAAAAGTACATGGGCGGCATGTCAGGCTCTGGTAAAAAAAGTAAGACAGCGGCACGAAACGCTGCCACGTTGGATGCAACAAGTAACCGTGCCACTAATAGTCGGATTAGTCGCGGTGGTGGTGCTGCACTTCGTGGCTTGAAGTTTGTCGGGGTGAGATGACACAAAAAAGACTGGAACCAGAAAGCTCGTACGAAAAATACGACCTTGACCACGATGGGGTTATTTCTGACGCGGAAATAGAACGCGCTAAGGAAATTCGTGAGTTTGAAGACCAGTCTCGCAAGCATTTAGCCCAACTAAGATTGGCGCGATGGTCACTTGTAGCTATTGCTGTATATACGCTGCTTTTATTCATGCCTTTTGTGCCTGATAAGCGTATAGAACTTTTGACTAGTGTTGCCGATCTTTTTTATATATCTTTGTGCTCAGTAGTAGGCGCATATATGGGATTTACAAGCTGGATGAGTAGGAAATAGGTATGAACCCCGTTTTAATGCAAGCACAACTTTTTAAACAACAGTTTGGAGAGCCTGTTGCCCAAACTCAAGAGCACACTCCTGCTGTAGTCCCAGATTCGAGCCCCCTTCCCGTACCCCGTGGTGGGATAGACGGTGGGTTTAGTGGTCCACAGCAAATGCCTATAGAGCGAAGAATAGATAATGTAGAGCGCCAAGTGCAAGGACTTGGTCAAGGGTTAAACCAAATCGGGGGACAGTTCCAAGGTTTTATGGCCGGAGCGCGATTTGGTGGGGGTGGTTATGGTGGCATGAATATGTTCCAACCACCCCAACAATTAGGATTTGGGGGAATGGGTATTGACCCCCGAATGATGCAGATGGGTTACGGCGGTGCGCCACAACCCTCGCGTGAACAAGCGATGTTGCAAGCCTTGTTACAAACACAACAAGCCTCACCGTTTGCAAATACCGTCCGTACACAAGGTGGAATAGGTGCCTTGCCAATGGGTTCAGCCGGACAAATGTTGGGGATGAACCAGTTTACATAGGAGTAACTATGCTACAAGCTCTGATAGGACCAGTTGCGGGATTACTGGATAAATTCATCCCCGATGCAGATGAAAAAGCAAAACTCGCTCATGAAATAGCAACAATGGCCGAAAAGCATGCCCACGAAGCTGCGATGGCTCAAGTAGAAGTTAATAAAGCAGAAGCGGCTCACCGCAGCACTTTTGTTGCAGGTTGGAGACCTTTTATCGGTTGGGTATGTGGCTTTGCTTTGGCGTACCACTTTATCGTCGTACCGATGCTTACGTTTGGTTTGGTTACCTTTAATGTAACAGGATTGCACCCAAGTGACTTGCCCAAATTTGAAATGGATAGTTTGATGACTGTCTTGTTGGGTATGCTTGGTTTAGGCGGGTTGCGGACGTTTGAGAAAACGAAAGGCGTAGCCAAATGAGTTTTAAACTATCACAACGCAGCTTAGATAAGTTGGAAGGTGTAGATGAACGCCTTGTAACGGTTGTTAAATCAGCTATCCACCTGACCAAAGTAGACTTTGGAGTTATTTGCGGATTACGCACAATAGAAGAGCAACGCGAACTTGTAGCTAAAGGCGCAAGTAAAACGATGAAGTCTAAACACCTTGAAGGGTTAGCAGTTGACCTAATGGCATATATTGGCTCTCGTGCTTCATGGGAGCTAAACCTATATGATGATATTGCGGATGCAATGAAACAAGCAGCTAAGGAAATTGGCGTAGATGTTTGTTGGGGTGCCGCATGGTCTACAGCTGAAATGCCTTACCCGATGAATATTTGTTCTTGGGAAGGTACTATGGAAGAAGCAATGAAAGCCTACTGCAAGAAAAAAAGCGATGCAGGCAAACGTGCGTTTATTGATGGTCCCCACTTCGAGCTTATCGTATAATAATGGTTAGTCTTGATGCTGAAAATATAACCAAAGGAATCGGCATAGTCACTGCTACTTTTGCAATGCTTGGTGGTGGCTATACCGTTTGGGATAAATTTAGCAGCAAAGACATATTGACATGGGCTCCTGAGTACTTTTCTGTGAGCGATGGTCCTGTAAGTGGAGAGTACAAGGTAACCGTAGCGCGAGAAAAACACCGTGACGATTGCACTGTTACAGATTTTACTTTGTCTGTGCGTGACAGTGATTATATGGTTCACCCTGCTACATCTAGCATTGGGAAATTTATGGGTCCTGCAAACGACAAAGTGGATACTTTTGCGTTTAAAATGCAGATAAACCCAGACCACCATGGAAAAGTTGCTTTAGGTGAAGCAACACTGGTTGCGTATATTGATTATGATTGCCCAGAAGGACATATAGCAGTGACGTACCCAGACCATGCAAACTTGAGGTTTAATATCACAAATGAATGACCTTTACTTTTATGAGAATATGCTTAAGAATGTAAGGGAACGGAGGGAATCAGTTATTGAGGCTATCTGTTATGGTGCCGTAAGTGATTTCACCGCGTTCAAGGAGCTCCGAGCAAAACTCGGGGAACTTGCATTAACCGAACAGGAATTAAAAAACCTGCTAAATAGGATATCAGAATCCGATGAGTAAAACACTGCTTGTACCTGACTACATTGCAAAACAACGGGCAGAAGAAAAATCTGCCAAAAAAGAAGCCCCCAAAGCAAAAGGTATTTTAGACGCAGCCTATGTTGCGGCTGAAGACCGTGTTTTGGATCCTACAAAACTCCCTGAAAGTGCTATTGATAGATTGCCTCAGCCTACGGGATGGCGCATTTTGCTTTTACCCTATCAAGGTAAGGCAAAGACTACTGGTGGTATTATTCTTACAAGCGAAACTCGCGAAAAAGAAGCAGTAGGGACAGTTTGTGGGTATGTGTTGAGGGTTGGTCCGCTTGCGTACCAAGACTCGAATAAATTCGGCGAAGGATCAGAGCCTTGGTGTAAAGAAGGTGACTGGGTTATCTTTGGCCGATATGCGGGAAGCCGCTTCAAGATCGAGGGTGGGGAGGTTCGCCTCCTTAATGATGACGAGGTTCTTGCTCGCATTAGTAGCCCCGATGATATCTTGCACCTATAACATGGAGATGACCCATGCCTGAAGAAGCATTGAAACAAGAAATAGAAGACGAAAACGAAGAGCTCGAAGTTGAGGTTGATGAGGAGGAATCCGAGCAACCCGAGCAACCCGAAGAGGAAGCTGCGGCTAAACCTGCTAACGATGAGTTAGAGCAGTATAGCGAAGGCGTCCAAAAACGAATCAGTAAGCTCACCGCAAAAATGCGGGAAGCTGAGCGGCGCGAAAAAGCTGCGATTGAGTATGCACAAGCAGTGCAAACACAGTTACAGCAATCAAATGCGCGTACACAGAGCTTAGACAGCTCTTTTGTGCAAGAGTTTGAAAATCGTGTTACGCTTCAAGACCAGTTGTTACGCCAACAGCTCAGAGAAGCTATTGATCGTGGAGACATTGATAAACAGGTTGAGGTGCAAAAGCAGCTTGCTCAGGTAGCGAGCCATGCAGAGCGTCTACAGTATGTTAAGCAACAGCAGGCGAGTAATGCGGCTAGAGCGCAACAACCTATTAGTCAGCCTGTCCCACAGCAACAGGTAGCGCAGCAGCAACAACCGCGACCAGACCCTAAAGCAGAGGACTGGGCATCGCGTAACGAATGGTTTGGTACAGATGAGCCTATGACGATAACGGCTTTTAGTATTCATAAACAGCTTATCGAAAACGAAGGTTACGATTCGCAAAGTGATGATTACTATCAAGAAATTGATCGTCGGATGAGAGCTGAGTTTCCGCACAAATTCAATGGGCAAAGTCGCGCTAGAAGTGGTCCTGCCGTTGGAGCTGCAAACCGTGGTGCAAGGTCTGGTGGAAAGAAATCTATCAAACTTTCATCATCACAAGTTGCAATCGCCAAGAAACTTGGTATAACTAAAGAACAATACGCGAAGCAATTGATGCGTATGAACCAATCGTGAGGAAGGTTTAACTATGACCGATAGAAGCCCACGCACTTCCCAAACAAGGGAAAAAGCAAGCCGCGCTAAACCGTGGCGACCCCCGTCTACACTGGACGCTCCACCCGCTCCGGAAGGTTTTGTTCACCGTTGGATCCGTGAATCTGTCATGGGCTACGATGATAGAAAGAACCTCTCCGCTCGCCTACGCGAAGGCTTTGAACTTGTTCGCGCTGATGAGTATCCCGATTTCGAAGCACCAACAGTCCAGGATGGTAAACATGCTGGTGTAATTGGTGTGGGAGGTTTGGTGCTCGCTAGGTTCCCTGAAGAGACACGTGAAGAGCGCAACTCACACTTCCGTAAACAAACGGCAGACCAAATGACCGCTGTTGACAATGATCTAATGAGGGAACAACATCCGTCAATGCCTATCAGCAAACCTGATCGGCAATCTCGTGTAACTTTCGGTGGAAATAATTCTTCCGATAACTAAAGGATCTGAGCTATGGCTAATATTGATGCCGCTTTCGGACTTCGTCCGTATAAGATGCTCGGTGCAGGTGCAAACACCAATGGTGTGATGACCTTCAATATCCAAACTACCGCGACGACGGGGACTTCCAGTGTAATCTATGAAGGTTCTCCTGTTATCCCTCTCGCGAATGGTATGATTGATATTGTAGGAGCCGCCGCAGGTGGTACAGTACCTCTACTGGGTGCCTTCATTGGTTGTAACTACACTGACCTCAATGGGGTTCCAACGTTCGCTAACAAGTGGCCTGGAACTGCAAGTGTCAAGTCTGGTACAGCCGCAACTGCACTGATTGCTGCACATCCTGATCAGCTTTTCTTGATCAACTGTGATGCTGCTGCCGCTGATGCAACCATCCATGCAAACGCTAACTTTGCTACTGCCACTTCTGGCAATGCTACGACTGGTAAGTCCTCTGGCGAGCTAGCAGTGTCAACTGTGAATACGACTAACACGCTTAATTTGCGTATTGTCGGTTATGAAGATTCTCCTTCTAACGACGATGCAACAGTGGCGGGTCGTCTAGCGATTGTCCAAATCAACAACCACTTCTATCGTTACGGTGCTAACGGTACGGGTGCAGGTGTATAAGGAGATAGGAAATGGCTATTACTCGCTCCCAACTCCTTAAAGAACTAGAGCCCGGACTTAACGCTCTGTTTGGATTGGAGTACGATCGGTATGACAATGAGCATGCCGAAATCTTTGAAACCGAATCTTCAGATCGTGCGTTTGAAGAAGAGGTCATGTTGGCAGGCTTCGGCCAAGCACCCGTAAAGGGTGAAGGCGCGGCAGTATCATACGATACTTCCAACGAAGCATTTACTGCTCGCTATACACACGAAACCATCGCGCTTGCGTTTGCGATCACTGAAGAAGCCGTAGAGGATAACCTTTACGACCGCCTCAGCTCTCGTTACACCCGTGCGTTGGCTCGTTCTATGGCGAACACCAAGCAGGTCAAAGCGGCGGCTATCCTGAACAATGCGTTCGATAGCAACTACACGATCGGCGACGGTGTAGAGCTCTGCTCTACTGCTCACCCAACTGTAGGTGGTGGTAACTTTGCAAACGAGCTTGCAACTGCGGCAGACCTTAACGAAACGTCACTTGAACAGTCGTTGATTGATATCGCGGCGTTCATCGACGAACGCGGTCTGAAAATTGCTCTGCAGGGTCGTAAGTTGATTATCCCACCTGCGCTTCAGTTTGTCGCTGAGCGTTTGATGGCATCCAACCTACGTCCGTCAACTGCTGACAATGACATCAACGCACTCCGTAACATGGGTATGTTGCCTGACGGTTATGTGGTCAACCACTTCCTAACCGACCCAGACGCATTCTTCATTAAAACGGATGCACCAAACGGCTTTAAGCATTTTGTGCGTAGCCCAATCAAAACGTCTATGGAAGGCGATTTTGAAACAGGTAACGTGCGCTACAAGGCTCGTGAGCGTTACAGCTTTGGTGTCTCGGACCCACGTTGCGTATTTGGCTCTCCTGGAGCTTAATATCGTTTCACGTGAAACAATGAGAAGGGAGGCTTGTGCCTCCCTTCTTTTTTGAGTATAGTAATCATACCCCTGACAACCATATTGTGTGGTTGACATAACCCAAGACAGGAGAGTAACATGGGTCAAACTACTTTTTCAGGTCCAGTTAGATCGGAGCGCGGTTTTACCGCAGTCGGTTCAACATCGGTGGTAAACCTCACCGCAGAGACTACTTTGACATACGCCGACCATGTTGGTCGCATTATTGAAATCAATGATGCAGACGGTGCGGTCACACTTCCAACTATCACTTCTGACACTATCGGTGCCTCATACAAATTTTTTGTAGGTACAACTGCATCTGATCTTGATATCAAAACAGATGGCACAGATAAATTTGTTGGTAACCTTGTTATTGCCGCAAGCGCAACTTCACAGGCTCGTGGTTTCGCTCCAGGAGCAACCAACGACGTGATCTCAATGAATGGTACTACCACAGGTGGAATCGCGGGTTCTGTAGTGGAAGTGACAGCAATCGCTACGGCAGAATATCTTGTTACTGGCACACTGTTGGGATCAGGCACACTTGCTACTCCATTTGCTGACGCTTAATAGGAGAGCACGATGTCAAGTTCTGACGTAAAAGCAAAACGCTTGACAGCTACTGGTTCTGCTAGTGTTGGTCCTGCGCGTATTCGTCAGATACAGGTTTTGACCACAACAGGTACTCCGCGTTTGACTATTACCGACGGTAATGGCGGCGCGACAGTGCTTGATTTGGACTTTCTTGCGTCTGACTCACACTCAGTAAACATTCCTGCGGAAGGCATTCGGGTTTCGGACATTTATGTTTCGGCTTTCACGAACTGCACCGCAATGACTGTTTTCTACAACTAGAGGAGACTCGAATGGCTCGTGAAGTTAGTTCCATATCAAGGGTAGGGACTTCGGAGCCGTTCGAGCTTCAGGTTGCTCGTGGGCAAATATCATTCCACAAAACTGTGTTTAAGTTTGGTTACAACGCTGTTGTTGGAGCTACAAAAGAAACCATCTGGGAACAAGGTGGTTTATACGCTTATCCTGCATCAGCTACAGTAATGACTGTATCAAGCAGTTCAACTGACGACACTGCCGCAGGGACTGGTGCAAGAACAGTAGAAGTTTTTGGCT
>Ga0181568_10002699_pt1 | contig 16147 bp, 15 predicted proteins | sample 101ome_20_FD_133758 | JGI IMG/M metagenome (GOLD analysis project Ga0181568, IMG submission 133758) | Coastal salt marsh microbial communities from the Groves Creek Marsh, Skidaway Island, Georgia - 101404AT metaG (megahit assembly) | ecosystem: Environmental > Aquatic > Marine > Intertidal... | reverse complement strand
TAATTCTCTTTTATTGAAACGGTGCTTCCTGAAACGACTTAAATTTAAAGACTCGTCCAGCTCCAGAGCTCTTGTTATACACCAGTTCCTTATATTTGCTGCTGATGTCGTATAAGCTACTCCTCTTAGCGCAGCAGCTAATCGTTTACGATCTTCAGGCTCTCCAGCATCTGCAATACCCTGAGCATTCAAATTTGAGCGAACCAGCCAGGAAGAAAGCTCTATCGCCCAACGAAAATCCTCTTCTTCCAACGAGGAATCAATAATTGCCCTCACCTTTTCAATTCCACCAAAGCCCTCTATTAGGCGTACAGACCTTTCTGGAGAAGGTACTGGAAAAAGATTTGCTTCGTCCTCATCAAACCATCCAAAAAGACCAGAATAGATTTGTCTTACGTGATGCTCTACGACGCCATATAACTGTTGAGTGGTGTAATGGTCTTGAAAATGACTCGGAAGTTTAATCGTGCTAATGGCCTCATTTAGAGTAAGCCCTTTGTTAGCGCATCTCACGGTTTGGTCCCACAAAAATTGTAAAGTATCTCGATAATTTATAATTATTTTTTTTATTTCTTCTTGGCCTGAAAATGGCGGGCCGTGAGCACCAATCAGATTTTCTGCTTCAAGTTCAGCTAGTTGATCCAAACCTTTCATCATAATTCTGGGGTCTCGATATTCTTCTCCTCTAATAGCGAAAACATTAAACAAAACTGGCCACAAAAGATTGTTAATAGCGAGCTTTAAATCAGGAAACCAAATTGTGATGGAATCGGTCGCATCGGATGGAGCGGGAAAAAACTCTACTTTCAAGCCAGCTATTTTTGCTTTTGTCGGCTCAACAAAAGTGTGTTTTGGCGGAATGTAACCGTTAGTGAAAGGAGCATGTTCCGGATTTCGAAAAAAATTTCCCAGCCCTAAATTAACAATCCCATCAGGTCCTTCTTGGGGCATGGATGTTGCAAATTGATGAGCCAAGCCTCTTGTCACTCTTGGTGCAACCTCTCCACCAAATCTATCTAAGTTGGCTTGAATGCCGTCATGTCCCCAAATTGCTAGATTTTTATTTTCATTGATAAGTGTTTGCGTGCCGCCTACATAGTGAAAATGGGTATAAATACATGCAATAACCGGAGCTTGAGATTCTTTTCTCACTTCCTTTAAAGCTGCAGCCATTTCCTGATTGCTTTCTCCAGTATCAATACAAATCAAGCCTTCAGGCCCCTCAACAAATGATTGATTGGAAAGACCATTTCCAATTAAAGACCAAGCATTTTCACCAACTTTATAAAGCTTTTTTTCTAAACGCTTGCTGTGTTCCAAAGTTGTAGGATGCGCTAATTGCCCTTTAGGGCCTGTTTGCGTAACTCCTGGCTTGAAAGAATCTTCTACACTCATTTCACAAGCTCAAACTACTTATTGCTTTTTGACTTGGAGGAACAACTTGGAGGAAGATTGATCGTAGGATTTTGATCAAAAAAACCAACCGGAATTAGGTGAACTCCACAATACTCTACAGGCATTACGGGCCAGTCTTCAGGACGTGGTAAATGGGTTACCCCAAAAGTAAGCCATGTAACCAAATCGCATTCGCTAATGTTTCTGTCTTTAGCGGTAATTTCTTCTAATCCGCCCTCTCCAGAATGCATAACTGTATGTCTGCCGCCCCCAGATCTTTCTTCGTTCTGAAACGGCGTTGCCCAAATATTATGTTTCGCAAATGCAGCTCTTTTTCCTGGCGGAGAATCGGGATTTGATAGCAGGGTTGGTGTATTTCCATAAAGTATCTTGTAGGCTGTTGGCAAGCCAACTTTATTTAGCTTTTTGGGATTTACAATTTTCCATGAACGACTTTTTTCTGGAGCAATATTCCTTTGTGCTTCACTTTCCTTTGTTAAATGAGATGAAACAGCTTGAAATTGAGTACCTTCTGGGTTCGCGTTATTAATAGGTAAGGGCTCAACATTTGTTTCATATAACTGATTGTCGCCATCATCCAAATCCCAATCAATTCTTACGTTAAAAAGGTGTTGATGAATTGGCGAGGCTAATTCTGGAGAAATTTTAAAATCTTGTCCTGGTTTATGGATATCTTCATGGAATGCGCTTATGCCAACTACACCAGTAAGTTTTATCTCTAACTGAATCGTGCCATCTAAGTATAAATACCAAAATATGCCGTAATCGTAGTTACCTATAGTTGCAAAAGAACTTACTACAAGACGACGTGATCGTCTTACTTCGTTGTATCCCATTTGAGTGGAATCATTATGTTTCCACTGAACGCCAAAATCTTCTTCATGAATACATATTGCATTTTCGATTGTTTCGACGGAACCATCAAAAGCTAACTTATGTGCATCCAAGTAGTAAATTTCCCCAAGACAATCGCATCCCAAAGTTAAAGAATTTGTCATTGTTCCAAATCCGTATTCAGTGCCATCGTGAACTGCCTTCCACCAGTGCATTGGATCAGATGAGCCATAAGGCACTACCATGTCCGATAATCCTGCTCGGTAGAAAATTGGTCTATCATTTAAAGAAACTTGATGTAAGGCTAAGCCTTCAATAGGATCAATAGAAGCTCTTAATTGCCACCCCTCCCACGAAATCAAGTTATCTTCAACAGAGAATCCAACTCCTTCGGGTTGAGTGATGGCGATTTCCTTTGGATTTTCTCTTAACGACTCTTGGCCGTCTTTATCATATCTAGCGTGAGCTTTTGGAACTTCAACGACACCATGATCTTCAACTTCCACAACCTTATTTTCAGTAAGATCAATATGCGCAATCAAGCCCTGAATAGGTCGAGCATAAGCATTGTCTTTTTCACTATCTTTTAAAAATGAAATTGCTTTGAGTGCTCTGTTGCCGTTTTTAATGTTCTTATTTACGAACCCTCCTCCAGGCCAAGGATCTATTTGAATGAGACTCAAATCTTTGATGCCCCTTTTTTCCAATGCCTTTTGATAATTCTCATCATCCATAGTTAGCTCAATCGCCTTAAAAATTTCGGCTAATGTATAAGTTGGTCCTGCTTTATTGGAAATTTTCTCTTCTTTTAAAAGTTCTTTTTTTGAAAGGTTTATTTCTGCTTCAAAACCATTAGATTTTTGATCAACTCCAACTATTTTTACAAACCTGTCTATATTACTTTTTTCTTTAAGTAATTTTTTATCTGGCTCCTCTAAGGAAATGTAACTAAAGGAAGAATTTTCATGCTCTTTGTTCGAATTTTTTAGAACAGAAACTGCATCTTCTATTTCAGATGCGCTTAGAGTGCTCAATGGATGGTTGAAATTTTGGCTCATCATTAAAAGTATATAAGATTGCCTAAAATTATTTCTTTTTATTTACTTCGTAAGCTTTTGAATTTTTTGGAAAAGAGGAACCTTTTATTATTGAAGCACGCTTTAAAATTTCGTCGTATTTTGTGCATTCAAATTCTCTAAACTTCATATAGTCTCTTAACATATCCTTTAAATTGAAGCTGATTGGTGCTCTATAAATCAAAAAGCACGCATCAAACTCAGTTAATTCTTTAAATTTAATAGTCTCTTTAACTATTGGCAGAGTCTTTTTTTCTTCGGCACTAAGACCATGAATACTAAAAAGAAAAAGTGTCACAAGAATGATTTTTTTAATAAACATTTATTATCACAAAGTTTTTTTTAATAATTTTAAAGTAGTAGCTATATCAGTCAAGAATAGCTAATCTTAAATCTATGGATAGAAATGAACGGTTAGGCCGATCAATCCATGCAAGACAAAGAAGGGCTCGTTTGAAGAAAACGCTATCGCAAAGAAGCGACAATTTATATGCCCATCTTGATAGGTTGAGACTTAAAAAAAGAAAATTTCATATAAGACATCCTTTGGTTCATTAAAGAAGCTAAAGGCTTAAGTTTTATATTTTTTTATCATGCTCTTAAGAGGCTCTAAGTGCATGGAAACATTTGGTCCGAATACCTCTTCAATATCTCCATTTTCCCTTTCTCCATAAAAATCTAAAATGCATTTTTGATAACTTTTTCTACTTTTTAACAGTTCCCAATAACTTTTTACGTTTGGTAACTCTTCAATCTCTAAGATTTTTTCAAGTCTCACGTCTGTAAGCCTGTGAAAGCAGCACATTAAATTTATATCTATGTGTGAAAATTTGCCTAAAAAGTAAGGGCCAGAGTTTTCTAATTGTTTTTCAATATCAAGTAGGCTGCTTGCTAGTACTTTGTAACTTCTGGCTGCAACTGGCTTTTGAATATTGAAAAATTTCATGACTAAAAAAAAGCGCCCTCTTTCTCTCAAAGGATGTTTCCAAAAAACTTTAACGGCTTGAAAAATGGATAAATATTTTTTAACCATGAAATTTATAAGAATTATCGAGAAAGGCGGTATTGCAGTACCTAAAGTTTTCCCCAAAGGAACGCCATCAGTTAGAGTGGTATCTTCTACCCAAGCATTTAGTTTCTCTTGGTCTACATCTGCTGGCCACAAATCTATGTCGTTTTCACCAGGCATAGAATTTAATTTTTTAATAATATTTGTGCTTTCCGTGACTATTTCTCCATCTAAGTCTAAAGAGGGAACAATGCCTTTTGGATTTATTGCGAGATATTCAGCAGAGAGATTCTCAGCCTCTGGATATTGATCGCAAAGTTTTATTAAATTGCTTTCATAAGAAAGCCCTTTTTCTTCCATGGCAACACGAACCATTTGACTGCACAAAGACCATTTAGCGTGATAGAGCTTTAGTTTCACAGAAAATCATCTGGAAAATATTCTTTCAAATTTTCCGTTACCAATTTAGTCCAAATTTTATAGCCCTTTTCGTTCATATGAAGCATGTCGTCAGTATAAAGCTCGGATCTCGGTTTGTTGTCAGCAGACAGCATTGGTGGCGAGACATCAACGAAAATCAAGTTGGCTTCCTTTTTTGCTAAATTTCTGACCGATTCATTCCATTTTTGCTGTCTAGGTCTTTGGTCAAATCTACTTGGAGAAGGTTGAATGCTGATAGCAAAAACCATGGTTTTTGGAAGTCTTTCTTTCACAGAATTGTAGAAATTTTCGAATTCAGCAAAAACATCTTCAGGGGAATTCCAGCCATTGATGTCATTGGTGCCGCAAAAAAACACAATTGCTTTTGGTTTATAAGGAAAAACGATCTTATCTTTGTGGCGATTTATATGTTTGGTGTGTGCGCCGCCAAAGCCTCTGTTAATTACCTTGAGTGGACTCATATCCTCTTCCAAAGACTTCCAGAGCCTAATTGAAGAACTCCCTATAAATAAAAATCCATTAGTTGGGGGCATAGCTTTTTTATCTTGCGTAACAAATTGCTCAATGTCTTCATCGAAACCATCTATCTTGTTGTAACTTCGTATTCTTTTGACCCAGTATTTAACTTCTTCATCATTAAGTTCATAACCAAGAGCTTTAGCTCCTTCTTTTACTCGATATTCCCAATATTTTTCATAGGCAAACCAGCCTCCCAGAATAAGAACAATTAAAAAACCAATTATGTAAAAGGAAGCTCTTTTAGTCATGCTGCTATTTATATGCTTAAATAAATGCATATGCTATCAAAAAAATTAAAAGTCGATGTTAGATAAAGTTTTTCTTTTTATATTTGGGATCGAATGGTTTGGTTTTGGGGTTTTAGGGCTTTTCTTCCCAGAAATTATTTCCAATATGATTGGTATAAATCAAACTTCTGATTTCTTTTTAAGCGAAACTAGGGCTTGGTATTCCTTTTTCACCATTCTGGGTCTTATGTCTTTAATAAGTGTCTATCGAGTTCGGCTGAGAAAAAAAGTTTATTTAACTTTTGGTATTTTAATGGGGAGTTTTTTGATTGGGCGAACTTTAAGCTTTTTTCTGGATAATAGTTTTGGTACAGGTACCGCAATTGCTTTTGCAAATGAGCTTATTGTTTTTGTGATAGCTTATTGGCGTTATACCAAAAGAGACTTCATTTTTTAAAAAACCTAGAGATTCTTTTCAAAAAAGTCTAAAGCATCTTTTTGGCATTGTCGTCTTATTGACCAGTCGCCTCCAGTGCTTGCACCAAAATGAATTTCTCCAGATTCGAAAATCTTTAACCTGTCTTCTGGTTGATTCATTCCTAATTTTTCTCCAGAGTCCGTCTCGTAAGTCATATTTCCATCTTTCGCAACAGTACAAAATTTCTCAGAAACGGCTATAGCATCAGGCCAATGGGTAACTGGATTTATGGAATCAAAACTATGCTCTCCACCAGGATAAGATATAACTGAGCTGTTACCTCCGGACTCATTTACAATATCTGACATTTGGTGCACCAAGGCAGCAGGAGTGTAATTATCGCTTTCACCAACAAGATTTAGGATTGGTCCTGAGTTCCACCTGTTTTCCTCAGGTTTGATATAGGTTGCTGGATAAAAGGGCAAACAACATGTAAATCTTTCTCCGTTAGGGGCTAATTTTTCAGCTAAGGGCTCCCAAAACGAGTAAAAGCTCACTGTTCCGCCTAAGCTCCAACCGGTAATTCCAATTCTTGAAGAATCTATATCTGGGTGTCTGGATATAATTTTTAAGGCTTCAAATGTATCGACCATCATCATGGCAGCTGTAACAGACATTTGATCTTCAACAGTTGATGCAACGCCTCGTGAGTCAAAACTATGAACTCTAAAAATAGCAAATCCCGCTTCTAGAAAATTCAATATGTGCTCGTGATGATGTCCCGCCCAATTATCGCTTCCATGCACACAAAATATAACAGGGAAAGGGCCTTTGCCCTTTTCAGGGAAAATTAACCAGCCTTGTGCGTCTATTTTTGGAGCTTTATCTAACTCGTTTAAAATATGGTAAAACTCAAAAGGATTAGAAGACTTATATTCTATATATCCTTGTTGGCCGCTTTTTAACTCTATAGTTTCATTCATTATAAAATAAGAACAATTCTCAACTTCCTTGAGAAGTTTGAAAGAAGTTTGGCATAATAATCTACCTTTTATTAATAAAATTACAACCTAGAAAGATTTTGAGCGCTAATTTACCCATTGACGAACTAATTAAGATTGCAGTCGGCAATAAAGAAGGTGTAATAGCAAGCAACGGCGCTCTTGTTGTTACTACTGGTAAAAGAACTGGTAGAAGTCCTGCAGATAAATTCATTGTAGATGATGCAATTACTCATGATGCTGTCAATTGGAACAAAGATAGCCAACCCATAGAGCCTGAAAAATTTGCCAAGCTTTGGCAAGAATCTGAAGATTATACAAAAGGCAAAAATATTTTTACCGCTGACATGCATGTCGGCGCAAGCGAAGAACACTACCAACCGGTTCACGTTGAAAACGAATTAGCTTGGCATAATGTTTTCTGCCAAAGCTTATTTATAAAGCCTAACTCGTTCAATCCAGCTAACAAAGATGTTTGGACTTTAAGATCTTTGCCTAACTTTATATGCAACCCTGAAGTTCATGGCACAAATTCGGATGGCGCCATCATGGTTAATTTCAGTGAAAAGAAAGTTCTAATTTTAGGAATAGCTTATGCTGGAGAGATGAAAAAATCCATGTTTGGCGTGATGAATTTTATTTTGCCAGATGCTGACGTTTTACCAATGCATTGCGCAGCGAATGCTGGGGAAGATGGTGATGTTTCTTTATTTTTTGGTTTGTCGGGAACAGGGAAAACCACCCTTTCAGCAGATCCAGAAAGATGGCTCATAGGAGACGATGAGCATGGCTGGGGGAATGGTATCGTTTTCAATATTGAAGGCGGCTGTTATGCCAAGACTGTAGATTTGTCGCAAAAAAATGAGCCTGTCATTTGGAATGCAATAAAACACGGTTCTGTAGTTGAAAATGTTATTTTTAACCCTTCTACTTTAGAAATCGATTACACCGATCAAACACTTACTGAAAATACTCGTGCTGTTTATCCTTTGAGCCACGTTGAACAACATCTGGAAAAAAATTACGGCGGGGAACCACAAAATATAATATTTCTTACCTGTGACTTAACGGGTGTCATGCCACCAGTTTCAATTTTATCTAAAGAAGCAGCGGCTTATCATTTTCTAAGCGGTTACACTGCTAAAGTAGGTTCTACAGAGTTAGGCTCTTCCTCTGAAATAGATTCTACGTTTTCAAATTGTTATGGTGCGCCTTTTTTTCCTAGGCCTGCAAAAGTATATGCAGAACTTCTAATGAAAAGAATAGAAGAATTCGGCAGTAAAATTTTCATCGTTAATTCCGGTTGGACAGGTGGTCCTTACGGAATCGGTAAGCGTTTTGACATACCTGTAACTAGAGCAGTTATCAAAGCCATTCAAGATGGCTCAATAAATGATTCTGAAACAGAAAAACTAGACATCATGAATGTGGAAGTGCCTACAAAGCTCAACGATGTTGATACAAAACTATTAAATCCTTCTGAAACATGGTCCAGCAAAGATGATTACAATGCTGCTGCTAAAGAATTGGCAGCAAAATTCAAAGAAAATATAGATAAGTTTGATATCTCAGACGAAATAAGACAGGCTGGGCCAATTATCTAAGAAAAATTTTATGACAAGGTCTTTGGGAGAGGCCTTATCGCTTCTGGCAGATAAGGGTAATATAAACCTAGAAAATTCAATTTCTCGAGGAATTGAAAAAGAGTCCCTTAGGGTTTCAAAAGATAAAACCATTTCAGGTGCTGACCACCCTCCATCATTAGGTTCGGCTCTTACAAATAAATACATAACAACCGATTTTTCAGAAGCTCTTTTAGAACTTATAACTCCGACGCATTCTTCAATAGAAAATGTCTTAAACAATTTAGATGAAATATGTAAATTTGTTGTTGAGGAGACTCCTGAAATCATTTGGCCAAGTAGCATTCCTTGCAAAATAGAAAATGAAAATTCCATAAGGCTGGCTGATTATGGCACTTCAAATTCTGGACTTCTTAAAACTTTGTATAGATCAGGGTTGAGCTATCGATATGGCTCGATGATGCAAACGGTCTCTGGCATTCACTATAATTTTTCTTTCAATGATGAATTCTTCGAAAGCATAAGAGGTGAAGAAGATCTACAGACTTTCAAAAATAAATCTTACCTAAGTCTAATAAGAAATTTTAGACGTAATGCTTGGATGATCCTCTATCTTTTTGGATCGAGTCCAGTGGTGCCAAAAACTTTTATTACCGATAGAAAAAATTTCCTTCAAGCATTAAATAAAGAAGATTTGTTTTTGGAATATGCTACCTGCCTTAGAATGAGTGAATTGGGCTATATGTCTAAAGCACAAGATAATCTTTACATTGCTTACAACAACATAGATGAGTATTTGAAAGATTTAAAAAATGCTTTAACCAAAGAGCACAAAAGGTACGGCGAAGTTGGCGTACTTAAAGATGGGAAAAGAATACAAATCAATACATCAATTATTCAGATTGAAAATGAATATTACAGCTCTATTAGGCCCAAAAGAGTTACTCCGCCAGGAGAAAGGCCTATCAATATTTTAAGAAACGAAGGTATAGATTACGTAGAAATCAGAGCATTGGATAATAATTCATTCTTACCAAGTGGTATTGATGAAGATACCAGTTATTTTTTAGAAGCCTATCTTATTGGCTGTTTTTTTGGTGAAGATACAAAGTCTACTCAAAATGAAATTAAAGAGCTTCTTGTGAATTGGGAAAATGTCGTCAAAGACGGAAGAAATCCAAATCTGAAATTATTGAAAAATAAAGAAAAACTAACTATTAAAGATTCTGGAATGAAAGTAATAGATTCTTTAAGAAATACTTTTGATGAAATGCCTCATGAAATGAGTGACTATGTCAAAAAAGTTATGAAATCTTTAGACAAACAAGAAGAGAAGTTAAATGATGCTTCTCTTACCCCTTCCGGGTTGATCGTTGATCAATTAAAAAATAGCGATAAAACTTGGGAAGAATTAAATTTAGAGTTAGCAAAAAAACACTCGAACTCTCTTAAAGACTTAAAAAGGGACTTAAACTATCTCTCGGAAGAAGCTAAAAGTTCCTTGAAAAAATTCAAACAATTAGAAAATCATCAAGAAGAAGAGTTTGAGGTTTATCTTGATAAATTCGTAAACGATATATAAGGTTTATTTTTGTTTAAAAATAATTAATTTGGTTTTAGGAGAATTATGAAAGCTTACGTTTGTAGAGAATTTGGCCCCGTTGATTCACATAAAGTAGAAGAAATAGAAGATCCCAGAGCAGAGCCGGGGATGGTTGTGGTTGATGTCAAAGCCGCTGGAGTGAGTTTTCCAGATGTTTTAATCGTGCAAGGAAAATATCAGTTTCAACCGCCCTTTCCTTTCTCTCCAGGTGGTGAAATTGCAGGAGTAATTTCTGAAGTAGGCGAAGGCGTTTCTGATTGGAAAGAAGGAGATCGAGTAATTGCAATGGTTGGTAACGGTGGAATAGCAGAAAAGACATCTGCTTTTGCGTCAACTTTGATGCCTCTACCTGAGTCAATGGATTTCAAAGATGGAGCTGCTTTTCCTCTTAACTATGGAACAACTTACTATGCTTTGAAGCAAAGAGGAGAATTAAAGAAAGGTGAGACGCTTTTAGTAACTGGTGCAGGAGGCGGAGTCGGGACAACAGCCATAGAAATTGGTAAAGCAATGGGTGCCAGAGTCATTGCTGCTGCTAGCAATCAAGAGAAACTGGCTATCGCTAAGAGATTAGGCGCTGATGAAGTGGTGAACTATGGAGATGGTGAGCTTAAAGAAAAGGTAAAGGAGTTAACCGATGGTTTGGGTGCAGATGTAATATATGATGCTGTAGGTGGCGATATCTTCTTGCAGTGCATGAGATGTGTTAATTGGAAAGGCAGGGTGTTGGTCATTGGTTTCCCTGCAGGGATTCCTAAAGTTCCAACAAACTTAGCGCTATTAAAAGGTTGCTCAATAGTCGGTGTCTTCTGGGGAAGCTTTACCGGAAGAGAGCCTGAAGAGAATGCTAAAAACTTTGAGGAATTGTTTGCTTTGCATAGCGAAGGCAAACTAAAACCAGAAATTACCAAAAGTTATTCTTTGGATCAGGCTGTTGAGGCAATAAAATCTTTAGAAGACAGAACTGCGACTGGAAAAGTTGTAATCGAGATGTAAAAAAAGAGGATGCATAGCATCCTCTTTTAAACATTTTTATTCTTTAGGGCCGGGGGCCGTCCACATCCCGCCTAAAAGAGCAATAAGAATTGCTGCGAAAAAGATAATTCCTATAGGATCAGATGGAATTAAAGATCCGCTTGAGTATCCTGTAGCTCCCATGTTATCTACAAATTGCTGCATGCCACCAGTTAGCTCTTCGCTAGATTGAGAAGCTGCGTATGCCCAATTGTTTACGGCTGAAGTGACGTTCCCATAAGTATTTGCATTGAATGCAACAACGCAAACTGAGATTACTGAATGCATAACTTTACCAAATGTATTTGCGCCATAAAGATTTGCGTTAGTTACGCCTCTAAACATCATCCATAAAAGAACAACATTCCCAATAAAGAATAGTCCGTTCATTTGAATGATCGAAATGTAAGTTTCGCTTATTTGTGCTATTTCCATATTTTTTCTCCCAAAAAAAATTAATTAGAATAAATCCTATCTAATGTATCTTATTTTTTTATTTTTTTGTGAAAAAGGAGGAAATTTCTAGTTAAAAGCTACAATGCTTTCAAGAACTTCTGCCATTTTTTCTGGAGTGTGAGGCGACTTAAAGAATCCAAAATAATTACCGTTTGGATCTATTACAGCAAGATTCATACTGTGATCCATATCGTAATTAGAATTATCAGAGCTTACAACTGGCACAAAAGGCAGGGTTAAATCGGTAGCTAACTTATAAATAACTTCGATATCTCCCGTAATTCCAGTAAAAGATGCATTGAAAGCCTTTGCATATTCTTCCATCTTTTCTGGTGTATCTCGGTCTGGGTCAACGGAAATCATTCTAAAATTTACTTTTGAAGAAATTTCTTCAGATAAATTGCTATTCGCCATTGCCATTTTTTTCATCGTCATGGGACACATATCCGGGCATGAGGCAAAACCTAAAAATAATACATCCCAAGCACCTACCAGATCATTATTTGAAAACTTATTAATTCCTTCAATGAGTTCAAAATTATTAATTTGTCTGGTTCTGACTAATTTATAAAACCCTATTTGTTTGTACTCCTCTGCAGTAAGTTCTTTTGGCGCAATAGTTGAGTAGACAAAAAGACCTGCAACCATTGAAACAATTAGAAGGCAGGACGCTACGGTTATTCTAATGGATTTATTTCTACTCATAGTTGAATTGGGATTAATTTATCAAGAGCCATACAAATAAACAATATTGTTAAAAAAACAATAGAGTAAAGAAATAAAGGCAAAGCTAATTTATTGCTTTTATCAAAAATTAGTGCGACTGCCATACCAATGAAAGCAGCATTTAAAACTAATGCGCTTATGAAATAAAATCCGCCAAGATAACCGGTTGCGAAAGGGAAAATTGAAATCACTGCTAACAAAACTGAGTAGAGTATGATTTGCAATTTCGTATACTCAGTTCCTTTGATAACTGGCATCATTGGAATTTTAGCTGCAACGTAATCTTCTTTTCTATTAATAGATAAAGCCCAAAAGTGAGGAGGCGTCCAGATAAAAATAATTAAGACCATTAATAAAGGAAGAGCATCAATGGAATTAGAAATAGCTGTCCACCCAAGAAGTGGGGGCATTGCTCCAGCAATACCGCCAATTACAATATTTTGTGTGCCGGCAAACTTAAGAATTTTTGTGTAAAAGAAAGAGTAAAAAGCCCAAGTAAGCAAAGTTAGCAAGAGAGTCAAAACATTATTGAAAATTAATAAGAGTATCGTTCCAGAGGCTAACAAGATTCCAGAAAATACTTTCGCGTTGCTAACTGAAATTTCCCCTTTAACTAAAGGTCTGTTTTTGGTTCTTGCCATCTTGCTATCAATTTCAACATCTAAAATTTGGTTTATTACTGCGCTGGAGGAAGCAATTAAGGCTATACCAAAAAGACCGAAGACAACTTTAGATAAGTCTCCAGCAAAGCCATCTGCTAGAAACATAGCAGTTGCTGCAGTCAAAACCAGTAAATAAATTATGGAAGGTTTTGTAAGCTTTAAGTATCCAGATATTGGAAACTTTTGAGATTGAGAAATTACTTCAGTATTCACGAGACCTTAACCTAGCATACGACAATCCCAACAATAGGAAAAGAGCTCCAAGATTATGTGCAATCGCAACGTAAAGCGGAAGTCTATAAATGATGTTTGAGATACCTAAGGCAAGTTGGAGGAAAAGCAAGCCGCCAATTAGACCAGAAACAAAATAGTTTTTTTCTTTTGCAAATAAATATGCCAGAAATAAAAAATACAAAGTCACAATTAATGCGCCAAACCTGTGAACAAGATGAATTGCCACTCTTGATTGATGATCCAACTGCCCGCCTAGATAATCAGGGCCTATTCTTTGGGCAAAATTTAGACCTTTGATATAGTCTGCATCAGGCAGGATTTGACCCTTGCAAAGAGGAAAATCTGAACAAGCCAAAGCTGCATAATTAGAACTAAGCCAAACCCCTAGGATTATTTGAACAATCAAGATTGGGAAAGCTATGTTTAAAATCCTAAGCGTGCTTTTAGATACAGAAAAATAATTAATGTTGCCTAAATTTATTTCTTTTAATTTCAAATAGGTTAGGAAGAGCAAGGTGGTGGTCGCAAAGCCTCCAAGCAAATGTGCAGTAACAACCTGAGGCCATAATTTTAAACTTACTGTGAAATAGCCAAGTAATGATTGAAACAAAACGAGTGCTGTCATAGTTGAAGTTATTTTGACAATGAAGGAGTTTCTCGGTTTGGAAAAAACCGCATAAAGAAAAAGTCCAATAATCAAGAGGCCCAAAGAACCGGCAAAATATCTATGCACCACTTCCGGAACTGCTTTTTCAATTTCAAATTTTCTTTCTGGATAAAGTTCGTTGGCTAAAGATATTTCCGTTTCAGACATAGGCCAAATGGCAAAACCATAACAGCCAGGCCAGTCTGGGCAACCTAAACCTGCGTCAACTAGTCTTGTCCAAGCACCAAGCCCCACTACAGTGAAAGCTAGAAAAATGCCAAGCAAAGCTATTAATTGTATTCTTTTTAAATTAGCCAATTTTTGATGCTCTCAATAATTTTTTAATATCCGATAAGATTTTTTTTGGATCAATGTCGCCTTGATAAGACAAAATTATATTTCCTAGAGGATCTGCTAGGAAAAAACCAGGCTGAACGAAAGGATTTATGCCAGCTTCAATCATTTTTTGTCTTAAGAGATCTAAATTCTTTGCAGATATGGGAGTTAAGTTGGTTTCGTCTTGAAAAAGTTTTTTTATCTTTTCATTTGTATTTGATGAGGCAACATAAAAGCGCTTTACCCTATCTTTTTCTCTGCCGATTGCAGTATTGATTTGTCTGGAAAAATAAATAGCTTCCAAGCAAGCTTCATTACAACGATCATCAATGAAGTGGATGATCATCCACTTTCTTTCCATCGAATCTATATTTAGTGGTTGATAATCCAATTCAAGTTCTAAGCTACCGAGGTCAACTGGTGGATTTATCATGGTCCCATAATTAACCGTTGCTTTAGGTCCAAGGCCTGCGTAATACCAAAAGGTAGACAAGGAGATAACCAAAAACGGTGTTCCAAAGATTATCATCGCTATAAGAAAACCTTTGTTTTTCATGTTGTCTGCTTTTTTCTAAATAAATAATAACCGCCAAACAAAACTACCAAAGCTAAGGCAAACCACTGAATGGCGTAACCAAAATGCCTCGTCGATTTCAATGAGGTTGGTCGCCAAATAGGCTCCAAGCTTAAATTGGATAAAGCAGAAAGTTCAAACACATAAGGCAAAAATTTATAACCACTTAAATCTTCCATCAATTCTTTATCCAATCCTTGAATAATAAAGTTGTTTGCAATTTGTTTTGCCTGAGCTTCTAATACAAAGTCTTTTGAAAAAGGTCTTATCATTCCATCAAGTTTTAAATTTGTTTGAGGCAAAGAAAGCTCTGGTAAAGAATCTCTTTGATCAGATACTATCCAGCCTCTAGAAACGAGTATTTTTTTACTGTCAGCTAAGGTAAATGGAGAAAAAACCACATATCCAGCTTTGCCGTTAAGTGTTTTATTATCCACAAAAAAATTTTTTTTACCGAAAATCCCAGAAATTTGTATATTCCTATAATATAAATTTTGATTGAGCTCGCCTGGATTTGTTTCGACTGGCAAGGATTGTCTTTGAGAAAAAGTATTTTCTAATGCCTTTTTGTCATAGCCTCTGTCTATTTGCCAAATACCAAGAGATAATGATCCTATAAAGACAACGAGAAAGATCAACAAAATCAAATATTCAGAAACTTTCATAACCAATGCTTAAATTCATAATCGCAGTTCTTGCCCTTACCATGTTGGTCAGCCTTTTTTCAAGCGCATTCTTTCTTTTGAAGGACAAAGGCAATACGTCTAGGGCGATTTATACTTTACGAGTAAGAGTTACTATAGCGATGCTACTTTTATTGACTATTGGATACGGTCTATACACAGGTCAACTTGGTCTTAACTCCCCTTGGGGTTAAAACACATAAACTACTAGTACCAAAAAGATCCAAACAACATCCACAAAATGCCAATACCAAGATCCGGCGGCTAAGCCAAAGTGATCGTGTTCAGAAAAAGCTCCGCCAAAGCCTCGTATAGTCATGATTGTTAAGATGATTGCTCCTAAGCAAACATGAAAACCATGAAATCCAGTAAGCAAAAAGAACGTCGTACCATAAATACCTGCGCCTAAGGTTAAACCCATGTGCGCATATGCTTCGTAATACTCTAAGCCTTGCAAGAATACGAAAATAAAACCTAAGGAAATTGTTACCACCATCCAGCTTTTGAAAGCTGCGCGTTTGCCTTTTTTAAGCGCCGCCTCAGCCAAAGCAATGGTTCCGCTTGAAGTCACCAAACACAAAGTATTCCAGAAAGGCAACCAAGTATGCAGTTTCGTTATCCCTGGCATATTCATGTTTTTTTCAGCTCCAGGAAAAGTTTCGTTGTCAGGAGTTACCATGACCGGCCAG
>Ga0181568_10002694_pt1 | contig 16163 bp, 9 predicted proteins | sample 101ome_20_FD_133758 | JGI IMG/M metagenome (GOLD analysis project Ga0181568, IMG submission 133758) | Coastal salt marsh microbial communities from the Groves Creek Marsh, Skidaway Island, Georgia - 101404AT metaG (megahit assembly) | ecosystem: Environmental > Aquatic > Marine > Intertidal zone... | reverse complement strand
TTCTTCCATTTCTGCTTCCAATTCGAGAACTGTTTCTTCCTTCAGTAGGTCTAAGTCAGTCTCGTGAGTGATTCTTTCATTTCTCAACCTTGCATCGATTTCAGACATTATCGCCTTTCTGGCTGCCGATTCTCTCGCTTGGAATTCTAGGTCCAAGCGTTCAGACCAGTCTTCCTTCTTAGCCTCATAACGCTTGTTCAATTGGTCATGAAGTTCAGCTTCTCTTTCATATCTAAACCTTGCAAGTTTATTTTGGATTTCCGATTCTCTAGAGTTTCTGTAAGATTGGAATTCTCTATCCAATCTAGCATCGAGTTCCGCTTCGATCTCTGCTTCTAGTGAACGTGAAATATCGTCTACTGCCTTTGTAAATGTAATATCGTATTTGTCTCTTAAACGGTTCTTTCGTTCTGCTAACTTGTCAGCATACTTAGATTCCATTTGCTTTTGGACTTCTGCTCTGAGTTCCTCTTTTCTCTTGGTGACTGCTAATTCAACGTCTTGACGTAATTTGTCTTCGAGGTCCCTGGTTTCAGCGGATAATCTTGTTTCCAGTTCGTCTTGAATTGAGGCTGCGATATCTTCCTCGAGTCTCAAACTCCTTCTCTCATACTCAGCACGCATTGTTGCTTCTCTTTGCCTCAAGCGCAGTTTGAGTTGCTGCTCAAGTCTTGCTCTAATTCCACGGCGTAATGATTCCTCACGTTCCGCAAGTTTTTGAGTTTGCATTTCTTCTAGTCTGGCTACTTCTCGAGATTCCATTTCCTTGAACCTGGATTCCATTTCAAGCCTGATTGTTTCTTCTAATTCCTGAATTTTCCTCTGTAGGGATTTGCTGAATTCAATTTCTAATCTCTCTTTTTGGAATGATAAGCGGTTCCTGTGCTCTTCTGATAATTGATTCTCAAGTTGAGCAATAATCGTTGATTTATGATCTTCAAGACGCCTTTCTTTTTCAATTTCCAATGAATCTTGAAGGGTTTCTATTTCCCTTTCAAGTCTCTTTTCGTGCATCTCTCGTAGTCGAATTTCTTCTCTAGAAAGAGTTTCAGACTCAAGTTGTGAAATTTCATCTTCCAGATTAGTGCGTAGGTCTCTCTCGAATGCAGATAAAGACATTTCATGCTGTCTTGCGATATCTGTAGCCATGTTTTCCTGCATTACCGAGATTCTTTCGACGAGAGCCTCTTTCCTAAGTTTGCTTTCTCTTCGAAGATTGGCTCTAATCCTTTCTTCTTCTCTGAATCTGGCACTCTGCATCATAGTTTGGTCCAGCGATGGGGATGGTGTGGACGTGAATTGTGCTCTAAGCGAAGAGAGTGATGTTTGGTCATGCTTTCCTTCATCCCGAAGGTTTCTGTCACTACCTGACTTGCTGTCGCTCACACTCATAGGATCCCCATCCGGATTGCAATGGACTTCTCATGATAGATAAGGGGCGCGATTGAGAAGAGGTGTCGCGAGGCGATTTATACGACAAATAATGAGTGCCGATTTACTCTTCGCTACTATCTAAATTTTCTCCGATTAATTTAGGGCCGCCGATGATATAAACAAGCGTCAAAATCATCGAGCCTGAAAACAACAAAAAGGTGACTGGGGCAAATTGTTGAGAATCCATAGCATAATCTTGTTTTGACGTTGATGCTAGAGAAATGATTAATGAAATTAGTAAAAACAACATTTGTAGAATTGATAATTTCATTGGAATTCCATGTTTCAATTTAGACATCTTTCTATCTGAAATCATTAATCCTCCACTGATTAACAAAATCGGAAATATTGTGAAATCGAGGTATGGTCTCTGGCCTTCACCAAAACAAATTCCGCAATTCCACTCAGACAAGTCTGGGCCAATACCAGAAGTCGGTTGCATCCAAATCATGCCTGCTGCGGAAAGCAATAACATCGCATTTGCAGGAGTGGATAATCCATTGAAGTATGGAATATACCCGCCATCCTCATGCTGGAATCTTGCTAGCCTGAGCATCCCACATGCAATCATCCAAGAGCATGCAATCGCAAGGCTGACCGTCCATATTGGGCTTGCATCTCCCCACCTGCTAAACATTGTAAACACGAGTAAAGCTGGTGCTACACAAAATGACAAACTATCGGACATTATGTCTAAAGATCCGCCTAAAATTTGATTCTTGGAATATTTCCTTGCGATTGGGCCATCGATTATATCACCAATTGCTGATAAGAAAATACACATCATCGCTGCCCAAATGTAATCTGCTTTTATTCCGCCATCAAAGTATGGCTGAGACATATCTTCAACTGAAAGCAGTAGGAAAAATACTGCTAAAGTTCCTAAAAGACCATTAGCAATAGTAATGAAATCAGCCAACCCCATCAACTGGAATGTTGTTCGCATCGAAATTCCTCAAAACTTTACTTTGAATTCCGCTTCACACGCTGGGCAACTGATTTCTCTCTCCCCAGGTCGTTTGTTCATCCGAAGTTTTCTCTCACAAGATGGACATGAAATTTCAATCTTGGGTCGATTAGGATTCAAAACGAAATGAGTATGACAAGAAGAACATTGTAAATTAGCGGGCCTTTTATCTACTCCACAAACTAAGACTTTAGAGCAAGATGGGCAACTTATTTTTTCTTCTCTCCACATCTTCCTTGTACCTTCATGCTCGACTTTTACCTCTGCTTTACACATTACACATGTTATTTCGCCAAGCCCACTAGGCAGGAGATTCTTACATCTTGGACATGAGAGGTCTGGCGTATCTATTCGTGATTCTACACCGGGTATATCTTCATCTGACATAATTCCACCCAAACAAAAATTCAACCTTTGCGACCTTTGATTGACAAACTAATCAATGTTGCAGAATCTAGTTCTAACTCATTCCCTGATAATGCTGATAATTCCTTCAGCATGGTTCTTGCAGCAGCTTGAACTCTTGGATTTGAAAGGCTAATTACTGCTAATGTATTGTCTTCGACCTTATCGGTTCCGTCATTAGGAAGTGGAACTCTTTCTATTACACACCACCATCTTGTTCGACCTTCATCTCGATGATTCATAACCAATCCTAAACCTTCCAATTTCCTTAGATGATGGTAGAGATTGTATCTGTCTACACCTACGATTTTTTGTAATTGGACGGTGGTATATTCATCCGCATCAAGTAAGGCAACATACAATGCACGCCTAGTTGGGTGCATCAGAGAAGTACTCACAGGGTCGGCATGAATCCTAGCCATTGTTTTGCCACCGTTGTTGAATCCTAGAGTTCATGAGGTTTGAAGGTAGCGTTAATTCACGATGAGATTAGGGAATTCAAAGCCTTGAACGAATCTATTGTTCCAGTCCAAATCGATTTGCCTATTTCGGCAATCAATTTCACCGTTCCACCGCTACCAGATAATCTCGCACCGTTGATAATGACACCAATTACGCTTAATTCATGTACCAATACTCCAACTGCAAGATTGTCGTTTATTCCAGACAATACAAGGTATACCAGAATTAGAGTAATTGCCACGGAATAAGCAATATTCCAAACCAGAACTGACTTGGTTTTCTTTGACAGGCGAATCAATTCCGCAATTAATCTCGGGTCATCACCAGGGATCAGGACGTCAGCAGCCTCTAGATTTGCAGATTCTCCAGTTCCGATCGCAATTCCTACATCAGATGCCGCCATTGCTGCAGCATCATTGAAACCATCACCGACCATCATCGTAATGTGTGTCTTAGAACGTGATTGAACCCAGTTTACCTTTTCTTCTGGAGTCATTTCTCCATGTGCAGAATTTTCTGATAAACCGATGCTCCCTGCTAGAGCATTTACTGCGTCTTGATTATCACCAGAAATAATTTCTACATTTACACCCATAGAATGGAGCGACTTTACTAACTCGTCCGTTCCATCTCGTAAATCATCATGAATGAATGTAAACAATGCTACTGGTTTACCGTCTTTTGTCAACAAACTTGCTCCATGCCCTTCCTTAAGTGCTGATTTTAGAGATTCGAGTAAAGCGCCTTGTAATTGCGAAGGATTTGCACGAACGAAACTAACATCTGAATTGGAAGACTTTCCATAGACTCCATCTTCTCCATCTGAAATCTGAGAAACCGCAGATGGTTTGATTTCCTGAGAGTTTGCGTAATCGATAATTGCTTGAGCATATGGGTGATTGGATGATGCTTCTATTCCTGCTGCAAGTGCAATAGCTGAGTCTCTTCTTCGTCCTTTCGCGAGAATTACATCTCCCACCCTTGGCTTTCCTGAGGTTAAAGTGCCTGTCTTATCCAACAATGCAAGATTGACTTTAGCTAGGGCTTCCATTACATCTCCTCCTCTTGCGATTGCACCCGATTTTGAGGCTTGAGAAAGGCTAGCAGCATGTGGTACAGGAGACGCAAGCAGCAATGCACATGGACATGCTACAACCCATAAGAGGAGAATTATTTTCCAATCTGCTTCTGGCTGCAACATCCAAGCAAAAATCGCGCCAATCAATACTATAGGAACCCATAGCGCAGTGAAATTTTCAAGCATACCCTGCAATCTTGTTGGTTGGTCTTTGAAAGAATGGACCTTATCGATTAGGCCTGCTAATCTAGTATCTTCACCAACAGCTGAAACCTCAACAGTGACCGGACCTCTTGAGAGTGTGAGGCCTGCTTGGAGTTCATCACCTTGCTTAACGTCTACTGGGACTGATTCTCCAGTTAGAGGTGCTTTGTTGACCGACCCCTTACCAGAAACGATTACACCATCGGCGGGGATCAACTCGCCACTCCTAATTTCGATATGGTCTCCTTTTACAATCAGTCCAATTGGGACTTCTTCTATTTTTGAAATTTCAGAAGTCACCGGAGCCATCTGAAGTGGGGCCGAAATTTTGCCGACGCTCGAAATACTTCTTTTTGGAACTCTTCTCGCTGTTCTCGGTATTCTATCAAGACCGCCTTGCATGGCTTCTCTTGCTCTGATCAAAGCCTCGCTTTCCATGTGTTCAGTCCACGATACTAGAATGATAACCATCAACGCTTCTTCCCATGCTTGAAGATAAGACGCACCAATTACCGCTAACGATGTCAAAACCTGAAAACCCAGTTGCCTATTTTGTACCGATGCAATCGCTTCTCTGAACATTTTTGTTCCACCAATCGCCACTCCGATAATTCCAATTGTGCCAAACACCCAAGCATTCTCAGTTATCTGTTCTGCAATAATCAGCATCAATAGCATTACGAATGCAATTCCCGAACCTATCATTCTCCACTGACCACCGGAAATTCTTGCATTGTTTGTTGGAACTAATTCAAAATTATTTCCGATTACAGTTCTCAAAGAATTATGCATTGCAGTATCCAATTCACTAGGTAAATCAGGTGCTAACTGTAGTAAGATATTGTTGTCCTTATCGATTTCACAATCAAGAACTCCTGGTTGTCTCCTAAATACTCTTGAAAGCCCTTTGATTGGCACATTATGCCTTGTAGCAATAGACGAAGACTGTACACCTGACACCATTACAAACGGTAAATCGGGAGCATTGCCAAGCGATCGTAAAATCGCAGAAGCCTCTGAAACGTTGCCCTTTTCAAAATCAATCTCTACAGAAACAGTCCCATCTGTAGCACTTACAACTGAACTATTGACTTGTGATAATCTATTTAGGGCATTCATCGCTTTTGATGCACAATCTGGACAATCCATATCCTGAATTGGCCAACATAGATTGTGAGTTCCTCCATAATCACCAACTACCTCCATATCAATCATTTCTGCTTGCAAAGGGGTTTCAACCGGCTTAAGCGTAGATTCAATTACAGCCTTTTGCTTTGGTTTGGTCTGCCTCTTTCTAGTTGGTTGAGGTTTTGGTTCAGGATTATCATCCTCGAGAGATAGAAATTCTTCGCTATCCCCCTCCATATTACCTTCCAAACATCACCCTTTCATGAATACTGTTATCGTAATCATATTGAAGGCCCAGTAATTTGGTATAATCATGGAATGGTTTCCTGACGGGTGGACTCCCAAGGCTATCGCTGTAGATATTGATGGGACCATTACCGATTCGAACAAAAAAATCCACTTAGAAGCCATTGAATGGCTTAGAAAATTAGAATCCGCAGGAATCCCAATTCTTCTATCAACCGGAAATGTTAGGTCGATTACCTATGGATTGTGGCGATTCATAGGCGCAACAGGGCCAATGGTGTGCGAAAATGGAGGCGTGGTTTGGCATCCAAGTTGGGGTGAAGTCATCGTTAGAGCGGATGGGAAACGGGCTTTTGAGGCAGCAAAATTTGTTGGCGAAAGGTTAGGACTTGACCACCAGGGAATAACTACTAATTCATGGCGGGAATCTGAATGGTGTTTATTCCCAAATGAGGACCTAGAAGCAATAACACATCTTATTGAAAAAAGCGAATTCTCTGATTTAGCAGTGTTGAGAACTGGGTTTGCAATTCACCTAATGGAGCCTCATCTCTCTAAAGGAAGCGGGCTAGAAATAGCTCTTGACAGAATAGGAATCGCACCTGAAGATGTGCTCGCAGTTGGAGATGCACCCAACGATATCTCGATGTTTGAATTAGTAGGTCATAGTATTGCGGTAGGAGGTAGTTTCAAAGAATTAGAGGAATGTGCCAGCGTAATATCTCCATACCCACATGGAGACACATTCAAACCGATGATAGCAAGCCTGTTAGAACGATTGTAGAGTTGTAATGCCGGAGGTAGGATTCGAACCTACGAAGCATTTCGCAGCGCATCTTGAGTGCGCCCCCTTTGACCACTCGGGTACTCCGGCTCAACCCCCCCGCCGAGTTCATTGAACATCATTCTTCCTCATCGAAAAATCCTCGAGATTTGTTCTTTGATGAAACATAAATTAGCATAAATGCCGCAACGAAAAACGAAGAAAACGCTAGACCGAGTAGTATTGATTCACCACTTGATGCATTATCTTTGACCTTCTCTACGGCAGAAAGTGGAACTGGAATCGCTGAATTGTTATCGATTTTGATTTGCAGGCCCAAATCACCTAATTTCCATGCCTCAACTTCAAATCCAGAATAATGAGAATAGTCTACAGGCATAGATAGATTAAGTTCTTCTAGAATGATTCCGTTTTCATCCAACAATCTGATGGTTGAGTTTCCATCAAGTAATCCGTAATTTGTAAATGTGAAATTAATCGTAATTATTTCTCCTAATTCTGGCCTGTATGGATTAGAAATTAAATCAGACAATATTGGCTCATATGCAATCCATCTGATGTTAGTTTGGATCGGTGAATTAGAATCAACTCCTAAGCCTTGAATCGGATGTCCTGAAGCATCACCACCTTCAAACCAAATTATCAGATAATCTCCTTTCTGTAATTCGAAATCTGGTTCCATATTTATCGTATCGAAGTATATGTTGCTGCGAATACTACTGAAGAAGACCGGAATTTCAGCTACTTCTGGGGTTTGAACGATGATTCGACCGTTCCTAACAAAGCGCCATTTCATGAGTACTGGTTCGTTGAGCAAACCTTGGTCATCTGTGATCTTTAATTCTACATCCACATTTTGAAGTGAGTCTGAATCTATTGTGACGAGGTAGCCGTTTGAAACAATAAAATCTGGAGGATTTAAGTCGATTACAATGTTTGAAGAATCACCTGTTTTATTATGGATTGACACATCCTCCATATCAGCAATGAGTTTTATTTGGGTGCCGTAATATGTTGAATCAAATACTATTCTGAGCACAGCCTGTCCATTGCTATCCAAATCTCCTGTTTTGATTGAATAATTCATATCTCCAATCAACTCAAGACTAAATTCCGTCCTGAATGGCAGGTTTTCAGCAGTTAGATTAGAGCCCATATGGTATGCTTGTAATTTGATATCAACAATATCATTGTCATGAATATACATTACATCATCTACTTGCTGACCGAATGGTGCCTTCTTGTCAACAATATCAGAAATGATTAGTTCAATCCCGTTATGAATCTTCCAATTGTGAATATTAATCGATGTGAATCCGACACCTAATGGTGCATTTTCATCAATTATTCTAAGGCTTGGGGTTTGCACCCCTGTGCCTATTTTTGGTTCAACATCCCACCTGAGTTCAAACTCTACTTTAACGTCCCAGGTGTTGGTTAAAGGATGCTTATTTGCGGTGAAAATCGGTGGTTTGATGAAACAATTTACATCACTTGTCACAAAATTATTCCAAGGATTCCAATCTGTATCACATCCATTGAATTGTTTCGATAAATCAAATTTTATGAGGTCAAGAGAATCTAAACCATTGTTATCAGAAATTGTGAAGTTGAAGGTATGAGTTTTACCTGGGAAAAGATATCCGTCGGTAGTATCCAATCCAAGTGATTCACCATCTATCCAAGTAGGATATCTAGATTGTACTAAAATTCGAGCAAGTGGTTCAGATTCTGTACCTCCTCCTGAAAGAGGATTTCCAGACAAATCAAATCCTGCAAAATAAACATCTAACCAGCCTTCTTCTTCAGTAGGTAATGGAATTGAATTCTCATCGATTAATGGCAAATCTATGATGGCATGATAGGCACCCACAGGAGTTAGGAATTCCATTGACTCCCAACCTCTTCCACTACGATTTAGTAAAATTTCCATTTTTGCTGGAAGACCTGCATCGTCAGCAACCTCTACTCGTAGCGGCAGGTCTTGACCAGGGTGCCATACGTGACCGTCTGCGGGTTGTACTCCTCCTGGAGCTACAATCAGTAAATTGTCAATGCTCGATTGAATGGAGTCTGATGTATATGTTATCTTTTGATATGTCGCAGTAACGTCTCTAGCGTTATTAGCATCGCTTGGGCCAATCGATACTATCTCTGGAATTATCAATAACGTTGTATTACTCAAATTGACTTGAATTGGATTGGTAAATGAGACATTGAACTTTCCTAGTGAATCTATGGGAGTTGATTCACTAAGTATCAATTCTTCTTCGTTGTAAAGATTAATCTCCAATTCCAAATCTTGCGAAATTGGATGAATGCCTTCTAATCCTGAAAATCTAACTTCCCCAGAAACTGAAATCTCTTGACCACCTTTGACATTGAATGGCCATAACTGATCACTGAAATCATGTAATGGAGTGGATCCAGCCCATGCTTTTAGTTGCACAACTTCAAGGTCATTTGTCGCAGCAGCATTAGAGGCTGTTCCTGAGGTAGTTGTGACCGGCCCTAAACTAAAACCTTCGAGATTTGTGCCTTCAACAAACCAAAACAATCGTTGACAATCATCTAGATACCATGATGATTCTAAAGACCATACAATAGTCTCTCCATCCCACGAAGAGTTTATGGAATCAAGTTTGAAAATACCAGCCCCATAATGTTGGATAAATCGTCCACCAGTATCCAATTGGTCAAGGGTAATTTCAGCAATGATGTTGTTCAAATCATTGGTGGTTGAAATTTTCAAATCTACCTTGTCTAAATCAGGAGTCCCTGATAGTACTTGATGTTTTGAAATCGCTTGCTGAATAAGACCCGGACGATAGGTCAAAGAAGGAATGGAAATCCACGAATCTATAATGGATTTTTCATGGAAAATATCTCCATTAAACGAAATCCCTGACCTATCTGTTGCCACATTCATCCAAAGCGAAGAAGTTGTATCTAAATTATCAATAAACAAATTTGCTAGACTAGAATTGATGCTTATTGTATGATTAAATCCAGAAATATAGTTCACGGATATTAACTCAAATGAAGTTGTTTGGGTTGTTTCAAAATTAAAACTGTATTCGGTCATATAGTGTTCAAAGCCTGAATGATTAATCCACTTGTTTTCTTCCGATATCGAAGGTTGAATTGATGGATTCGAAATAAACTTGATACCACCATTATAGCAATACATTTGTTCTGCACAATTCCATTTCGCAGAATTGATATTTCTCGCTGGCAATAATATTGAAAATGACAAATTATCAGAAAAAGTGGTCTCAAACCCTCTTGAATCTTGAGGATTTAACGATTGACCATCTACGTCCAATCCAACGATTTCATTGGTGTAGTGAAATCCATTATTCCAGCCCCAATCAGTAACATTATCTAGGCCCAAATCGATTGAAACATTAAGTGGATGATACAACGATTTTGGTTCGATTTTTATCCAGTCAAAATTATCTCCAGGGTTGAAAGTCACTCCAAATCTAGTTGCAACCTTTGGACCATATTGGCTAGTTATGGTCTCTCCACAACTTTTTGTTCCAATGTTAACAGGATTAGGGTTGGATGCTGGTGGATTTAATCCCAAGGCCGGCAATCTATTTTCGATCGTATTCATGAACAGGCTTGCATTTCCTTGACATTGTATTGAAACCGCTGAATATGGCATCCAAAAATCTCTGTCAAAAGTAAAGCTGTAAGGTGTGCTATTCGATTCAACTAGAGATGAATTGAATACCCATTCGGGTATGTTGGAATACGAATTTCTCAAGATATCTTTCGTGATATATTCTGTCATTCCGTGATGCAAAGTTCTAATTCTTGGTGTTTTTGTTTCGTTATCGGTCTCGTAATTTATCCTAAATTTTAATTCGGGATACTTCCATGCTGAAATATCCAAATCCACAGGCAAATTTCTAGCCTCGTATCCAAGGATAATCGATTCATTCACATCCATTACGTCAACTGTGATATTCGTACCATTTGGTGACCAATACATCGAGGTTAGCCTTGACCAGCCATATTCTGTAGCCTTGACCAGAGGACTGACCCAAGAACCGTTCATCTGGAAATTATCGATTTCAATTCCTGCATCATCGATGTACCAACCGTCTTCTTCAACATAAGTATCGGTGAAGAAAGAGAATCTTACTCTAACATCATTTCCCGCAAGATGAGATAGATCGCCGCTAATTCTAGTAAAGTGCTGCTTGTCGTTTTGAGTTCCACAACCTCCGATTACATTTGAGCCATCAAATATTCCAAGTCCATAAAATGGCGAATATCCGTTAACTGTGGAAATTGTATCGTAAAATCCGCTAATATTGCCTCCAAAATGCTGCCAGGTTATTCCATCATCAACTGATGTGAAAATAGCGCCACCATCCCAATCGGCTTCCGAACAAATCCAATGACTAAATGTCAATCTAGCAGTCGAACCATAAGGAATGTGGTAAGTTGGTGAAACTAAGTGTGTGTACACTTCATTGTCGTATATTCCATCCAAATTTATTCCCATACCGTTTGTGCCGCTAGGCCAAGCAGTATTGTTTGGACCATATCCATTTGAGTTTGAAATTTGACCGATTTCCCAAGGTGAGCTCCCTCTGATATGCTCGACGCGCCAACCATCTGGCATAATTTGTATTTCTTCGAAGGAGTCCAAATCATACCACAATCCATTGTGCCCCTCCCAATCGATATGTTGCCATTGATTCGGTTTGGTAGAAGTATTCACCAATAGAGAATTTGTTGTGGATGTGAAATTGTTCAGAAAAATGCTTTTCATATTTGATGTTCCAATGGCATAATCTACTCGTAAATCATCTATCATTATACCTTCCCATCCATCGATTGCGCTACCGACATTATTGACAACATTGTCAGTTTTAACCCTGAATTTTAGTAGAGCATTAGAGATATTTGTGTGCCCAACTATCCATGGATGAATTGAATGCATTATCTCTCTCCAACCATAACTTTGGTCGAAAAATACTGAATTTGTGGTGAATATTCCAGTACCTGGAACTCCTGGGGCAGCGCTTAATGTAGTCCATGAAGAATTATTATCCACCGAGATTAATACTTCCAAATTGTCGGAATAATCTCCTTCAATATCCCAATTCGCCCAATATACCAATTCTGATGCTCCAGAAATATTTGACAAATCTACTGGTATAATTAACGCGCCTTCAGCGTTGGCTAGGTAAGCCCCAGAAGGATTGCCATGAAACCAAGCACGAAGCGGTTCTCCCTGATTTGAGATATTGAAATCATCCAAAAACAATCCGACTGAGTTTGATGAATTCACCGATGTTTCTATGATGAATCTAAATCCGATATGAGATGCGGATGAAACTAGATTGTCTAATGGATAACTCTCAGTGACCCATCCAGATGAGTTTCCTGTAAAATTATCCATTGTATTCCATTTTACACCGTTGTTGACTGAATACTGGATGTACGCTCTATCATACGAATCAAGTGAATTCCATCTTTCAAAACTAACATTAAAGAAATTTACAGCTGCTGGAATTGGCCAAAATTTGGACCGCATTATGCCTATTGAATCATTTTGCAATGATCCATTTGTTCCTGCAACCATTGAACCTGTGACCGATGAGGTTGGACCATATGATACCAAGGAAAGATTGACTGGTTTCCAAATGTCATCACCCGAGATTGTCCATTGTGCCATTTGCGGAAAGCCCGTTTCAAAATCAGTCATTTCACCATTACTCGAGATAGGAGCCAAGGTTAGGTCACCATTTGAGGTTAGGTATGAAGTTCCATTAGATTGACCGACCGAAAACCCACCTGGAGAATCGTTAGCCCAATATGTTCCATTTGTTTTGGATTGAGTCCAAAGTGGTTGAATTTCAAAATTTGAACCGGTAACCGTGCTATTTGTGGGAATTTTGAATCCTTCATATGACGTATTTGATGGATTGTTAGAGTGCTCATTAGGTGAGGTTGTGGGACCCTGCCAACTAGCGATATCTGCTGAGGCCCACGGTGTAATGAGCATCAACAAACAAATCACAAAGGCCGACCTCACGCTTCCACCTAACCCTTACTCAAGTTCAATATGTTTCAAACTTCGTTTTCTCTGTGTATGAAATTCTGTGAAGGGTTGATAGGCGACCTGTCCCACCGAATAGGTATGTCCGAGCGAGTCACACTCAATATCGCTCAGGCTCGGGAAGTTGAGGAGCAATTATTCGCTACTTTACGCCAACAAGCGACAAGAAGTGTGCCAGTTCCATTACCTCGCAGAGATTTTTGGGAAAAAGTCGGGCAACTATTAGACACTGTAGAATTAGAAATTCATGAATTGTACCAAACGATTGGGCCTTCTTTGAAACTACAAACTCTTCAAAGGCGACAGGCCAATATTCGCAGGACTGCATCTGACCTAGCACGGAAGCGAGTAGTGGCGCTTATGCAACATTCAGCCACCATGTCTCTAAGGGGAGAAGGTGGTTCTAACGGCCAAGACCTGCCTAATCTAGATTGGACAAGACACGACCCCACTGAGAGAGAATTTTACTCAAATGCAACTCAGTTGCTTAATCAATTCAAAATGTCTGTCGATTGGAATGCTATGCAAATGGGATTAGCCTCCGAGGAAATGAAGTCATTAACCATGGCTTCAGGCACAACCCAGCTTGATTCATTCATTCCGGATTCTGGTGGACTTACAGGCGAGGGGCCTCCTGTCATTGCTTTACAAGATAATTCAGAACCACTTCCTGAGCCGGAATTGGATGAAGAAGATCTCCTCAATTCTGCAGAAGAATATCCTGACTTGGAAGGAATCCATCCAATCGAAGAAGAGGTCCCAAAACCGGTCGATACCAATATCGCGACCCATGCAGCAGCAGACGAGTTAATGCCTTCAAAAAAAGCACCGCAAATGGATTTTGACGCTTGGGCTGAGGCTGAAGCAAATGATGCACCAGAAAAAGAAAGTGAAGAAGTAGAACAAGAATTGGTTCGCATCAGGGTGATTGAATCACTCGATGAACCAATTTTTACCGCCGACGGTGAAATCTCTCTAGGAATCGGAGACATACTATTCCTTGATGAAGCGACTGCTGAATATTTGATTGATTCTGGTGTTGCCGAGAATGCTTCACTTTGAAATCAATTGATTTAGAACCATCATTGTTGAAATGTATAAATGATGTCAACAATGAAAGAATATCTATGCGAACCGCAATAATTCTTAGCGCATTGCTGCTAATTGTATCATTACCAATTGAACTGGGAAACAATACATACGAACTAGATTCTGAAATTACTGTCATGAATACTCATGACAGTGGTTCAACAGTTGCTAATGCTACCGTAGTTGGTGGAAATGCAGAATACAAAGGCACAAGAAATGTAGCAGGTCATGAATGGCCGAAGTATCAGGTCCTCATCGAAGAGGACACTACATACACAACTGTGACTTTTGATGCATATAATTCGTTTGGGAATAATTCTGTCCTACAGAATGGTATAGTGTCTTATAATTGGTCGGTATTTTTCGACAAGCCTTTCGAAGATACTACGATACCGCCAACTCACGAATTTTCTGAAGATGAGAGTTCACTAGGAATATGGAGTTATGAATTTGCAAACATAACTGTAGATGAAGAAATGAACCTAGAATCTCCGATACGCATAGAGCTGAGAGTGACTGACGAAGAAGGAAATATTAGTGAAAAATTCAGAATGTACTTTACTGTAGTCCACCCAAGTCACCTTGATTCAGAATTGATAATTCAATATGATTCATACCAAAACCAAACAATGGTCACTTCTAATGAAATCAACATTTCTGGGTCTATTCAAAGTGGTTCCGAAAATAATAACGACGCATACGTTGAAATCGCATTCAACATGGAAGATTTTAATGCAAGTGCGGTTCAAAAATATAATCTATACCATGATAATAAATGGGCAAAAACAGATGGATTGAACGATTCAGATTCATTTTCCCTAATGTTATCGTTAGAAGGAATGTACACTAATGAAACAATAACTCAAATGATCTACATCAAATCCTATGAAGGCGACGATAAAAGATGGGAAACTGTGTATTGGATTGAAGTTTATCTCCAAGCATGCCAAGGCGTAACTGCACCAGAGGGAGCAATTGAAGCTGGAGGCGAATTCGTATTCGATGAATCGCTAGGTATCTGTCTGTGGGATGGAGAATGGACATATGACCCACTAACTGGAGAATGGACTGCACCGCCTGTCTTACATGAAGATGTAGTAGTTCAAGTTTTATCGCCGGTTAGTGGCATACTAACGATGTCTGACACTGTCACTCTATACGGGATGGTTCTATCATCGACTGCTAGTCCAGAAAACATGTACGTCGAGGCTGCTTTCTCATCAGAAGATCTTAACGCATCACCTGTTGATAAATATGAACTAGCATTAGACCAACAATGGGCTAAAGCATTCGATTTGAATGATACAGACCAGTTTAATCTTACATTGTCTCTTGAAGGTAAATTTTCAAACAATACTTTGACCCAAACTGTATTCTACAAGGCATATGAACTAGATTCAAACTATGAAGAGATAAATGTTGGATACGGACAAGTCGATATTACGCTAATCGCTTGTCAAGGCGTAGTTGCTCCCTCGAGTGCAACTGATGCTGGTGGCGAATTCATCTATGATTCAGCCTTGGGATACTGTATATGGGACGGAGTTTGGGACTTTGACCCTATAACAAATCAATGGAATTTACCAATTTCTCAACTTTGTGAAGAATGGGAATACTGGAATGCAGATTTGATTAATCCAGGTTTGCCAGGAAATGGATGTCCATATTTCGAATTGGAAAATATGTTGAATCAAACCGATGACGAAGGTGATGACCCTGAAGAGGACAATCTAATGCCTTCGATATCATTCATTCTAGCTTCTGCGACAATTCTAGTAGCCGCGATAATTGCTAGAAGAGATTGAATATTTTCAACTCAAACGTGAATACCATCTAATCTAGTAGTGAGTAAAATCGCTATTCAAATCAGTTTACAGTGCGCATTGACAATTCGATACTTACTGTATCTGGGATAGGGATTCTTGCAACTTGTCTTAGAGCGCTTTCGTCCTTTCCACTTGTAATGTCCATTTCCAATAGACGCTTGTGGATTCTCATTTCCCAGTGGTCGTAAGTTTCACTGCCTTCGCCGTCTGGTGCCTTTCTTACAGGCACGACTAGTCTGCGAGTTGGAAGTGGAATAGGCCCTCTAAGGCTGATTCCTCCAGTATCGCAAATTGTCTTAATCTGATTTGCTACTAGGTCGATATCCTTGTGGTTATCGCCAGTAAGTTTGATGATGGTCACTGCTGCCATGACTTGCACCTCTATTCCGTTCGGATCGTAGTCCTGTTGGAGACCAAACTCACTTCTTCTCGATCTTCATACAAACGCCAGCTGCGAC
>Ga0181568_10002693_pt1 | contig 16169 bp, 10 predicted proteins | sample 101ome_20_FD_133758 | JGI IMG/M metagenome (GOLD analysis project Ga0181568, IMG submission 133758) | Coastal salt marsh microbial communities from the Groves Creek Marsh, Skidaway Island, Georgia - 101404AT metaG (megahit assembly) | ecosystem: Environmental > Aquatic > Marine > Intertidal... | reverse complement strand
ACTCCTTTAATTTCGTGCTCGTTAAATTTGAAGCCAGGTTTATGAGTATCGCGTTTATCAAATAAAACAGAAATATTTTTATTTCTAAGTTCAGATAATACTGGTTTAATTTTTTCTGAAATTTTTTCTAACTGCTCTTGAGATTTATAAATTGGAATTATTACAACTTGAATTGGAGCTAATTTTGGAGGTAAAATCAAACCATTATCGTCTGAATGAGTCATTATCAATGCTCCCATTAATCTTGTTGAAACGCCCCATGATGTTGCCCAGACATGATCTAACTTTCCTTCTTTATTTGCAAATTTTACATCAAATGCTTTAGCAAAATTTTGACCTAAAAAATGAGAAGTACCAGCTTGCAATGCCTTTCCATCTTGCATAAGAGCCTCAATGCAATAAGTTTCTTCAGCCCCAGCAAATCTTTCACTCTCAGATTTTAATCCTTTTACAACTGGAATACCCATAAAATCTTGAGCAAAATCTGCATAGATATTATTCATTAATTCAGCCTCGGCCAACGCTTCATCTTTGGTTGAATGAGCAGTATGACCCTCTTGCCATAAAAATTCAGCTGTTCTTAAAAACAACCTGGTTCTCATCTCCCACCTAACGACATTTGCCCATTGGTTTATAAGAATTGGTAAATCTCTGTAAGATTGAATCCAATTTTTATAAGTGTTCCAAATTATTGCCTCACTTGTTGGCCTAACTATTAATTCTTCTTCTAACTTTGCATTTTCATCAACAATTAATTTGCCCGAATTATTTTCATCGTTTTTTAATCTGTAATGTGTTACAACAGCACATTCTTTTGCAAAACCTTCAGCATTCTTTTCTTCTGCCTCAAATAGACTTTTAGGAACAAACAATGGAAAATAAGCATTCTGATGACCTGTTTCTTTAAACATTTTATCTAACTGAGATTGCATTTTTTCCCAAATAGCGTAACCATATGGTTTTATAACCATACATCCTCTTACAGAAGAATTTTCCGCTAAATCTGCTTTAACAACTAGCTCATTGTACCATTTGGAATAATCGACTTCTCTTTTTGTTAACTTCTTAGACATGAGTTGGTGTTGGCATAATTATTGTTTAATTTTAAGTAGTGCTAAATTAATTAAATAATTAACAAAATGAGATATACTTACATATTACTATTAACATTAACTTTTGTTGGATGTGGACCTTTTAACTCCATTGATTCCTTTGAAAGTGACGGTATTTATGGTAACAATGAAAGAGTCTCAAATAATAATAACAATAACGGTTTATATTATAAAAACTATTTTGATCAAAAATATTCTGAATATGGATTTGATAATCAAATAAATGATAGTGTTTTAACCGATATTTCAAATTATTCCTCAAATTCAAACGTAACTTATAATAAAAGCAATGGATCTTGGGGAGATAACCCAACATCCATTAATATAATCTTTAGAGACAGATATATTTATGATCCATATATTAATTATTATCCATTTGGATATTACGATTACTATAATTCATGGTACAGCCCTTTTCACTCTAGGAATTGGATGATTTGGGGTTATAATTCGTGGCTTAACCCTTGGGGTCCATACAGATATGGTTATAGATATAATTACAGATATTGGAATTATTGGCACCCGTATTTTGGCTCTCCATACTATGGAGGTGACCCTTATTACGAAAGAAGTAATTACAACTCCATTGCCTACATGAATGGAAGAAGGAATTCCAATTCTCAGCTTGATAAATCAAACGAGATTTTATCAAATGGTAGATCAATAACAAACTACAATATTGGAAGAAATGAAGTAAAAATTGGAAACTCTGAAACCAAAACAGATAAATCGGAAATAATAAAAAATAGAAATATAAATAGGGTTTATTATAATTCAAAAAATGGTGTTCGAAACAACGGTCAGACTTTAACAGCCGATAAAAGACGAGATTATCATAACAGAGGAGAATTAAACCCTGGTGGAAATACTAGAAGTTCAGACATTAAAAACGCTAGATCAAATTTTCAACAAGTAAAATACAGCGGAAAGACGAGGTCTTACGATAGAACTAGATCCAGCCTAAATAATTCATCAAGTAACTTAAATCGTGGCAGAGATTATTCGAGAAGTGAACTAAATAGCTCAGGGGGTTCTATTAACTCCAGATCATCATACAGTTCCTCGTCAAGTTCAGTTAGATCATCCTCAAGTAGTGTAAGATCAAGCCCAAGACCATCTTCAGACTCTGCTGGAAGTTCGCCTTCAAGATCAAGTAGCGGACCCAGAGGTTCTAGATAATTACAAGAATGACGATAAAAAAGAAGTTTTTATTTTTAATTTCATTTCCTACTTTAATTTTTTCTCAAAGTTTAAGTGATATAGTAGACTTTTCAATTGACAATCCTCTTGGAACAGCAAGATTTGAGTCTATGGGAGGTGCATTTGGAGCTCTTGGAGGAGACTTATCTGCAATAAATATTAATCCAGCTGGAAGCGCAGTTTTTAATACAAATCAATATGTATTGTCATTTTCTAATAACGAAAAAAAAATAAATACTAATTTTTTTAACTCCTTAAGCTCAAAAACAAGTAGCAAATTCAGTGTAAATAACGGAGGAGGAGTCTGGGTGTTTGAAAATTTCGGTGGCGGAAATATTGATAAAATTTCATTTGGAATTAATGCACAAACAAACAATTCATTTCATAATGATTTTCACATTAAAGGATTAAATAATTTAAACTCAATTGACAAGTTTTTTTTAAATAATGCAATTGGATTTTCAACATCCGATCTTAGTGTAAATCAAAATGAAACAGTTTCTTCAACCTATAGAAATCTTGGTGAATTCTTTGGCTTTTCTGCACAACAAGCTTTTTTAGCTTATCAGGGATACCTTTTGAATTACGATGACATTAATAACGAATTTTATTCTATTGCAAAATACGATAATGGTGTCTATCAAGATCATGTAAATGAAACAAAAGGTTACAACAGTAAATACAATTTAAATTTAGCTATTCAGTTTAAAGAGGATTACTTTTTTGGTTTAAACATCAACACTCATGAAATATTTTTAGAAAATTTCATAAGACATAAAGAAACCGACTTTGACAGTGACTCTGCAGTAAAATCAATTTTGTATGAAAATAGGTTAACAACAAGTGGTGAAGGATTTTCATTTCAACTTGGAGCCTTAAGAAAATTGAATAATTTCAGAATTGGAATAGCATATCAATCACCAACATGGTATAAGTTGTGGGACGAAACTATGCAATATTTTGAGACTGAGACCGTTGATATTAATGGAACAAATTACATTGATATCGTTGATCCAAGAATTAGCAATTTATATCCAATATATAAAATTAAAACACCATCTAGCATAACTTTAAGTTCAGCTGTAATAATTGGAAAAATTGGACTTTTAAGTGTAGATATTGTTTCAAAAGACTATTCTAAAATAAAAGCTAAGCCTAAAGAAGATTTTGTAAACACTAACATGTTAATTGGCTCTAGCCTAAAGTCAACTATGGATATAAGACTTGGTACGGAGATAAGATTAAATAAGTTTAGTGTAAGAGGTGGATTTAATTCAAATCAAAGTCCTTATAAAAATCAAGATTTAATAAAAGACAGTTCCTCTTACTCTTATGGATTTGGGTATGATTTTGGTTCAACCATTATAAACTTTTCACACAAAATTTCGGAAAAAGATAGAAACTATCAATTGTTTGATAGTGGTCTTGTTGATAAAGCTAATCTTACAATAGATCAATCAATTTATGCACTATCAATTGTATTTAATTTCTAAAACTTATTAGTGTTCTTCAAGTTTTATTACTTGTAATTATTTCATATCATCTTCATTAATTTTTCGATGAAAAATTTAAAATCTAAGAAATATTAAATGCATATTAAGATGTAAAAATTAAATTTTAGATTATCTTCGTAATGAAAGCTGATTAAAATTGTAATGATTTCCAACTTCGCCAAAAACTTAAAAATTCATAATTCCATAACTAATAAAAAAGAGTCTTTTAAACCAATTGAAAAGAACAACGTTGGTATGTACGTTTGTGGACCTACAGTTTACAGCAATGCACACTTGGGAAATTGTAGAACTTTTATTTCTTTCGACCTCATATTTCGTTATTTAAAATACTTAGGTTATAATGTAAGATATGTTAGGAATTTGACAGATGTTGGACACTTGGAAAATGAAGATGAAAATGGAGAAGATAAAGTCTCTAAAAAAGCGAGACTTGAAAAAATAGAACCTATGGAAGTTGTTCAAAAATACACACTTGATTTTCATAATGTTTTAAAAAAATTTAATACACTTCCTCCTAGTATTGAACCTACAGCATCTGGGCATATAATAGAGCAAATTCAAAGCATAAAGCAGATCATAAAATCTGGTTATGGTTATGAAGTAAATGGTTCGGTATATTTTGATATTGAAAAATTTAATCAATCAAATAAATATGGAAAATTAAGCGGAAGAAATTCTGATGACATGCTAAACAATTCTAGAGATTTAGATGGTTCCTCTGACAAAAAAAATCCACAAGATTTTGCTCTTTGGAAAAAAGCGGATAAATCACACATAATGAAATGGGAATCTCCTTGGGGTAATGGATTTCCAGGATGGCATTTAGAATGTACTTCAATGAGTAAAAAATACTTAGGTGATAGATTTGATATACACGGTGGAGGAATTGACCTAAAATTTCCTCATCATGACTGTGAAATCGCCCAATCTGAAGCTATTGATGGAAAAAACCCTGCAAATTTTTGGATGCATGCAAACATGCTCACATTGAACGGGAAAAAGATGTCTAAATCTACAGATAATTTTGTTCTACCAGATCAAATTTTTGATGGAAAAAATAAAATTTTTAGCAAACCCTTTAATCCAAATGTTTTGAAGTTTTTTATGTATCAGGCACATTATCGAAGTGTATTAGATCTTAGTAACGATGCTCTTTTAGCTTCTGAAAAAGGATTGTCAAAACTTATGTCTGGATTCCAACTGATATCTGAACTGGAATGTAATGAAAATGAATCTGATTTTAACGTAAACAAATGGGTGAGTAATTGTTTCGATAAACTTAATGATGACTTTAACACACCAATGCTAATAGCTGAACTTTTTGAATGTGTTAAATTTTTAAACAATGTAAAAATCAAATCAAAAAATTTAAATATTGGTGATAGAGAAACTATTGAAAAAATATTTAACAGCATACTGTTTGAAATTTTAGGTTTTGATTTAAATAATGATGAGCCAAGTGAAAAAGATTCAAAAACTGAACTAATTGAACTATTAATCAAAATTAGATCCCAAGCAAGAGAAAATAAAAATTTCAAATTATCTGATGAAATAAGAGATGAACTATTGAGTTTAGGTATCAAACTAAATGACAATAAAAACGATTCATCATTTGAATTAATTTAATGAAAAAAATTTTAATTTATCCTCTTTTAGTTTTGATTAAATTATATCAAAACTTTATCTCACCCCTACTTCCCTCAACTTGTAGGTACTCTCCTACTTGTTCAGAATATTCAAAACAATCTTTAGTTAAATTTGGTCTTATAAAAGGCTCTATTGTAAGCATAAAAAGAATTATTAAATGTAATCCATGGGGAGGATCTGGATATGATCCCGTACCTTAGAAAAAATATAATAATATGATGATTTTTAAAATTGATTGGGCTCCAAACGAAGTGTTTTTAAACCTAGGCCCATTAACTATATATTGGTACAGTGTAATGTTTATAATAGCATTTTCTTTGGGCTATTATATTGTACAAAAAATTTACATAAACGATAACAAATCTGTTTCTTTAGTTGAACCTCTTTTTATTTATGTTGTATTTGGGACGTTAATTGGCGCAAGACTTGGTGAAGTATTTTTTTATAATTGGGATTACTTTCAAAATCACCTGATTGAAATAATACTACCAATCAAAAAAGATATCAACAGCTCTATGTTATTTGGTTTTATTGATGGTTACAAATTTGTCGGATATAGAGGATTGGCTAGCCATGGAGCTACAATTGGAATCATAACTGCCATGTTTATCTATAAATATAAATTTAAATACGACTCAGTTTTATGGATTTTTGACAGGATAGTTATTCCAATTTCTATAGGTGGAATGTTTGTTAGAATAGGAAATTTCTTTAACTCAGAGATAGTTGGAAATTATACAAATTCTAATTTTGGTGTTGTTTTTCAAAACAGAGGAGAAATTTTTCCAAGACACCCAGCTCAACTTTATGAGGCTTTTGGTTATTTATTATTATTTATTTTACTCTGGAATATTTACTGGAAAACAGATTTAAAAAAATACAAAGGCTTTATTTTTGGATTATTCCTTACTTGTTTATTTTCAATTAGAGTTTTAGTTGAAAACGTCAAAGAAAGCCAAGGTGGTTTTGAAGAAACCTTGGGTATATTATCTACCGGCCAATGGCTAAGTATTCCTTTTATAATTATTGGAATTTGTCTAATGTTATACTCAAAAAGAAAAAGTAATTAACTCTTTTTCAAACTCTTCTTTAATGTATCGAACATTACAGGAGTTGCAATGAAAACTGACGAATAAGTACCAACAATTACACCAATTATAAGTGCAAACATAAATCCTCTGATTGATTCACCACCAAAAAGGAAAATTGCAAGCAATACAACTAATGTAGTAAAAGAGGTATTTAATGTTCTACTAAGAGTACTGTTTAGAGCTCCGTTTACGGTTTTCTTAAATTCCCAAGATTTGTTGATCAATCTAAATTCACGAATCCTATCAAAAACAACAACAGTGTCATTTAGAGAATAACCAATGACAGTAAGTACTGCAGCAATAAATGCTTGATTAATTTCCATATTAAAAGGCATAAACGAATAGGTTAATGAGAAGATACCTAAAACAACTAAAACATCATGAAAAACAGCTGCAACTGCACCCAAAGAATATTGCCAATCTCTAAATCTGAGGAGGATGTATACAAAAACAACAAATAAAGAACCAAAGATGGCCAAGAACGAGTTCTTTTTAATGTCATCAGCTATTGTAGGACCTACTTTAGAAGACCCCATAATTCCTATTGCTTTGTCTTCAGAGCCATTAACAAATTCATCATAAGAAAGATTTCCTGGTAAAACATTTTTCAAAGACTCAAACATTTTGGTTTGAATTTCTTCATCAACTTGAGTCCCCTCAACATCAACTTTATAATTAGTAGTAATTTTTAATTGATTATCTGATCCAAAAGTTTTTGCTTCAGCATTACCTAAAACATCAATCAAACTAGCTTGAATTTCACTTTGATTTACATCTTTGTCAAATCTTACAGTGTAAGTTCTACCACCCACAAAATCAACACCCTGGTTTAAACCGTTTGTTGATAAAGAAAATATACTAAGTGTTAACAGTGATCCTGATACAAAATATGCAATCTTTCTTTTTTGTAAGAAGGTAATTGACATATTTGTAAATAAATTTTTTGTCAATGGAGTCGAAAAGTTTAATATTTTCGATTTGGAAAGTCTAGAGTCAACTAACATTCTAGTAATAAAAATCGCAGTAAATAAGGATGTCGCAATACCGATTAATAATGTAGTGGCGAAACCTTTTATTGGTCCAGAACCAAATACAAATAAAATTAAGGCTGTTAACCCAGTTGTTATGTTAGCATCTAAAATAGATGACAAGGCATTGTTAAATCCATCTCTTACAGACTGTTTTATTCCTTTCCCTCTGTTTAACTCTTCGCGAATTCTTTCAAAAATAAGTACGTTAGCATCTACAGACATACCTATTGTTAGAACAATACCAGCAATACCAGGAAGGGTTAATACGGCTCCAAGGCCAGCTAGGATTCCGAAAATTAAAACCAGATTCAAAACCAACGCAACATCTGCATAAATTCCAGCTCTTCCATAGTAAAAAATCATCCATATAAGAACAAGAATAAGAGCAATTATGAAGGAATTTATACCTTTTTCAATATTTTCTTTACCTAGTGATGGACCAACAACTTCAGATTCAATAATTTCAGCAGAAGCAGGTAATTTACCAGCTCTTAAAACATTTGCTAAGTCAATAGCTTCGTTTAATGTAAACTGACCTGAAATTTCAGATCTACCACCCGAGATTGCTCCTCTTGAAACTCCTGGTGCAGAGTAAACAATATCATCCAAAACAATAGCTATGTTACTTTTATCTTTATATGCTTTTCCTGTCATTTCTTCCCATGTCCTTGCTCCTTTTCCGTTCATTTGCATTGACACTGCAGGAGAACCAACTTGATCATACGATTGACTTGCATCAACCACAACACTACCACCAAGTGGTGGTTTATTGTTTCTGTTTGACTGTATAGCATAAAGGTCAACAACGTTACTATTAATGTCTGGCTTTCCGAAAAGAAAACGAGTGTATCTTTTGCTTGAGGGAAGAAGTTGCCTAATTTCTGGCATTGATAAATATCCTTCTATTTTCTTTTGATCCTTTTCTAAAAACTGAGCAATAACAGGACCTCCTTGATAGCCAGTACCAACTAAATAATCAAATAAAGGATTGTTTTGATTTGAAATTGAATCGTTTGCTTCAACATCAGCTAATAAATCGTCAATCTCAGATTTTTCTTCAGATTCAGACTCACTAGATTCTTCATCTAAAATTGTTTTTAATTTCTCATTAGCTTGAGATAAAAAAGGTAAAAATTCATCGTTTTTTTCTGTGAACCAAAACTCTAATTGAGCTGTACTTTGCAATAAGTTTTTAACTCTGGCAACATCTTTAGCTCCCGGAAGTTCTACTCTAATTCTACCAGAATTACCTAAACGTTGAATATTTGGTTGAGTAACACCAAACTTATCAATTCTTTTTCTTAATACTTCAAAAGCAGATACTATTGATTCGTCAATTTTTCTTTGAATAATTGGTTTTACTTCAGCATCTGACATTTCAAAATTGATTTCATCGCTCAAAGATCTATTAGCAAAAATATCAGGTGAAGCTAAATTTGTATCTCCTTTTATTTCATCAAAAGCTTCAAAAAACGATTCAACATAAGTATCGTCAGATTGTTTTTGTAATACATCTGCATTATCTAAAGCTTTGTTAAATATTGGATCTTTAGAATACTCTGCTAAACCTTTCAAAATGTCTTTTACAGAAACTTGAAGAGTTACATCGATACCTCCCTTTAAATCTAGACCTTTATTTAATTCTTTATTTTTAGCACTTTTATATGTAGTAAATCCAAGTATTGATTCATCGGAAATAGAATCTAAAAAACTAGTATACTTTTCCTCTCTAAGATCTGCATAATTATCTTTTAAATCAGAAACTGAATTTATAGAATATTCCGTTGCTTTAGTTTCTACGTTTGAGGTTATAAACGTAAATGAAATTTGATAAATACTAACTAATGTAAAGCAAAAAGCAAAAAACTTTATTAAACCATTATTATGCATAACTTAAAATTTATTCTTATTAAAAACCGAGCAAATATAGGATTTACTTACTCATAAAACAATTATGGACAAAAACATAAAACCATTTATCTGGATTGTAAAATTTTAAAGTGCTAGATTCATTTTCCTAACAGCTGAAGCGCTCTCTGCAAATTTTATCATTTCTTGATCATCTAAATCTAGATTCACAATTTTTTCACAACCATCCTTTCCTATAATACAAGGGACTCCAATACATATATCGTCTTGATTGTACTCGCCTTCAAGAAAAACAGAACAAGGAATTATTCTTTTTTCATCATTCAAAATTGATTTAACCAAAAATGCAACAGAGGCACCAGGTGCATACCAAGCTGAAGTACCCAATAACTTTGTTAAAGTCGCTCCTCCAACCATTGTTTTCTTTGAAACATCCTCAAGATCATTTTTTGAAATAAGATCAGAAATAGGAAGACCATTATAGGAAGCTAATCTTGTTAATGGAATCATTGTTGTATCTCCATGACCACCTATTACCATTCCTTGTATGTCATTAGCTGGTCTATCTAGTGCTAAAGATAAGTATGTTTTAAATCTAGAACTATCTAAAGCTCCGCCCATTCCAACAACTCTATTTTTGGGCAATCCTGTTGATTTGAGTGTCAAATAAGTCATTGTATCCATTGGATTTGAAACAACAACTATGATAGTTTCAGGCGAATGTTCTAAAACATTTTGGGAAACAGTTTTAACAATCCCTGCATTGATTCCTATTAATTCTTCTCTGGTCATCCCTGGCTTTCTTGGAATTCCAGAAGTTATTACAACAACATCGCTATTGGCTGTTTTTGAATAATCATTGGTAGTTCCAATAATTTTTGTTCCAAAACCCAACGTTGTAGAAGTTTGCATCATATCTAGAGCTTTACCTTCAGCAAAACCTTCTTTAATATCTAGTAAAACCACCTCACTTGCAATGGATTTTGAGGCTATTACATCTGCACAAGTTGAACCTACATTTCCGGCACCTACAATTGTTACTTTCATTAATTAAAAATTTAGATTAAACGTCAATATTTGCATAAGTAGCATTTTTTTCAATGAACTCTCTTCTTGGTGGAACCTCGTCGCCCATAAGCATTGAGAAAACCCTATCAGCTTCGACAGCATTATCAATTGTTACTTTTCTAAAAGTTCTAAATTCAGGATTCATTGTAGTATCCCAAAGCTGAATAGCATTCATTTCTCCAAGACCTTTGTATCTTTGAATTGAAGCACCCTGACCATATTCCTCTAAAATTTTATCTCTTTCCTCATCGTTCCATGCATATTGTTTTTTTGCTCCTTTCTTAACTAAATACAAAGGAGGAGTAGCTATATATACGTTTCCGTTTTCAATAAGTTCTTTCATGTACCTGAAAAAGAAAGTCAAGATTAATGTAGCAATATGACTACCATCCACATCGGCATCACACATGATAACAATTTTATGATATCTTAATTTTTCTAAGTTTAAAGCTTTACTATCTTCTTCTGTTCCAATTGTAACTCCTAAAGCAGTGTATATGTTTATAATTTCTTGATTTTCAAAAACTTTATGCTGCATTGCTTTTTCGACATTTAAGATCTTTCCTCTTAGTGGTAAAATAGCTTGAAAGTTTCTATCACGTCCTTGCTTAGCTGTTCCACCCGCAGAATCTCCCTCAACCAGAAAAACTTCACAAAGTTCCGGATTCTGCTCAGAGCAATCTGAAAGTTTACCAGGCAGACCTCCACCACTCATCACCGTTTTTCTTTGAACCATCTCACGAGCTTTTCTTGCTGCGTGTCTAGCCTGAGCTGCTAAAATTACCTTTTCAACAATTGTTTTTGCGTCAACCGGGTTCTCTTCTAAATAATTTTCTAACATTTCAGAAACCGCTTGAGAAACCGCTGAATTAACTTCTCTGTTACCTAATTTTGTTTTGGTTTGACCTTCAAACTGTGGCTCGGCAACCTTAACTGAAACTATTGCTGTTAAACCTTCTCTAAAATCATCTCCAGCAATTTCAAACTTTAGCTTGTCTAGCATTCCAGATGAGTCCGCATATTTCTTTAAAGTAGCAGTTAATCCTCTTCTAAATCCTGCAAGATGGGTTCCACCTTCATGAGTGTTTATATTGTTTACATATGAATGAAGATTTTCGGAAAATGAAGTATTGTATATCATTGCTACTTCTACTGGAATACCGTTCTTTTCTCCCTCCATAGAAACAACCTCAGAAATTAAAGGTTCTCTATTTTCATCTAAAAACCTAATAAATTCTTTAAGACCATCTTCAGATTTATAAATTTCTTTTACAAATTCACCTTCAACTTTTCTTCTTTTATCTGTAAGAGATATTGTAATTCCTTTATTTAAGAATGACAACTCTCTCATCCTATTAGATAAAGTTTCATAACTGTAATCTTGAGACTCTTTGAAGATGGATTTGTCAGGCTTGAAAGTTACTTCAGTACCAGTTTTTGTACTTGTACCGTCTGTTTTGACAGGGTACAAAGCTTTTCCTCTTTCATATTCTTGAATCCAAATTTTACCATCCCTGTAGACCTTAGCTGTTAATTTATCTGAAAGCGCATTTACAACAGAAACTCCTACTCCATGAAGACCTCCAGAAACCTTGTATGAATCTTTATCAAATTTTCCACCTGCACCAATCTTAGTCATAACAACTTCAAGAGCAGAAACACCTTCTTTTTTGTGCATTCCTACTGGAATTCCTCTACCGTTGTCATCGACAGATATAGAGTTGTCCTCATTAATTGATACATTAATTTCATCACAATGACCTGCCATAGCTTCGTCAATGGAATTATCAACAACCTCGTATACTAGATGATGTAAACCACGAACTCCAACATCACCAATATACATTGATGGTCTCATTCTTACATGCTCCATTCCCTCAAGAGCCTGTATACTGTCAGCAGAATACTGATTCTTATTAATTTCTTCGCTCATTTTATAATTGAATTATATAATTTTTTGGTTAAAACAAATATAACCAATTAGCAAGGTTTAGCTACCAATTATCAGAGATAAATGAGCATAAGTTATCAACAATTTTAACGTGAAAAAACTATTGATTAATAACTGTCATTATGAACATTTAAAACTGAGCGACCTGAGGGATCATTTAAATCTTTAAATGCTTTGTCCCATTCAAGTGCAATTGGAGTACTACAAGCTACTGATGGAACAGATGGAACTGTTTTTGCTGAGGTTTCAGATGGGAAATGTTCTTCGAAGATTGATCTATAAAAATATTCTTCTTTAGACATTGGTGTTTGAAAAGGAAACCTAAACTTTGCGTTATCAAACATATCATCTGTTACTTTTTCTTCTACCAATTCTTTTAGACTATCAATCCAATTGTAACCAACTCCATCACTAAATTGTTCTTTTTGTCTCCAAGCAACCGACTCAGGAAGGTATTTTTCAAAACTTTTTCTTAAAACCCATTTTTCCATCTTGTCAGAAGATATCATCTTGTCTTTTGGATTTAATCTCATTGCGACATCTAAAAATTCTTTGTCTAAAAAAGGAACTCTTCCTTCAATGCCCCATGCAGCAAGTGATTTATTTGCTCTTAAACAGTCATACTGGTATAATTTATCCAACTTTCTTACAGTTTCATTATGAAATTCTTTAGCGTTAGGAGCTTTATGAAAATATAGATATCCTCCAAAAATTTCATCAGCACCTTCACCAGAGAGTACCATTTTAATTCCCATAGATTTAATAACTCTTGCCATTAAATACATCGGAGTGGATGCTCTGACTGTTGTAACATCATATGTTTCCAAATGATAAATAACATCTTTTATTGCATCCAAACCTTCTTGGACAGTAAATGTTATTTCATGATGAATAGAGTTTATATGGTCAGCAACTTTTTTAGCAGCTTTCAAATCAGGCGAACCTTTCAATCCTACTGCAAATGAATGAAGCTGTGGATACCAAGCCGATTTTAAATCATTTGATTCTACTCTGTTTTTTGAATATTTTTTTGCAAGTGCAGATGTTATGGAAGAATCTAATCCACCTGAAAGTAAAACTCCATACGGCACATCGCTCATTAATTGCCTGTGGACCGCTTTTTCTAATGCGTTCTGTAATTCGTCTAATGACGTTTCATTATCCTTAACATTATCAAAACTCATCCAATCTCTGTTATACCATTTCTCTACAACTCCTGTCTTACTTGACAATAAATGTCCGGGAGGAAAGATTTCAATTTTATTACAAACTCCCTCCAAAGCTTTTAGCTCCGAGGAAACATAAAAAGTGCCATGTTTGTCCCAACCCATGTATAAAGGAATTATACCCATATGGTCTCTAGCAACCAAATATTCATTCTTTTTTTCATCAAACAAAACAAATCCAAAAATCCCATTTAAATCGTCAATAAAATCTATTCCTTTTTCTTTGTATAACGCCAAAATAATTTCGCAATCAGAATTTGTCTGAAAAGAATATTCTGAATTTAATTTAGATCTTAATTCACGATGGTTATATATTTCTCCATTAGCTGCTAATATCAAATTTTTATCTGCACTGTAAATTGGCTGATTTCCTGAGGCTGGATCAACTATTGCTAATCTTTCATGAGCCAATAACACATTTTTTCCACAATGAATTCCATTCCAGTCAGGACCTCTGTGCCTTACCTTTTTTGACATTTCCAATACTTGAGATCTTAAATAATCCGACGGTTGTTTTAAGTCTAACGCACAAACAATTCCACACATATATTAAAATTTTTATCAAATATCATATAAAAACTTTAATTTATAATTAAATATTACATAATTGATTACATTTTATAACTATTTTAATTAATATTATATAATAATGAAACTTATTTTATATTCAATTCCTTAATAGTGCTTTAAAATGAAACTTTTATTAATTTGGCTTTAATATTTGAAAATGGATCCTGTTGTTAATTTAAAAAATGCTACTATTTCTCATAATGGGATTAAAACATTGTCTAATATTAATCTTGAAGTCAAAAAAGGAGAGTTTATTTATTTTATTGGGAAGACTGGAGTTGGAAAAAGCAGTTTACTAAAAGTTTTATATGGTGAGATTCCAATTTCTAATGGTGAAGCTAAAATACTTGATGTCAATTTACTAAAGATTAAAGAGAAAAAAATTCCATTTTTAAGAAGAAAACTAGGAATTGTTTTTCAAGATTTTAAACTACTTCCCAACATTACGATAAAAGAAAATCTTGAGTTTGTTTTAAAAGCAACTGAATGGAAAGACAAAAAACTAATTGAAGCTAGAATTTCAGAAGTTTTAAACAAAGTAAAACTTGAAGATATAACAGAAAAGTATCCTAATGAGCTTTCCGTAGGAGAACAACAAAGAGTTGCAATAGCTAGGGCCCTTCTTAATAATCCTGAAATAATTTTAGCAGATGAGCCAACTGGAAATCTAGATCCAGCTACTAGTAAAGAGATAATGAGTTTAATTAAAGAAATAAATACAACCGGGACTACAGTTCTAATTGCAACACATGACTATGACATTATTTCAAAATTTCCTGAAAAAACAATTAGAATAGAAAAGGAAAGATTTTTTGAATTATCAAAAAAATAAATTAAAAATTATTACTTCTTTTTCTGTCGTTTTCATTGAGTAAAATCTTTCTCAATCTCAAATTTGAAGGAGTAACTTCAACATATTCGTCTTTCTGTATATACTCTAAAGCCTCCTCTAAACCAAAAACAACAGGTGGCGCTAGCTTAACTTTGTCGTCAGATCCAGCAGCTCTAACATTGGAAAGTTTTTTTGTTTTAGTAACATTAATAACCATATCGTCAGATCTAGTATTTTCACCTATTACTTGACCAGTATAAATTGATTCACCTGGACTAATAAAAAACTTACCACGATCTTGAAGTTTATCAAGTGAATAAGGAATTGCTGTTCCCTGCTCCATTGAAATTAATGAACCTGTAATTCTTTTTGGCATCTCTCCCTTGTAAGGTTGAAATTCAATAAATCTATGGTTCATGATAGCTTCGCCAGCTGATGCTGTAATTAAAATATTTCTAAGACCAATAATTCCTCTAGAGGGTATCATAAATTTACATAACATTCTTGAACCCTTACTATCCATACTAATCATTTCTCCTTTTCTAACTGCAACCATTTCAATAGCTTTTCCAGAAACATGCTCAGGAATATCTATTATTAACTCTTCAACTGGCTCTGACTTAACGCCATTTATTTCCTTTATAATTACCTGAGGTTGACCTATTTGTAATTCGTAACCTTCTCTTCTCATGGTTTCAATAAGTACTGAAAGATGAAGAACACCTCTACCATAAACTAAGAATTTATCAGCTGAACCTGTATCTTCGAGCCTCATTGCTAAATTTTTTTCTAACTCTTTTTCAAGTCTTTCCCTAATGTGTCTTGATGTAACAAACTTCCCCTCCTTTCCAAAAAAAGGAGAATCGTTAATAGTAAACATCATACTCATGGTAGGTTCATCTATACTAATAGTTGGCAATGACTCTGGATTTTCAAAATCAGCAATAGTATCGCCTATTTCAAAATTATCGAGCCCTACAACTGAACAAATATCCCCTGCTTGAACTGAATCAACTTTTAATTTCCCTAAACCATCAAAAATATTTAGTTCTTTAATT
>Ga0181568_10002691_pt1 | contig 16185 bp, 22 predicted proteins | sample 101ome_20_FD_133758 | JGI IMG/M metagenome (GOLD analysis project Ga0181568, IMG submission 133758) | Coastal salt marsh microbial communities from the Groves Creek Marsh, Skidaway Island, Georgia - 101404AT metaG (megahit assembly) | ecosystem: Environmental > Aquatic > Marine > Intertidal... | reverse complement strand
TTCTGGTAAGTACTCTTCATCTAAATTTCTTATGAAAGGAATTTGTATTGTTGTACCAGTTTCTTTTTTATTTAAAACATTTATTAGAAGGTTCTTTGTTATTTCACCATCATCATCCCATATAGATTCATTTTGATCTTCTACTGGAAATTCTTGACTTGTTTCTGGGTGTATTCCAAAAGTCCAAGGAGTTCCAACTGCTGTATTTCTGTCTTCATTTTTTAATTTTGCAACTTGTTGAAGAGCAATACCATAGAGTCTATTTATTGACTTTTCACCGTACTCAGTATCAACTGGAACTGATAGATTAGATGATGCTATAAACATTTTTAATCTTGACATATGTGTAAAAGAAGTTTTTCCAAGATTCCAAGATCCTCCACCAGCTGTTTTTGGCGTTCCATAAAGACAATGCATAAGACTCCAAAAATTTTTAAACTCATCGTCATCATCGGCCTCCTCGGGACCAAGTAGACCAGTTGTATCAAAATCAGTAATATTGAGTAAATATATAGGCTTATTACCATCATTGATTTCTTTTAAAAGATTTTTAATAACTTCAGCATCTCTTTTTCCACCAGCCTGAGGTGATGAGCTTAATGTAGCTATGAGTAATTTAAGATATTTACTCAAAGATTCTTCAAACCTTATTTCCTTTAGGTATTTTTCTTTTGCTTTTCCAGTTACTTTTAGAACTTGGAACTTCATAACTACAGTTTCTGAAGAAGAGTAATCATACAAAGTTTTTGTTGCTTTTGCATCATCGTCTAAAGCTACTGAAGCGTCAATTGAATTTTGGGCACTTTCTTTTATTACAGACATTGGTACAGATGAAAAGTCTTGCCTTAAAACTTCTTCTGGTTGTGCAAAGTTTTTACCTCTCTGTGCTTGCCAACCTACAATTTTTCCTATGTTCTCAGTCACAATTATTTACTTCCTGCATTCAAATTGTTGTTTTTTACATAAAAAAGTGCCGTTGCCCCTCTAAAAGCATTTTCTAAAGACCTTTTAGTTGGGTTGCTAACAAGAACTAAGTCATCAAATAATTTAAATCTGTCATGTCTGGAAAATAAATCAAATTTAAAAAAGATATCGTAACCTCTGGCTTCCCTTCTGTAATAAGAGGGGATTAAATCAGAGTTAGTGTCAAAATAATCATTTGCTATGTCTTTTATCTGGGCAACAAAAGCACCATCAAAAGGTGAATTTTCAAACAAGTAGGCATATGTTGGTATCCCTTGATTAATTTGATTTTTGATATGCTCGAATTTACTGTCAGATATTCCTCTACCAAACTTACCCCACCAAACATCTCCATGTTGATTTATAACATCCCGGTGAGTTTGCACGGTGTTTACTTTTAGTGAAGGATTTGGCCACCATTCAGCATCAAATCGCAAAGCTAAATGAATTTCGCTACTCACTGTTTCCCCCACCCACTCTTGTAACTAAGCTCTCAATAAGTCGTTGACCCCTTATGGTTAAATAAGAATCAAATGCAGCCTTATTGTTAATTTCACCATTAAAACTCTCTGAAATCAACTCGTTCCAAAAGGTTTGGCTTAAAAACTCAGTATGTAATTTAGTTTCATTTTGAGTCTCTAAATACTCTAGATAGGCAGATGGGGGTCTATTTGATTTTCTCTGATTATTGCTCTTTGATAAGTAACAAAGATTTGAAGGATGGTTTAAATTAAATCTACTCTTAATGTGCTCGGGAGTTTCATTGTCTTTCAGAGGAAAAATGTGATCTATCTCCATTAATTCACTCTGCAATGGAGAGGCTAGTTGTAAAATAAACTTATCAAGACTAGAAATAGTATTTCTTGAGCGAAAATTTGAATTCATCTTCAGCTCAAGGTATCTCTCAACAATGCTTTTTAAGCTATCAATATCTACATACTCTTTAAAGTAAAATTCTGAATAAAAATTGTGCTTTAATATTAGGTAAATGTAATGAGCTAAAGAAATTTCTTTAAAAGAAATGGAGTTAAAGAACAATTCTTTCTTAAACGATTCATTACACAAATCACTTACTAAAACAGTGTCAACACCTAAATAGCGCAAATCATAATCAAATGAAATAGGGTTATTGTCAATAATTTTAGTTATCATTTATTGTCTCCGATAATTGTTTAATACACTCATCAAAGCTGGATTCCAGGTTATTGATTGTTGTTTTGTTTTCGCCTGCAATTGACAGGATGCTGTTGTTGTTTGTTCTTAAGCTTCCAAATTGTTTAACATCCTTAATCATAATTGAGAGAAGTCTATTGGCCTCAACCTTATCAAAACTATCAGAACTTACGCCCATTAGTTCTCTAGATTTAAGCATTGCCCATGAAAAAGCAAACCTCAAAGCCATATCGCCTGTGTCCTCGTTAAAAACTACAAAGGCATACCTGTTGTTATATTCGTAAAAAGGTTGATCTGTAAATTGTGAAATAGTATTTTGATCTTTTACAATCCATACAGCACAATTAGCTTCTCTATTAGCCATTGCGTCGTCTAGATACCCTATGGTGTCTTTGAAGTTTGTAATTGATTTGTGATTTTTTGCCTCAAACACTACCTTTGCTGGAGAAGGCAAGCCCTCTTCATCAGGAAACTGTACAACAAAATCTCCTTTGAAATTACGAGATTTGATTCCAGCTTTTTTCCCACAATGCTCAACCAAGTCTTTTGGTCCTTTTACATTTTGTAAAACAATTTTTAACTCATCTTCAAACACAAATCCTTTTTGAGTTGTATTATCTAGTGCGTTTTCAACATCAAGATGTTGAAAAAGTATGCGAAATTGCGTTGCTATTGGATCAGATATTTTTTCGACAATCGTTTTAACCATTATTGAAGCAATGTTTTGATCTTCTTCAGAATTTGGATTAAAAGCTTCATTTATTGACTCGGTAATTTGCTTTTCCATTTCATCAGCTGCTAATTTAAATTTGTTTATTGATGAGTTAGGGTTATTATCCCCTGAAACTTCGTTAACAATAGACTCTTCAAAGTTTTTTACAATTCCTGATAAATCTTTAACAAGTTCACCATCATCTTCACCAAAATACTTAGTGTGAATGTCTTCAATAATTTTGTTATGTTCGTCACCTTTTTTCTTGAATTCACTGATAATTTTGGAGATAGAGTCTTTGATAAAATCAATCTCCAGTGATCCTTTAATTGTCTGCATAGTTTTAACACCAGTTCTTACAATTTCTTTAAAAGCAGTTTCTGTGTCTTCAGAATTAATTAATAGAGTTGTTAGGTCTTCATCTTCAATAACTAGATTATCAATTTCAACACTGATACCCTTGATGTTTATTGTTGTTTTTGTATTCTGCATATTTCTCCTAGTTTCCTGGAAGCGGTCTTAGCTTCCACTTCTCGATGTGCTTTTTGATAGTCTCTTTCCAAATTTCTTTTAAACGTTTATTCATTTTTGTCCTTATCCCACTTAGAGTGATTAGGATCTTCATTGATGAAGTTATAAAACTCAGACACATAATTCCATGTCTTATCAATACTCTGCTCTTTTCCGTGTTGGCTTTTAACTCGAGTATTCGAATCTTTGTTCTCAAACTTTTTCAAAGAATTTTCAAATGAATCTCTTAGGCTTTTGTTTGCTTTATTAATTTCAGCCAATATAGGTGCTACCTCTTTTCTGTCAAAGTGGTAGTTGTAGGTATTTGACATCTTCTCCAAATTTTGAATTCCTCTAAGAGCTGATTCGGCTCTCTTTTGCCAGTACTTATTAAACCTTGCCATCTTTATCGCAGTTTTTACTTCATCAGATTTAAGAACAGCTTCACCATACTTATCCTTAATAAGGTCTAAGCCATCTTTTTCATGGAATAGCTCAATAATATCCTTTAATTCTGATGGTGAAACGTCTGGTTGGGCTGACTTATTCATTAAATTTTCTCCTTGTACTCGTATGTGTATATAAGAAAAGTGTCACATATTGCACAAACTTCAATGCCTGCTTTGTAATCAGCAGTTTTATTTAATCTTGCTGCATATCGTCTTGCCTCTACGTAATTTGATGTTTCCATCAAGTACTCTTTTGCAAGGAAATGATTGCAAAAAGACTTTTCATATATGCTTTTGATATTTACTTTTGTGTTCCATGTAACAGTTTCTTGTAATACTGAGTCATTATTTATTAACATCTCAGATACTTTAATTAGGTTCTTGTTTTATATCAAGCAAAAATAAATAAAATTTGTTAAATAAAAGACTGTATTTATTGGGTTTTTCAAAAAATGAGAAATTTTTTTAATTATTTAAGCTTATTTTTCTTAAATTTAGGTACTCTTCGTACTCATCTTTAGTGTGTGGCCGTTGTGTTGCGTTTAAGGTTCTTATCCATACATGGCCATTTCTATCTTTAACCAAATCAAAATCATATGGAATTGGTTGAATAGCGATGTCAACTACAGGATTTTCAATGCCCTCTCCTATGTCATGCCATCCTATGTTTATGTTGGTTGTAACAATTCCTATGCCAAGTAAATTTATAAAATGATTTCTTACTTTAAGTAAATAGTCATCCCAGTTCTGTTTTTTTAGATATTTAAAATCATTTGAAACTCCTAGTTTGCTCCCATCGCTACCAATGCCGATTAGAAGATGTGCGCTAGTGACACCATTTAACATACCAACAACTGTTCTCTCAATATCATGGGTGACAGAGTCGCCATAAGTTTTTTCATCGTGACTAAAAAACATTGACGACTTAAACTCTAGATCAGAATTTTCATCCTTAACTAACAACGAATTAAGAGTTAAGTTATTTAAGGTCTTGTTTGGTCCATAAAATACAACATCATCCTTAGCATTAGGAATATTAAGTAATTCATGCATCAAAGGCACAAGTCTAGTTACAACAAATAAAACGATTGGAGATATCACATTTCTTTTATCCCAAGTTGCTGCAATATAACCTTTTCTATTGCTGGCGTCGTTAAAAAGTACCCCTTTAGTATCAATATCTTTTACTCCATAACTCTTTAGAAATTCTTCAACATTGTTTACCCTAAACGAACTATCAAGTTCCTCTTTTGTTACTTTGTGAGCGGTAAATCGGTTTGCCTTATTTTTTGAAAGTTTGGGGACTCTAATTTCTGCTGATGAAATGTGATTGTTAGTAGATATCCCTAACCTTAACCGAGAGTATAAATTGCTGTAAATAAACCTAGGTCCTGTGTATAGTCCATCAAGTCCAACACTTGCTGTACTATCTTCAAACTGAATTAATTTAATTACAAATGAATAATTTGATGCACCGTCAAGAATAAAGCTATAAGAGACTCCTTTCATCTCTTCATTGCTTGCTGATGTAAATATACCTTCTTCCTGATAGTTTTCTGTCCTAAGTCGAAATGCACCTATTTGAATTGATTCTTCTTGAATCATTTAACGTAATCTCCTAAACCCGATGTCACCAGAATCATCGTCATCCAACTCTTCTCGTTTTTCATCAAAAATGTTTTCTATATTTGATTTTGTAGTATCTCTATCAAGATACCCTAAAATTTCAGCATATTCCATAAATTTTGTGAAACAATAGTCGCTCTCTTCTTTGTAATATTGTTTCATTTTTTGGAAACCCTCTAAATCCCAATCTTGTCCAAAAAAGGAAAGTAAATCTCTAAATATTAGAGGTCTATCTAAGCTTGTCATCCATTCAATTGAAAATTTTTCAATATGTTTAATCCACTTTATTTCATACTCTAAATACTCTTCCCATTGTCTAGGGTCTGTAATATCATACAAGCCGAACGTAGCCTCAATTTGCCATTCTTCCATCTCCTTCAATTCCTCAAGTTCTTTTTCATAATCTAAAGAGAAACTATATTTATAGTTGTTAAGCATTGCTTGAATATGTCTATCGGTTGCAATACTATGTATTTTTTGCACTTCACCCATTTCATTATTTTGAACATCAAACATTTGTAATTCAATCTGATCTGATTCTTTTTCTGCTTCGTTTTTATATATTTTCTTGTAAATTTCGTCCATTTCCATAGAATTATCCTTCCTTTTTTACTCTTCTTCTGAACTAATAATTTTTCTCAATACTTCAATTTCGAAGTCATTGACTGATGCTATTTCTAAATCTTCACAGTATTGAAGAAATAAACTGGCTGCATTTGAACTTATCATCTCCATTTTTTGTAATTCGTATTCAAACTCTCTTGAAGTAATTGAAAGGCCAAAACATTGTAGAGCTGCTTTAAAACAAGTTGGAGATTCTAAAGATTCTATATACTCCCTATCGTATTTGTCCGCAAATAATACCCACCTTGCATTAGGTGGATATGTTTCAGGATTATTTGTATCAAATTTTGGAAATAATAGACTTATTACTTCTTCTGGGTACTGGTATATAATTTCTTTACCGTAACCAACATTATTTTTATCAAGCCAATCTCTCTGAAAATCAAACCTATCATCAAGTTCCTTTAAGTTTTTATCTATTGACCGAGGTTTAAAAAAATCTTTTCTAAACTCTTTACTAAATATCTTATTCATTTCCACATCAAATGGATTGTCTGGCTCTTGCATTTTCTTATTGCTCTCTGGACTACTTATTTCTACATCTCCAGAAATTAATAGCTCAGAAATTATAGAAAAAAGCTGCTCGTAGGCATCGTCGATTTCAGATCTAATTTTTCCCAATGACTTCTCAGTTTCTTGCAGTTTTGTTAGGCCGTTCTGTTTAAGATATTTTCTATTTTCGAGTTTTTGTAATTCTCTTATGCACCCTTTTAAAAGAAACATATTGTTTGTAATTTTTTTTAATTTTTTAATAAGGGATATCATACAGAACCGAGCCCCTTGCTGAATATTTCTTGAATACTATTTTTTGAGATTTGACATCTAATGATATAGATATAATTTACTGAATATAAATTAGCTTTCACTAATCCTCCTTTTTAATATTTATGACTGGTTATTTATACTATTATTTTTAAAAACTATTGCAAGTTTTAAAAAGAAATTTCCATTATGTAGACACATAACTAAAATAGAATTTAGTACTTCTTTTGAAGTATTTATGACAAGAAAACCGGACAAGTAATTGTCCGGTTTTTACTTATCAGGTTTAATAGAAGGTTTTGCCTCTTGTTGTTGTTATTAGTAATCTGACAATATGAAAAATTTCTTCGATAGAAGTTCTGAACAAGAATATACATGGAAATCAAAACATATAAATTATTTCCTTAAATTAAAAGACATAGGTCCATCGACTGTTGAAAAAATTATTGCCATCAATCCAGATATTGAATTGTGGGAAAAAGAATACGTTGCTTCTCAACTCCCTAATTATGAAAAGTTTATGACACTATTGCCTGAAGAGATTCCTACAGTAGAGGATTTTGATGATGAAACTGTAGTGAACTTTAAGGAGGATCATTTTCCTGAACAGTTAAAAAAAATGAAAAAAGACAAACCGTTACTACTTTGGTACAAGGGTAATTTAGATATTAAAAATGGTTTAGGAATTGTTGGCTCCAGAAATATAATTCCTGAAACTAAAGATTTTGTTAAGAATTTTGTAGAGAGTTTAAAAGGTTATGATCAAAATATAGTTTCTGGTTTAGCTAATGGTGTAGATGAAGCCTCTCATATTGCTGCTTTAGAAAATAATTTAAAAACTACTGCTGTTTTACCAAGCTCGCTTGACAATATCCTTCCTTATTCAAATAAAAACTTGGCCTATGAAATTGTAGAAAATGGGGGACTAGTTTTGACTGAATATGAACCAGGCAGTCCAAGAAAACCAGAAAATTCAAACTATATTGCTAGAAATAGAATTCAAGCAGCGCTTTCAGAAGTAGTAGTTGTAGGTCAAAGTTCTATACCTGGTGGGACGATGGCTACAGCAAAATTTACTCTTGAATATCAAAAAAAATTGGCAGTATATAGCTCTAGTAATAATTTAGATATTGAGGAATATAAAGGAAATAAGTATCTCTTGAGTTCAATTGATTCAGATTTTGACTTTTCAATATTAAAATTTACAAAAAAGCAAATTGAAGTGTTAAAAACAAAAAAATCATTAGCTGATTTTTCTGTCTCAGAGAACCTGGAAGAAATTCAAAGTGTTCTTTCAGCATATTTGAATGAATAACAATTCTGATCTTATCGAGGTTGTAGATGCTTTTACATCAAAATTGTTTGAAAACCAAGAAAAAATCTATGTTTCGAATCTTGATTTTATAAAAACTTTTGAACGTAGCCATCTTCCTGATGGAATCTTAAGTGATAGAAAAATATACTTGCCTGTAGTAGAGTTTGATATTTTTTCTGAATATTTTTTAGGGAAGGGTCATGTTTTTGATTTTCAAAAAGGTTGTTATATTTTCGAATTTGCTAATTCATCAAAAATAGGATGCAAGGGAGATGTGATTATTCTAAGTAGATACTTTTCAAGCAGGTCATCACTGTTAGTTAATTGGGGAAGCGAACCAAGAGGTGTGGTTTCAAAAATAATTCACGACACGAAAGAAAGTGATTGCAAAAATAATTTTTTAAAATGGGATAGTAATCTCGTTGAATCTTTGGATTCTTTTTTAGTGAAATTTATTACTGAAACTTTAGAAGATAAGTATGGATTTCAATCAGAAACAATGAAAAAAGATTATGGACCTAGAGTCGTTTTAACCGCTCTTCCAAATCATGAAGGTGGAAATAGGTTTAGTTCATTTTTAAATCAATTGAATTCAAAATTTAACGAAGTAGATAATTTACTCATTACAGACAATCTTTTTATACAAAATTTCAAACCAGAACCAACTAGAAAGTGGGGTTACGAAGCGAAACGTAATGTTTTAAATAACCTTTATAGTGTTAATAAGAACTATAAAGACTTTTTTAATAACAACACCAAGATAGTTATCGTAGATGATGTTTTGACAACTGGCGTACATTTTGAAATTGCTTTAGAAGCTTTGAAAATGTCATTAATAAATTACAAATATACCGTTTCTGGCGTTTTTTTATCAGCGACTCAAGGTGGCAATCAAAATGAAGACAATAATTTATTGAAACTTAAAAATACAAGTTTTAAAAATTTAATTTAGTACAAATATTATTCCCAGATTCCAGATTCAATAACCGGATAGTTTCCATAATCAATAGCGTCAAGGATATATCCCCAAACTTTTTCATCATTGAATAGGTTTATTTTTTTTCTTTGATAAAAATCTGGATGCCCTTCAATTAAATCACAATAACTTAAAACCTCTTTAGAGACTCTATAAAGTTCACCATGTATTGATGAGTTTCCAGTAGCTAATAAACCAGGAAATGAAGTTAGATTGACAAGAGTATATTGTGGTTTGGTAGTAGATAATCCAATTAATTCACTCGAACTTAATACATTATTTCTTGAATAACCACTTTTTAGAGTCCCATAAACAAATAACGTTTCCATCTCAATATCCCTTCTTTGAAGTCCAGATGTTCCCGTCTTCATTCCAATAACCCTTTTCTGAGTTATCAATAATTAATGGAGTGGGATTTCCATCTTGAATAAATACCATTCTGCTGATATTGTTACCAAGATAATTTTGTATGCTTTCTAAAGTTGACGGTTCAGATATATCAAAGTCACTGATTGTGTTTAGATAATCCCTGGCAAACAAATTAGAATCTGATAAATCTTCATCATTTAAATATTCAATTGTTCCATTGTGAAAGAACATGGCTTTGTTCTTTAAAACTATTGGATTAACGTTAACTAAACCATGACTTCCTTTAGATCTGTTTCTAAAATGTACAACAACTAAATTAAACTCTTGCTTTTCAAATATCTCTTCTAGCTTGTCTTGTAATTCATCTAGATTCTTTGTTTTAAAAGGTTCAAGCAAATTATTGTTAATATCTATAATTCCAATTCCAGCACCATCAGGGTTATCACACCACATTTTTTCTATCTCTTCTTTTGAAAGATGGCCTTTTTTGATTACCTTCATTACGCACATATTGTTTCTCCTTTCTTATATATATTTCTTAGAAGTTCTAATTACTTCGTAGAGAAGATATGAAAGATCGTATTGTTCATCAGTTGTATGAATTATGTAAATTGCAGTTTGAGCCAATTCACCGTAGAAATCATATTTTGAAATATAATCAATCCTTCCTCTATAAAGTTCTCTTAACTGTATAAATAACCAAGTGAGTTCAGCAGCGTGCTTTGTAATTACAACTCTCCTCATAGGCTCTGTTGATTGCAATGACAAAACTACTGGTTGGTTGCCAAGCCACTCTTTATGCTTAGGCAAAAACCTGTCATGAATCATAACATCGGCACCGCCCCAAAAATGACCCCACCTTTGTGATTCATCTATCATGTAACTTGTTTCTTCGTCTCCTATTGCAATCTCATAAATATTTTTATGGAGTATTACATCAGTTAATTTGTCTAATTTTCTTACTAACTTGTTACTTGAATCTAGGACTTCACTCACAGTTATCCTCCTTTGCTTTTTTCATGCAATTCTGAACTTGAGTAACGAATGTAATTAATTCATCATCATTAAGGTGATCTATAGCTAGTTTTGCCCATGTAAAAAGCTCCAAAACGTTCTGTGTAAACTCTTTAACGTTAAGTCCCCTTTTTTCACCTCTCCAAAGTTCGTCTAGAAGATCTTCTCCTGAATTATCTTCAATAACTTTGAATAAGCTAGCTTGTGCAACTGCTAAATCATTACATTCTCCTAAAGTATGCTCCAGTGAAACACTTGTCATAGCGCAGTGCATTACAGCTGGAAAACAGTTTTCATCTTTAAGCGATAAGCTGTCTGATTTATCAATGTATTCCCAAATATTATGCATAATTGATACCTTCCTTTCCTATCATTCTGTTTACTCTTCGTATGTCTCTTTTGATTGCGTACAAAACATGCCTGCTTGAAGGGGTCTTGGATGTAGTAATTTTGTGACTATATCCAGCCTTCTGCCAAACATCATGTTTTTTGCTTCTAATAAGATCAAAATCATTTGCTCTCATCAATTTTCTAATTTCAGTATTCATAACTACTCCTTTGTTCTTAGTGTATTTAGTATACATATTTCCGTGTATATTACAAGTTTACATTTATATTATTTTATCTTTATTTTTACTGGCAATTAAATCCATTTATCTGCTATAGTTTTCATATATAGTGTTTATTAGTAAGTAACATGGAAAAAATAAAGAAATTCTCAATTGAAGAAATAAGTAAAATCAGGTCTATTTTTCCACTGGTTTGTGATCAGATTCCCTACTATAACGGCAAAGAAACATGCAAAAAGTGTGGTATTCATCATCGTAGATTGCCTGATAAGCAAACCTTTAGAAAGCTGGTTTCTATATACAATGCAACGGATGAAGCATGGTCTAAAGTTTTTAGTACTGATAGAGCTTCTGTTACAAATTTGAGAAAAAAATACCAGTTAAGTAGTTATGATACTTCAAAAATTTGGAATGAAGCTAGATACGTGGCTGAGACTAAAGAGTTTTTTGATCGACAACCCATTTATGATTTTTTTGAATTGTTGAACAGATTCCCAAAAGCAAAAGAAAAAGATTTACTGAAAATTGTTGAGATTAATGAGGATTATTTAAATATTGTAATTAAGTTTAATGATGACATCAATGAAGATTACAAGGCTATTAAAAGAAATAGAAGCAGAAAACAGGATTACATCTTTTGCATAAGATGCAAGATTAGAAAAAGAAGCAATAATTTTGCAAACATTGATAGAGAAACCCTTTCTAAATCTAAGATATGCAATATTTGTTCTGAAGAAAACTTAAAAAACTTTAAAAACCCGAGCAGTAATGAAAAGATAAAATGTCAAAATTGTGGAGAACTTGTACAAAAAAGTGATATTGTAAAATCTTTAAATTCTAATGGTGAAACAATAACTAGATGTACTAATCCTAAGTGTATAAACTAAATATTTGAATACTTCATCTAATAATTTATTATTTTTAAATCAATATCAATTGTCACTATTTTTTTCCAATTCATTAACTGAAACTACATAAGAACATGTTTCGCACTCCTCAGAGCTGTCAGGAATAATTTCTTTATCTAAAACTTTTTTTATTTCAAATATTTTTTCTTCAACCCATTGGGTAGATCCTTTATATTCAAGAATATAAGTCTTGAATTTCATAACGTCATTAAATTTCTTTGACGTCTTAATCCCATTTGAATAAAGAAATACACTGTCATCAGCAACCTTAAACCCATTCATTTTAAATAGCCATTGATAAATATCTATTTGTCTTTTGTACTGTTCTTTCCATGGCGTACCATCGTTTAAATCAATATCTTTTGTTGTGGAAGTTGACTTGTACTCAATAATTACAAGCTCTTCCGTGTCGGTGTCAATCCAGACATCATCTACAGATCCTGTAATAATTAGATCTGTTGCTTCGTGATGATAGGTTATACCTTTTCTATTATTTCTCCAATCCTCCATGTTTTCATGTTGAAAAGGTACCATATTTCTATCAAGATTATCCATATATGGGTGCGCTGCACCTTCTTCTCTATAAATATCTAACTCTTTTTTCATCAATTCATCATGGGCTGAATTTAATGAAAATCCTGGCATACCAATATCTTTAATGTTTCCTACCTTGTTAAGATAAAAACATCTTTGACAATTGATGAAGCTGTCTATTCCACTTCTACTCAAGGTAAAAGTTTTTCCAGATTCGTATTTATATGTATTATTTTTTCTAAAAGCCATATCTCCTCCTAATTATCTTGTCCTTTTGGAAAGCTGTCAATAGTAAAGTATTCTCCTGATGGTAAGCCCCACAGGTTTGTAACATCACTCCAGCGAAAACCTGCATTTTCATCCAAATCTCCTGTATAAACTATTGATGCAACATATTGAAACAACAATTTTGTAGGGATTTCATTTACATGGGACTTTGAATGCTTAGCGTCTACGGCCGCTTTCAACCTCTCTAAATACTGTAAAGTTCTAACTGTTACGCTTCCACCAGCAGTTAGTTTTTTAATAATTTTAAACTCATGTTGTAAATTTTTAGGCTTTGGCTGAGTAAGTTTTCTTTGAATCCTGACTGGTGACAAGAATGCTTCTTCATGATAAAGATATTTAAACCCTATTCCAAGATTTAGTTCTAATAATTTGCTCCTTCTATCAAATTCCATTGTTGACCAGACTTCTCTACCATTAGGAGTTATTCCTAAAAATCTTCTTCCGCCATATTTATTGCTTTTTAATGCATTTTTTGTGTAAATTTTATTATATTTTTCTGACATGTATCTCCTTTGTAAGTTTTAATTGCTAAAGCTAAACCAGCAGCCCAACAAGAAAGGCAAAAAGCTGCTGGTTAGCTATATATAACTACATAAACGTAGTGTTCAACGAGAGGAAGAAGGTGTTACCCTTGCTTCTGACACGGTACAACAAAGACGTAACAAAACCTCTGTTCTAGGGCTCTCTCTAGACTCTATTCCACAGTTATGTAGCAGTTGACGTAAAGCACGAAAGGTAAGGCTTTACTAAAAGTTATTAATAATTTCTTTATCTTTTTGAAACTTAATAAATAATTTAAAGTTATTAATTTCGGCGTGAAAAGCTTTAATGCTTCTAAAAACAGCCCAATTAAATAAAAAATTATTTTTTAGCCATTTATAAAATATATAGTGATCAATACTAGGTATGCCTATAAATAGTTTTTTATCTGTAATAGGAATACCAGATCTTATTCTTTTTATTAATTTACAAGCTGTCAAAAATCTAAGTTTTTCGACTTTTCTTTTATATCTATTTATTTCTTTATCTAAAATCTTTAATTCATCAATATAATTATTCATAATCTTTCCTTATGCATTTGGACGTAAGTGATTCACTTCAAATTTAAAGTGTTTTTGAAGATTTTATATGAAAAACATCTAATATCTTCGAAAACGCTCAGTTTTGATGCAAAAACGACCATGTAAAAAAAATGTCCCTTTTTTTAGGGACAAATATTTTATTTATTAAGTAATTAAACTATACCATACAAAAACCCAAAAGTCAAATTTTAGATTTCTATGAACATTTAGTTGTTATATATTTAAGCTCTCTGAAAATGAAATTTACAGTAAGGAAGATTATTTTTATCTTCAAAGCTTATTGTGTAACAACCATCTTTAGAGCACGTGGGAATTTGATTTTTTGACTTAGGAGAAGTGTAGCCTTTTTTAAAATTTTTTGTACTTTTACCGAGTTTTTCTGCTCTAAGTTTTGATTTGTAGAAATGTTTTTTACATAATATTGTTTTGCCTTTTGTACCATAAATAGATTTACTTTTGCAGGAGCTTTTATACCCCCCTTTACAAGTAAAGCGATCATAAACTCTCCCAGAAGTTTGACCAGTTCTTAAAGATACTTTTCCGCTATATTTAACCATTTTTTATTATGTAAAATTATTTTAATAAACTTCAGGGTCGTTTGTTTTTTTTAAAAAAAACTAGTAAGAATCTGATCTAGTTTTTTTGAACTAGCTATGCAGCTATCATCCAAACCTTTTAGTAATTCATCATTAATTTTAATTTGAAGCTTACGTTCTTCACTTTTGTCAAAAGTAAGCAATATGCAAGGTGTGTCTGGATAATATTCTTTGAAATATATAGCTTCCCAATCAGCCTGTTTCCAACGCTCCCTTAGAGAAGTTTTGAGTGATAAAAATAAGTATTCACCATTTTTATTTTCCAATACAAAATCTGGTTTTACTAAAGGCACCTCGCCAAAATATTCATCTTGAGCAACAATTTCATAATTTAACAAATAACAATAGATTTCAAACAGTTTTTCAAATACCTTTCCAGGCAAAGAGTTGTTAAAATTTTTTCCATATGCATAGCTTTGCCAAGTAGTCCAATTTTCATGGAAAAAATTTGAAGCTGAGTCTGGTGATGAATTTAATATATTTGAATAAATTTCCAAAAATATTGATTTAGTTTTTGTATTCTTCTTAAAAAAACTTTCTAAGTCTTTACCCACATATACAGTTTAAAGCTATTTACTAGATTGTTCTAAATAATGCTTTATATTTATGCCGATATTTTTAATTACATTAATTGCAACGCTATTTCCTAATAATTTCATTGATTTTACTCTTGAATCTGACAGTATAAAGTTATCTGGAAACCCCTGCATTCTAAGCCCCTCTAGCGGACTGAGTCTAACTTCTTTACCATTAACGATATAACCGTCCCAGTTTCTCCTATCAGAAATTGCTGAGCCTCTACCCCCAACTCTTAGTGTAAATCCTACATCCCTTGTACACTCACCCTCAAAAATATCAGACATAGATGTTGTCAATGGAACGGGGTCTGGAAACTTAAATTCTTTGTTTCCATATTTTGACTTATCAAATCCAACCATATATGTTCTGGGTCTTAATTGGGGTAGGTTGAAATCAGTAGCTTTAATAATTTTGTAATAAAACGAATAACCCTCTTTTTCGAGAGATTCTTGAATTGTTGCAAAGGTTTTTCCAGAATCATGTTTAACTAAATGCCTAACATTTTCAAGGAAGAAACCTTCAGGTCTTTTGTTATTTATAATTCTTAAAATTTCATAAAACAGATTACCTCGGCCTTCAAGCTCTTCATTAAATCCTTTCATCTTTCCAATCTGACTAAAAGGTTGACAGGGAAACCCGCCACATAAAAGATTGAATTCTGGAATATCATCTGTATTCAATTCATATATATCTCTATTAAATAAATTATTATCAAACAAATCAGGTGTTATTTTTTTAAAATTGCTTTCATATGATTTCCTAGCAGTTTCATCAATCTCAGAAGCAAAAACACATTTCATTCCAATACTATGCAGTGCATAATGGAAACCTCCGATTCCAGCAAATAAATCTATAAATGTGTGGTTCATATCTGTTTAGTATAACTAAATTCAAGGACACAATATTTTTGTTCTTACTTCAAATTATTAGGGTTTTTGAATTTAAGTCATATGCAATATTGTTTGTGAAACTAATACAGTCTTGTATTATTTCTTTCAAAAGTATTATCAGATATCGTTAATAAATGTATCTTGAAAGCTTTGCCTATTCACTAGCTCCACAACACCACTGCTAGTAACTGCAACCACTCCAGATTTAGGTACTCGGTTATAGTTACTTGCCATAGCAAAGGTATA
>Ga0181568_10002690_pt1 | contig 16187 bp, 14 predicted proteins | sample 101ome_20_FD_133758 | JGI IMG/M metagenome (GOLD analysis project Ga0181568, IMG submission 133758) | Coastal salt marsh microbial communities from the Groves Creek Marsh, Skidaway Island, Georgia - 101404AT metaG (megahit assembly) | ecosystem: Environmental > Aquatic > Marine > Intertidal... | reverse complement strand
GATTCTGACGGTGATGGCATCAGTGATGCAGCAGACCAATGTCCAAACACACCTGCTGGCGAATCAGTCAATGCAAACGGATGTGCTCAATCACAATTGGATGGCGATGGCGATGGTATCAGTGATGCAGCAGACCAATGTCCAAACACACCTACTGGCGAATCAGTCAATGCAAACGGATGTGCTCAATCACAATTGGATGGCGATGGCGATGGTATCAGTGATGCAGCAGACCAATGTCCAAACACACCTGCTGGCGCTAATGTTGATGCAAACGGATGTGAAATCATAGCAGATTCTGACGGTGATGGTATCAGTGATGCAACGGATCAATGTCCAAACACACCTGCTGGCGCTAATGTTGATGCAAACGGATGTGAAATCATCACAGATTCTGACGGTGATGGTATCAGTGATGCAGCAGACCAATGTCCAAACACACCTGCTGGCGCTTATGTTGATGCAAGTGGGTGTGCTCAGGAAGAATTGGATGAGGATGGTGATGGTATCAGTGATGCAACGGATCAATGTCCAAACACTCCATCTGGTGCCACTGTTGATGCAAACGGGTGTGAAATAGCAGATTCTGACGGTGATGGCATCAGTGATGCAACGGATCAATGTGAAGATACTCCGGAAAACGAACCTGTAAATCAATTTGGATGTGCTCAATCGCAATTGGATGATGATAACGATGGTGTTTCAAACGCACAAGATCAATGTCAGAATACGAATAATGGAGATACTGTGGATCTGAATGGTTGTACAATCGTAATTCAAGAAACGGAAGATGAGCCCGAAGAAGAGGAAGAATCCAGTATTATTCCCGGATTCACCGCTTTAGTTGCTTCATTATCAATTCTTTTCGCTGTTGGTTTCAGGAAATCCAACGATGATTGATTGGTCCCCACTCCCGGACTTGAACCGGGGACACCCTGATGTCTGCTGAGACGTTGTTTTTTCCAACTACAGTCAGGTGCTCTACCAACTGAGCTAAGTGAGGTAGTCTGTGCGACCGCCTCGTTCTATTTATTCTCATCGTCCTTAACCAAACCAGAGATTAACAAAGGTAGAGGTTGTTTTGGCATCTGAATGCGACCTCAAAAATCGACCTGTTTACCCCCGCTCCAAGCGCGGATGTTAATAGTCAGAACAGAAGGCTCGCCACATCAGGAAGTGTAGGGATGGGACCCAGTAGTTCTTCCAGTTCAGGTAACGCAAGGGCGGAGAGAAATATGCATGACAAAGCGCTCGCAGATATGGTTGCTGGGCTTCGTGATGAAGCCATCAACCGCGGCGCTACTGCCCTCATGGATGAAGATGTCTCTACCCTCGGCGTACCAAACCCCCGAATTTTGATTGTTGGTTGTGGAGGATCTGGAAACAACACCCTCAACAGAATTACACACCTCGGTGTAGAAGGGGCTGTCACTGTTGCAATAAACACAGACAAACAGCACCTCGACAATACACGCTCACTACAGAAACTCCTGGTTGGACGCCACATTACTCGCGGTCTTGGTGCAGGTGGCGATCCTTCCATGGGTCGAAGATGTGCTGAAGCCGGACGTGAGATGATTCGACGCATCGTCAACGGTGCTGATCTCGTCTTCATTGCCAGTGGCCTTGGAGGAGGTTCGGGAACTGGAATCTGTCCAATCGTTGCAGAGGAAGCAAAATCTGCAGGCGCTCTCGTAGTTGGAATTGTTACAACACCATTCCATGTCGAGCGCCGACTTCGCATGAAGAAGGCTCTCGAAGGTCTTGAATCACTGCGTCGCGTCGCAGATGCAGTCCTTGTTCTTGATAACAATCGTTTGCTGCATTACGTTCCAAACCTTCCTCTCGAAGAGGCGTTCTCGATTATGGACCAATTGGTTGCTGAGATTGTTAAGGGAATTGTTGAAACCATTACACTTCCATCTCTCATCAACCTCGATTTCGCAGACATTCGTGCCATTATGGCCAACGGTGGTGTCACCATGATGTTGTATGGCGAATCGGATCGGGGACCGGAAGAAGTTGTTCATGAGGCACTCAATCACCCCCTCCTCGATGTTGATGTCAACGGAGCAACAGGTGTTCTCATTCACGTTACTGGTGGCCAATACATGACGCTCGAATCAGCATCCCAAGTTGTCGATTTGATGACTGCAAGAGTTAGTGATGATGCGAACGTCATTTGGGGCGCTCGACAAGATCCAACCTTTGGTGATACCATCAAAGTCATGGCGATTATCACTGGAGTTGGCGGTGCTGACATGCGAACTGCTCGTATGGAACCAAACAAGCTTGGCGATGTCCTCAAACTTACCAGACAAACGCAGCTTAATACTGGCGGAAACACAACCGGTAGCGTCGACATCCATCGATTTGACTGAGTGGTGTAAAACACACACCTGCTCAATAACCTCATATCTCTGTATGTCTACGGAGATTCATGCGCAAGGTAGCATGTTTGGCCGTTTTCATGGCATTGATGATGTTGGTTCCAGTACAAGCTGGAGGCGATGTTGCCGTTCAGCAAGCAGATTCGGAAGAGGACCCGAGACAGCCGTCAAAAGAAAACAAAACAATGTACATGTATTGGAATGACTCATCTACAAAAGCATGGACCCATTTCAACAACGTTGATACTGCGAGTCTTGAAGAATACTACGAAGAAAAGGCTAACGGAGAAATAAAAATTGATCTTCAATTTCGGATGGAGCCAATGCTCGATAAGAGATTACTCATGGATTCAGATGGACTGTTTCGGGGTTCATTTTCAATCAACGTACAAGGAGATTGGACAAACGATAACGACGGGAACACTGCCTGTGGACAGAGCGATTGTGAAGAATTGAACATCACATTGATGGCTGGACCAAATGTTGTTGGTGAGCATCATGAAACTGGACTTGTTGAAGGAGATAATCAAGTTGTTTTTAATTTCATGATTGAAGAGGATACAATCGTAGATTGGGATAAGAATGATTTCAATCCAATTGTCAAGGTGGAAATGAAACTACGAGGTGATTACCGACAGACCTCACCGTTTACTGTTACAGGAAAAGAGGCATCTTTCTCCATGAAGATGGGTCAGATGAGTTACATTGAACTTCCAATCGACGATGCATCCTGGGATCAAGCCATTCAAGATGGCGCTGATTTGGACGGCGGAAGTGATTCCGAGGACGCTCCTGGATTCTCACTCGTTGTCGCTTCAGCAGCAATCGCAATGGCTGTCTTTGTAAATGCTCGAAGAGAAGATGAATGAATCCTCAAGCATTGAGTGCTGAAAGGATTGATTCCGTATTGAGTGCAACAGGTAGTTGTTCTCCATCTGCAAGTCGTTTGACGGTTGCTTGACCTTGTTCGAGATCTCTTGGACCTACCACGAGTGCATAACTTGCACCTATGCTATCAGCCCAACCCATAGCCTTGCCAATCTTTCTTGAACGTAATTCAATCTCGACACGGATTCCAGATTCTCGCAATTCTCGAACCATATCAAGTATCTCGGATGCTTCAACATTGAATGGAATCATTGCAAGCAGTGGGGTTTCATCGTCCTCACCCGGAACGACTTCACTTCGACCTTCAGCAGCAGCCTGTGCTTCCAGAGCAAGGAGTACTCGGTCGAAACCAAGTCCAAATCCACAACATGGATCAAGATCTGCCAGTCCAAACAAGTGGAGGAGTTTGTAGGAACCTCCGCCAAGAACTTGCCCCTCTCCACCAAGTTCAGGTACATGGACTTCGAATACAGTTCCCGTGTAATAATCGAGACCTCGCGCTACGGTAAGATTGACTGAGAGTGAGGGAGGTGCTGGAGCAAGTTGTCCAATTGAATTGATGGTTGATTCAAGATCGTCCAATGCATCGAGCGAAACACCATCCATTGTGGAGAGGAGTTCACGAGCGGATTCAATGGTTTCCTGTCCACCTTTCAACTCTGAAAGTTGTTTGAGTGGTGCTACGAAATCAGTCGAGATGGATTGTGCTTCAAGCAACGCTTTCAATCCATCAAAGTCTGCTTTATCGAGGAAACGCATAGCGGAGGCGAGAGGAGGCTCACCTGATTGTGAAGTGTCATCAAGGCCAATGCCAGTGAGGACTTGTTTGAGCACACCGACGTGCCCGATGCGCAATTCCCAATTGTTCAGTCCAGCTTCAGTTAACATGTTGATGGCAAGTGCAATGACCTCGGCCTCAACAAGTGGGCCAGTTGCACCAATCAATTCTACACCGTACTGGTAGAATTCTCGGTATCGTCCCTTCTTGAATTCCTCGTATCGGAAGCATTGACCGTAGTAGGAGAGACGGAGTGGTTTGGTTTCATTGCGAAGTTCTTCAGCAACCATACGCATGACTGGAGCAGTTAATTCAGGCCGAAGCGTCAGATCTCTCTCGCCCTTATCTTGGAAAGCATAGAGTTGAGAGACGACACCAGGACCTGACTTTGCAGTGAACAAGTCGAGTGATTCGAAGATGGGTGTTTGAACTCGAGAGAAACCGTGACGGCGGGCTTGTTCTTCAAGAAGAGATTCAAACGCAAGTCGTCGTTTCATTTCTGATGGTCCGAAATCACGAGTGCCCCTAGGACGTTGGACCATGAACCTTCGAAGAGCCATCCCCTCTAATGCCCTTCGCTTCATTCAGGAGTATACCGTTGATTCATCGCTACTTTGTGTGAGGACCTTCGAGAGGACCGAGGGGGATGATTCGGAATGTGTTGATGTTCTGATGCGACCAAAAATAATGCGCTTTGATGTGATGCCAATGGCATGTCTCTCGAATTCCGGGAAGGTCAAGGACACGTTCAACGAACGCCTGCAGGTTTGGATAGTCAATGATCCGTCGAAGATTGCACTTGAAGTGAACAACGTAGACCAAATCGAAACGAACCAATGTCGTAAAGAGACAGATGTCAGCTTCTGTCAATAGGCCCTTGTCTTCGCCAACAAGCCAATCTCTTCCATCGAGGTGAGCCTCCAATTCATCGAGGCGTTCAAACAAGGCTGTGACGGCTTCATCGTACGCTTCTTGGGTACGAGCAAATCCGGATTTGTAGACGCCATTGTTGACCGATTCGTAATTTGCGTTGATCATGGCATCGATTTCTTCCATCAATTCAGGCGGACAAAGGCTAGACCCATTGCCCAATCCTTCCTTTGAGAATTGATTGAACATTCTGATGATTTCTCGACTCTCATTGTTGACAATGGTTGAGTGCTTCTTGTCCCACAAGACTGGAACAGTACCAATTCTACGGCTCTCGACCCAACCATCGAAGGCCCTTTTGTAGATCCCTTCCAAACTTGATTCTCCGTTTACTGTATCTGCAGTCGCCCCTTCCTCATCTGGATTGAACGACCATGAACCGTCTGAATTCATTCGCCAATCGACGACATTTACACTGATATGATTCTCTAACCCGAGCAATGTTCGCATGATCAACGTTCGATGGGCCCATGGACAAGCATACGAGATGTAGAGGTGGTAACGTCCACTTTCAACATCGAACGTCCCTCCTTTCGAGATGGAATCTCGAAATTCACTCGATTTCCTCACGAATTTACCCGAATCAAACGCTTTTGTCCAAGCACCCGCTTGTTCGTCTGTTGGCTTCATAGTTTGACGTTTGCAGAGTCTCTAATGAAGATGGTAGTACCGGCTTGCACATTTACTCTTCTTCTGTCAACCACGATTCATATTGTTCAGGTTCTGACCCTTGGACTTCGGGTAGAGAAGGCGCTTCTGGAATTTCAGGATGAGGTGTTTCTTCGGTTTCGGTAGATCCAGCAATTCGTTTCAGGCGCTCAACAAGTTCCCAATCGGGTTCTTGGGGCTCCTCCTGTATTTGCTCATCGGTGCCATCCCAAGCGTCTTGACGAACTTGGACGAGATCTGGAACGGATTCAACATCAAAATCGTCGGGCTCATTCTCGAGGTCAGTTTCTGTAGAAGGGGTTTGTAGAAGAGGGGTTCCGAGGGATTCGAATGCCTTTGATACGGTCTTTGCATCAGGCGACGTTCCAGAAGATGCTGCAACTTCACGCTTGATTTGGAATGCCGCTTTTCGTTCTGCTTCCTCTGCTTCTCGGCGCATTTGCATCTCAACAGATTCCCAGACTTTCCGCTCTTTGCGTTTTTCTTCCTGTTCCTTCTGCCACTCCAATGCTGCCTCGCTTGGTTGATCATATCGTTTCCAGAACCATCGAGCCACAAATATGAACAGAAGGGAGACGACAAAACCTCCCAACAACCACTGAACGAGTGGTTCCATCTACAATCACCTCAGTTAATCAACCGCTTCTGCAACCAACTCGGTCATGTCGATTGATGCTTGATCACCCAGAACGGTGACGAGTGGATCGTCACCACCAGGTAATAACGAGATATCAGCATCTGCACCTTCTGGGACGTTTCGATACAACGGACGAGCAATCAGGAATTTGTTCAATGAAATGAAGACGATAGCTACGACTGACCAGAAGGCAAGAATGATTCCAAGACCTTTCGGATTGGCCGGATTCCAGACATCTTCTGTGTTCGCAATCATATCACCAAAGTACGATAGCATCAAGACACTGAACAGAATTGGGAAGGCGAGGTAAAGACACAGGTCCCACCATCGCCCAACTTCAAGGTCGTTATCACCGGTATTGATGTAATCGTCACGGAAAGCGGAAACACCTACACCAAGATATCCTGCGAAACCGGGTGGCGCTTTACCCAACTCGACTTCTTTCTTCCACTTGATGTAACCATACTTCCAAATCGAGAAAGCGATGAAGAGACCGCTGAACATCAAACCATAGCCCCAGATGTGATCTTGAACTTCAAGGAATTCAGGGAATGCAACACCTGCCGCATCGAGCTTTACCCACATGACAGCAGATGGTAATCCGAAGAAGAAAATTGCAATCGATGTGATAAGGACAGAGCGTTGTCGTTCATAACCATGGTCAACGAAATTTCGAACACACAATTCAACCGTTGAAATCATCGATGTAATCGCTGCAAACGATAGGGCGAGGAAGAAACCAGCCATCATGACAAACGCTCCTATTGCACCTCCGGGTGCTTGCGCGAAGACTTCAGGCAAGGCGAGGAAGGTGATTGCAGAGGACCCGTTTGTGACTGTTGCAAGAGGGTCGGAACTTACAGCGAAGATTGCAGAGAGAACTGCTAAACCTGCAATGATGGAAATGCTGTTGTTCGCAAAGCCCATCGTGAATGCATTGAGAACCGTATCCTCGTCTTTTCGCATGTAGACCGCGTAGGTGATGGCCATTCCCATTCCTGCTGAACACGACCATGCGGATTGTGATAGACCATTGATCCAGACTTCTGGTTCTGACAACATTGCAGGATCGACAGTAAACATGAACAAAGCACCATCGAGGCTTCCATCAGACATATCCATCCATAAGGAAAGACCGAGTGTCATGAACAAAAGAACAAACAACGATGTCATCAAGATGACATTGACCTTCTCAATGGCTTTTGCACCCTTCCAAATTGCGAGAAGTGTAATCGCAATCACGAGGAATTGGAAGAAGATCACTTGCATTGGAGATTGAAGGAAAGAGTTCCAAACTTCGGTTGTATCAACACCATCTCCGGTTAGTCCACCTGAGATACCGAGTTGGAAATACTTGAGACACCATCCTGCTACAATGGCGTAGTAGAAGCCGATGGCTGTTGAAATCCAAGCAGTCCACAACCCCATCCAAGCGAATTTCTTACCTGCAAAGATACGGAAGGTACCAACCGTTCCTGTTCGAGAGCGCTTACCCATTGCAAATTCAGCAATGACAAGTGGAATCGACCAAACGAAGAGGAAGATCACCCAGGGAATGAGGAAGGTTCCTCCACCGTTTGCACCGACCATTCGTGGGAATCGCCAAATGTTCCCCGTACCGATAGCCGCACCAATTGAAGCAAAAATTAGACCAAGACGGCCTGAAAACTGGTCACTTTGTCCCATAACAATCGCCTCATGCAACCTCGGCTTCAAGCAGTACTTCTTCTCCAAGCATCAGTTTCAGACAGGCTCCTAAGCCGCCCCAAACAGTTCCTGCAATGAAAACAAACAGGAACAAAGAACCTGCTAAACTACCATACGCTGAACGGTATTCTATTCCAAGTTCGAAATACGAACCATCCGCTGGATAAATTGATTCGGATCCACTCAGGGTCGTGAGTTGCGCCTTGTAGTGTAATTTGCCGGTCGCAGATTCAGATACTGGAATCTCTGCTCGGAGGATTGTTCCGTTACCTTCAGCAGTTGTGCATGCTTCATCAACTCGCTCAATTGGAACCGATTCCCACGGAGTCGTTGCCCATTCACGAGGACCATAATCAGATTGAAGACGGCTCGGCTTAACCATTCGGTACTTGACGAAACTGTTGGCTTCGCTGTATGGGTACTGATTTGAAACGCATACGTCGATTGGAATATCACCTGATTCTGGGACATCAACATCTGTTGGAACGACGAGGTAGTTCTGTTGAGAGATGTTGTCCATTGCAAGGTTTGCACGCTCCCTAGGGTTGTCAGCAATCTCGAGAACGTAGAATGGAACGCCAACGTTTCGAACCGCGATGTGGTTCACATCTTCTGGTCGCTGGTGAAAGGCGGTTCCGATCTCCATTGTGTAACAATACGCATCATGAACTCCATATTGCCAATCGCAGTAATCACCAGTCGTAGGGTAGAGATCACTGCTTTGCATGTTGGTGTAATCGGTCATTTCAGCCATTTGATCGCCATGATAGATGAGTTGTTGATGGTCCGGAGTTTCACAACCTGTGCAATGACCCCAAGGGTAGAGAACGAGCTCGGAGAAAGAGTGCCATGAGAGTGTCATCTTGAAGTCGGAGGCAAGGTTGTTATCGTCATCGTTCATTTCGGTCAAATCCTGAACAAAGAGCGTTTCAGGCTCACTGTTTCCGCCTGCCCAGTCTTCATCCAATTGGCCGTCGTTATCGTCATCCTCACCATCGACATTGTCTTCGTTAACCAGCCCGTCTCCGTCGTTATCGGTTGTATCGTATGGGCCAGTGTACACATCGTTGTTTGTGATACCTGCTCGTTCATCTTCCGCAGGTGTGCATGTACCTGGAATGAGGGGTACTGTGGCGCCCAATGGCCATCCCCACTCAAACTGGAAGTTTCGGTTAAGATCGACTCCATCACAGTCTTCATCGACTTCTTCATTGAAGTCAGGGAGTGGTTGAGGTCCGTTGTTTCGCAGATTCTTTCTCCACCCACCGGTCGGACATGTCTCCCAAGCGTTTTCACCACAGAACTCTTCCCGGTCGTATCGATTCCCATCAACATTGAGCATTGGTACGAGGTAGATTTCTCGAGTATTCACCAAATCGGTAAGTTGCTGTTCTGAGAAGTCCTCATCGACTCCAAGATCACCTGGGCCGCAGGGATTTCCATCTCCATTGGAATCTTGATATTCGGCTGCAAGAGACAGACAATCGCCATCATCGTCAAGAATCCCATCTCCATTTGAGTCGCCCCATGGATCTTCATCAATCAATCCATCTCCATCGTTGTCAACACCAACCGAGCCGTAGTAATGAGCCAGCATCTCAAGGAACATCATTGGAACTTCGTAAGACATCCATTCTCGAGCGTGGAAATTTCCAACCATTTGTACGTCTGGAATGTCCTCGTAGTTTCCACAGTCACCAACGAAATCGTTGCATTCACCGCCAAAAACACCTTCGAGATCTTCTCCGCCACCGGTAATTTTCATCCAAGGAGACGGATGACTGTAATGATGACCTTTGTAACTGTCTGCTGTCATTTCGACTCCACGTGCATTAACGCCTCCATTAAGTCCTTCATGGAAAGACATAATCTCGACATCTTGTCCTTGGTAGGAGTAGGATTGTTCAGCGAGCTGAAGCATTCGTTGTCGCATGCTATCATAGTCGTGGTATTGCTTGAATTGTACTCGGTCATCGCCGCCCCATGGATGGACATGGTTGGCATAGTCGTCGCTCCAGATACCCTCGGGAGTATTCCCTGACTCGTTTTCTTCAAACGAAGTCGCAACCGTAGATGACACAGAAGTAAGCATTAGTGGCATCATGAGGAGGAAAATTGCGACAATGGCTGAGCGTTGACGGCGTTTTGACAACATGCTATCATTCCATCCACATACTACCCACACTTGAAACCGTCGCGCGGGCGTTTCTCTCAAAGAGGAAAAAACCTTGAAGAAACGACCTCAGGACAGTCCATGGGCCTGTACGATAATTTGACGTATGAAAGCAATGAAATGTTCGGTTTTTCTCAATCTACACTTGTCTTGCTGGGTACCATTTTCACCATCGCAATGGTCATCCGATTGATTGTTAGCAACGTTTCTCATGGATTCTTTGGCGTTATTGTGCGAAACGATGCCATCCGTCAGAAGACGGTGAAGAAAGGTGACAAAGCGCTTGGCAGTGTTGCAGGATATGCGTTTGCCTTTGTTACGATTGATATTCTCGCCAATGAACAATCCGAAAATGCAAACATATTGATGCCATCATGGGCAGAGTATATTCCCGGAATCCTCCAGTTTTTACTTGTCGTTTCGATAGTTATCTGGGCATTCCGTCTTGTTAACCTCGTTTACGATCTCGTTCGATTCCTGGATACGGACGGGGAACTCGATGGTACCGAAAAGACGCTTATTTCTGCGCTCGAAAGTGCCCTACGATTCATCATCGTATTCGTAGGATCGGTTTTCATTGCAGATGCGCTTGGGTTTGAGTTGACTTCGCTCTTGGCCGGTTTAGGAATCTCTGGATTGGCGCTCGCCCTAGCTGCAAAAGACACTATTTCCAACTTCTTTGGAGCCATTACAGTCCTCTTGGATCGCCCTTTCAAGGTCGGTGATTGGGTAATCATCGGCTCCTCAGAAGGTGAAGTGATCGAAATCAATCTTCGAACCACATTGGTGCGGACTTCTGTAGATACCATCATCACAATACCAAACGCCAATCTTGTGAGCATACCTGTCGAGAATTGGGGCAAGCGAAGATGGCGAAGATGGCAATCCATGGTTCATCTTGACATCAATGCAGATCCTAAAAAAGTCGAATCGTTTTGCCAACGCTCTCTTGATTTGATTCACAATCATGAAGCAACAACCAAAGAAGATTCGTCGTGGTGCAGCATCAACACGATTTCAGCACAATCAATTGATATTGAGCTTAATTTGCACTGGGATGTAAATTCATCGATTGCAGAACGCAAGGCTCGTGAATCGTTGATTATCGATTTGATGGAACTCGCAAAAGAACTGGAACTCTCGTTCTACGATGGCCGAATCCGCCAACAACGATGATCAGAAAGCAGGAGGATCCTTCTTCCAATACAGCATATTGGATCCAATCGAAACGATTGCTCCAAAAACTGCGAGACCAATTGAACTGGTTGTTGAGAGTGTATCAAGTTGCCATGAATAATAGGCGACAACCATTGTCGTAATTCCGACCCAAACTCCACTTTTCCATACTCGCAGAACGCCAAGGTGCGCCTGAAGTCTTGAAACATCCTTCAGCCATTTTTGAGCGGATTCATATCGTGATTCATCTCCATACAAAACCGATTCAGCATTGACGACGAGGACGTCGTAGTATCGCCAAATCCATGCTCCTCCGAGAACTTTTGAGAGTGCTTTTCGAGTTGTCCATGCTTGAGGAACTTCTTGCTTCCAATGTTCAAACAGAACCTCGATTTGCTCTGGCTTGTATCCCATCTCTTCGACCAAGCGACCTTCGAGTTGGATGAATTCTGCAATTCCAGGAAGCCGTTCAGTACCACAAATGAGCAGTTCGCTGACACTCTGGTTGAGCGGTATTGCGCGATGTTCACCATCGACTTCAACAATCCAGTTTGGGTGAATTCGTACGGATGGTATACCAACGGTGGTCGATGTGTGTGGTGCCCTCCACAACGTATTCGGTTTCAATTCGTCTTCAAGATCCTTCAAGCGCTGATTCCATCGTTTCTGATCGTTTGGGCTTGAAAGCGGTGCCAAATTCTTTTGGATTTGACCGAGTGATTGGCCGAGCCATTCAGGTCCTGTTTCGATAAGTTCACCCTTTGGAAATACTACCAATGCATCCTTTCCATCAACCAAGAAACCAGCCGTTGGAAGAAGAACATTGGTTGATTGGACTGCGGATCGAACATCTGAATTCCGATGAAGCGATGATGTGCGATTGCTGGTTGGAATCGAATAAGCAAGAGCAATATGAGAGTCATCAAGCCGAATCAGTGTTCGGTTTCCATCTGTTCGAACGACTTCAATCGATGATGGATTGAGTTCATTCAAACCACCCCAGGAATCTTTCTTCGATGACGACCACCATTCCTGAACGAGACACTTACGGACGTCCCAACAAGCAACAGCACCCCATTTCGTATCCACTTTACCCGAATCAAGGGTCTGTTCCATGGAAGAGATAGCGACGCCTTGAGGCCACCACGACTCCTCCTCCATGACCGGTCCAAATCGGCACTTCCCATTCAATGTGTCTTTGTTGGCAAGGGGATGCAATGAAACAAGAGAACCGTTTGGAAGAGTCGGGACGGCCATGGGAATCAGCGAGAAGATGGGTGACGTTCTCGGCCAAGCGGTTGAGTCAAAACTCCTTCGCGAAGTCCTTGACCATGAGATTCAGCCCAAGCACCTCGCTATTATTATGGACGGAAACCGCCGCTTCGCTTGGCGATCGAATCTAGCAACTCATGTCGGCCACCGTATCGGTAAACAACGACTTGAGGCTGTTCTTGACTGGGTACTTGAACTCGGAATCCCTTGGTTCACAGTGTATGCACTTTCAACCGAGAACCTTAACCGTCCAGAAGCAGAATTGGACACGTTGTTCAAACTCTATGTCGAGGGACTCAAATCAATTGCAGAAGACCCACGTATCCATGAAAACAACGTCCGAGTGCAAATCATCGGACGACGAGAGTTGCTTCCTAAACATGTCAACGAAGCCATCGATTATGCAGAATCAAAAACTGCAGATTACGATGATTTCGTATTCACTGTTTGTCTTGCTTACGGCGCTCGAGAGGAGCTTATTCATGCAATTCAGAACATTGCAGCGCTTCATAAATCCGGAGAATTAACTCTTGAACAAATCACTGAACAGACCGTCTCAGAACACCTCTACACAGCAGATATGCCGGACCCTGACCTTGTGATTCGAACAAGTGGTGAAGAACGTATCAGCAATTTCTTGCTCTGGCAGATGGCTTACTCTGAACTCTATTTCACAGACGTCTTTTGGCCTTCGTTCAAGAAGAAAGATCTCCTGAAAGCAGTTCAAACCTATCAAATGCGAAAACGACGATTTGGTGAGTGATATGGCTCAATGCGATGAATGTCAAGGCTATCTCAATCCAGCCTTAGCAGTGGATGCGTGTGTCCGACGAGGAGATTCCATTCTTCTTGTTCAACGAAAATTCCCTCCTTCTGCGGGTTCATGGGTTCTACCAGGAGGTTTTGTTGACCAAGGGGAACGTCCTGATGAAGCAGTCCTTCGCGAATTGAAAGAGGAATCAGGATTGGATGGAACAAAACCCAAACTTCTCATGGTCATGGGCGACCCTGCTCGAGACCCAAGAAAGCATATCGTCAGCATTGTCTACGAAGTTGATGCTACCGGAGAACCCATTGGAGGCGATGATGCTCAAGATGCTCGTTTCTGGCCGATATCCGATATTCTTGAGGGGCGTCTTGTCTTAGCAGGGGATCACGGAGAGATTGTTGAGGCTTGGCTCAATCAATCAATTCAGAGCCAATAAATCCAGCAAATTGTTGACGCACATTTGGCCATTCAGGAATCTCAAGTGCATCCGTCAAGTGCAATCCTGCTAAGAATTGTGCATGCAGTTCTTCGACGTTTTCACCTGAACGTAAACGAAACAAAGGATATCCTTCAGCTTCGAGGCGATCAAGGAATCCACGTTGTGCATCACTTACAAGCAAGGTTGGAACGCCCATCAAGACCGCTTCGCTTGCAACGGTTACGGATTGCGAGATAACCCCATCTTGCATTGAAATCATGGATGCGAAATCCCATGCATCTCCCTTGTACGTCCCTTCATCTGCTGTCGTCAAATCTATGCCATCTAGCAATCCATCTGGCAATGCAAGAACTTCGTCTGCATCATGAACACCGTCACCAATTAAGCGACGAACTGCGATTTTTGGGATCGTTGCTACCTCTCTCGGACGAAGTTGAGGGCGCAAGTGAACCATCCCATGCAACCCATTCAAGCGATGAACAGTCGCTCCTTTCTTCGAGAATTTTTCAAGCCAACCTCCATCAATCGACGTATTCCAATGTGTAGGAACGAGAACATCTGTTGCAACACTTGCTGCAAGTCGATGTGCGAGATGATTGACTTCAGTATCTGAAATATACCATCGTTTTGCAATTTTTAGCCGTTTTGCAACCCGCAATTCCAATGGAGCACCAACAGCAATAATCCGTTCAAAGCGTCCTCCAGATTGTTGAGCCTTCTTGAGAAATTGACGTACCTGTCGCATGCGTTTCCATGCGACACGCGCTCGCTTTTGCCCGATTGGACGTTCAACCCAAATCTGTTGACGCCTCGGCAAAACACCTTCAGACGATTCCAGCAATTGTCGTACTTCGCTTCTGTTTGTGGCAATGAGAACATCTGAAGTTGTCCCACTTCGTATGAATGGAGCAAGCAACCGCACATGGGCTGGATGGTCCAAGACCCAACAGGTGCGCATACATCGTCCAGTGGCTCTTGGTTAATGTTCATGAGCATTCAAGGTTTAGGACCATCATGAAAGAATCAATTTCACTCGATGGGATAGTAACATATGCGCCTTACACACCAGGCATACGACACGGCCAACATTTCTGGCTTTCTGGACAGATCGCAATCGATGGAGCCCTCGATATAAAATCACAGACTGTTGGAGCCCTTGCAAAAATCGATGCACTCTTGGAAGCGGGCGGTCTCTCGAAAAATGACATATGTTTTGCTCAGGTCCTTCTGGATACCATCGAGGACTATGGAGCAATGAACGAGGTCTATGGCGCATGGGTTGCAGACATGGACATGCCTCCTGCACGAGCCGCCTTTGAAGCAGGCGCATTACCAAAAGGAGCACTTGTTGAAATCGTCGTTCAAGGCATCACTTCATGAGGATCGACCATGCCAGGTTCACCCTATCTCGAGGAGCCACCCAAAGGCCTCCTGACGTGGCCCGTCCTCTTACGGATGACCGTTCCAACATTGTCTGCCCTCACCATCGCTGCATGGTGGACTGGTTTTCTGCTCGAATTCCTCGTTCTCTTGACCATGAGTGGCCTCGTTTTGCTCGTTGTGCGACGATAGGCACCCTTGATAACAAAGAGGCTGAGCAGAACATATGACGGAATGGCCAGTGTCGTGTTTCAAAGCCTACGACATTCGCGGATTATCTGGCGATGAATTGAGCGATGAGTTCGCTTATCGTCTTGGTCGTGCCCTTGCAACGTATCTGGAGTGCGAATCGTATGCAGTCGGACGAGACATTCGTGAGTCCAGTCCAGGCTATGCTTCCAACCTGATTCAAGGACTGGTCGATTCAGGTGTTCGAGTTCTTGATCTCGGGATTGTTTCAACTGGATGCGTCTATCATGCATGTTGGACACTACCAGTTGATGGAGGCGTCATGGTCACAGCGTCTCACCTCCCTATGCCAACACACAACGGATTCAAGATGTGTCGAGGAACACTACCGCTTGCTGGTGAAGAAATTCAAGAATTGAAGCACGTCTTTCTCAATGGAAACTTCCGAGAAGGTCAAGGCGAACACATCGACCATCCTCATGAGGACGTGTACCTCCAAGCCATCATCAACTCGACTGGAACACTCGCTCGACCCGTCAAGGTCGCTGTCGACTGTGGGAATGCAGTCCCTGGCCCTGCTATGACCAAACTCCTCGATATGATTGGAGCAGAACACATTGACTTGTACTGCGATTGGGACAATACAGAACCAAATCACGGTGCAGATCCAACGCGAGAATACAACATGGTTGACCTCGCAAAAGCTGTCGTTGACCATGGGTGTGAACTCGGTCTTGGCGCTGATGGTGATGGAGACAGAATCGGTGCCGTTGATGAGAAAGGCAACTTC
>Ga0181568_10002687_pt1 | contig 16188 bp, 15 predicted proteins | sample 101ome_20_FD_133758 | JGI IMG/M metagenome (GOLD analysis project Ga0181568, IMG submission 133758) | Coastal salt marsh microbial communities from the Groves Creek Marsh, Skidaway Island, Georgia - 101404AT metaG (megahit assembly) | ecosystem: Environmental > Aquatic > Marine > Intertidal... | reverse complement strand
TGACTGAGGAACAGCTTGGTCCTGTCGTTCACCGGGTTGGTGAAGAACACCTCCGGCTCGGCCTGTTCGACGATTTCGCCCTTGTCCATGAAGATCACCCGGTCGGCCACGGTGCGGGCGAAGCCCATTTCATGCGTCACGCAGAGCATGGTCATGCCCGTGTCCGCCAGGTCGACCATCACGTCGAGCACTTCCTTGATCATCTCCGGGTCGAGGGCCGAAGTGGGTTCGTCGAACAGCATGATCTTCGGCTTCATGCAAAGCGAGCGGGCGATGGCCACGCGCTGCTGCTGGCCGCCCGACAGCTGGCCCGGATACTTGTCGGCCTGCTCGGGAATCTTGACCCGCTCGAGATACTCCATCGCCACCGCCTCGGCCTCGGCCTTCGGCGTCTTGCGCACCCAGATGGGCGCCAGGGTGCAGTTCTCGAGCACGGTGAGGTGCGGAAACAGGTTGAACGACTGGAACACCATGCCGACCTCGCGGCGGACGGCGTCGATATTCTTGAGGTCATTCGTCAGGCGGGTCCCGTCGACGACGATCCGGCCCTCCTGATGTTCCTCGAGCCGGTTGATGCAGCGGATCAGGGTGGACTTGCCGCTGCCCGACGGCCCGCAGATCACGATGCGCTCGCGCTCGGCAACGTTCAGGTTGATGTCGCGCAGGACGTGGAAGGCGCCATACCATTTGTTGAGCCCCTCGATCTCGATCGTCGGGGCGGTGGCGGGGGCCTGGGCTTCGGTCGCGGACATGGCGTCCTCCGGTCAGCGTTTGTTCGTATCGAGCCGCCGTTCCAGGCGAATCGAGTAGCGCGAAATCGAGAAACAGATCACGAAGAAGAACAGCGCGGCGAGCAGGAAGGTCTCGTGATCGACCTTGCCGATCCATTCCGGGTTGGTCTGCAGCAGGCGCGCCTGGCCGAGAATGTCGAACAGGCCGATGATGATGACGAGCGTCGTGTCCTTGAACAGGCCGATGAACGTGTTGACGATGCCCGGGATGGAAATCTTCAGCGCCTGGGGCAGGATGATCAGCCGCATCGACTGCCAGTACCCCAACCCCATGGCCTGGGCGGCCTCGAACTGGCCCTTCGGAATTGCCTGCAGCCCGCCGCGGATCACCTCGGCCATGTAGGCCGATGCGAAGAGCGTGATCATGATCATCACGCGGACGAGCTGGTCGAGCGAGACCTCGGGCGGCAGGAAGAGCTGGAGGATCACGATCGCGACGAACAGCAGCGTGATCAGCGGCACGCCGCGGATGAACTCGATGAAGCCGACCGAGAGGTAACGCACGATCGGAAGCTTAGATCGCCGGCCGAGCGCCAGCATGACTCCGATCGGCAGGGACAGGACGATCCCCGCCAGTCCGGCCACGAGGTTGAGCATGAAGCCGCCGAACTTGTCGGTGGTCACCCCCTCGAGCCCGAACCCGCCGACCAGCAGGATCGCGGCAATTACCGGATAGAGCAGGGAGTACCAGCGCCCGTAGCGGGCATAGGGAAGTCCGTCGAACAGGACGAAGGCCAGCGCCGGGAACAGCAGGATGATGGCAAGGTTGACCCGCCAGTAGGATTCCTGCGGATAGAAGCCGTACAGGAACTGGTCGATGCGCTGGTCGAGCCAGGCCCAGCAGGCGCCCTCGGCGGTGCATTCGCTGCCGCTTGCGCCGGTAAAGTCGGCCGAGAAGAACGCCCAGTCGAGCAGGGGCGGCACCGACCAGTAGAGCAGCAGGATCGAGAGCAGCGTGAGCACGGTGTTGAGCGCCCCGCCGAACAGGTTCGCGCGAATCCAGCCGATCACGCCGACCGTCGAGGTCGGTGGCGGGCGTTCCGGAAGCAACTCCGCCTGGCTGCGATGGAAGGCTTGATCGCTCATCGTTCCACCAGCGCGATATGCTTGTTGTACCAGTTCATGAAGGCCGAGGTGAGCAGGCTGATCGTCAGGTAGAAGGCCATGAAGATCGAGATCACCTCGAGCGCCTGGCCGCTCTGGTTCAGGACGGTGTCCCCGATCGAGACGATGTCCTGATAGCCGATCGCGACGGCGAGCGAGGAATTCTTGGTCAGGTTCAGATACTGGCTCGTGAGCGGCGGGATGATCACCCGCAGAGCCTGGGGCAGGATGATCTTGCGCGTCGTCAGGCCGGGGCGCAGGCCCAGCGCGTGTGCGGCCTCGGTCTGGCCCCGGGAAACCGACAGGATGCCGGCGCGCACGATCTCGGCGATGAAGGCGCCGGTGTAAGTGGCGAGGGCGAGCCAGAGCGCGACCAGCTCGGGCGTGATCGTCAGGCCGCCGCGCAGCCGGCCGAAGCGGTTGGCGACGGGAACATTCCAGTCGAGCGGCTGACCGGCGGCGAAGAAGACGATGACCGGTAGCCCGACGATCAGCGCGACGCCCGTCGTGGCGACCGGGAATGTCTGTCCCGTCGCCTCCTGGCGCTTCCGGGCCCAGCGCGCGACGCCATAGGCGGCGGCAAGCCCCACGGCGATTGCGATGAGGACATAACCCCAGCCCTCGAGGAAGACGGGGGCCGGCGCCGAGATGCCGCTGTTGTTCAGGAAGACGGAATCGCCGATCGACAGGCTGTCCCTGACCTTCGGCAGGGCGAGCAGGATGACCCACCAGAAGATGATCTGGAGCAGCACCGGCACGTTGCGGGTGAACTCGACATAGACCGCAACGAGGCGGCTGATCAGGAAGTTGTTCGAAAGCCGCAGGACGCCGGCGGTGAAGCCGATGATCGTCGCCGTGACGATCCCGAGCGCGGCGACCAGGATGGTGTTGAGTCCGCCCACGACGATGGCGCGGCCGTAGGTCGAGGTCGAGGCGTACTCAATCAGGCGCTGGTTGATGTCGAACGACGCCGTATCGTCGAGAAAGCCATAGCCTGCGGCCAGCCCGGCACTCTGGAGGTTGGCGATCGTGTTCGAGACGATGAAGGCGACGAACAGGGCGAGCCCGAGCGCGAGCGCCAACTGCAGGATGATGCCCCGCGCATGCTCGTCCCGCCAAAGGCGGTTGATGCCCGTGGGGTCGGCGGCAGTTGCTGTGGTCTGGGTCACATCCGGACCGCTAGATGGCTGTTCTGTGAAGTTGAGACCGCCCGGCGATCGGGCCGGGCGGTCTCTTGTTCAACAGGTTCTAGCGGATCGGCGGCGAGTAGAGGATGCCGCCCTCGGTCCACAGGGCGTTCAGGCCCCGCTCGATGCCGAGCGCCGTGTCCGGCCCGAGATACTTGTCGAAGATCTCGCCATAGTTGCCCTCGGACGAGATTGCGTTCACGGCCCAGTCCTTGCTGAGGCCGAGCATTTCGCCCATGGAGCCCTCGGAGCCGAGCATCCGGTTGATCTCCGGATTGTCGGTGCCCTTGGCCAGCTCTGCGACATTCGCCTTCGTGACGCCGAGTTCCTCGGCCGAGATCAGCGCGTTCAGCGTCCAGCGTGCGACATCCGCCCATTCATCGTCGCCCTGGCGGACGAGCGGTCCGAGCGGCTCCTTCGAGATGATTTCTGGGAAGACCATGTGGTTCTGCGGATCGTCGAAGGTCGCCTTGGTGGCCGCAAGGCCCGAGGCGTCGGTCGTATAAACGTCGCAACGCTCTGCCTCGTATGCGGCGCGCGCCTCGGCGTTGGTCTCGATCGGAACCGGCTCGTAGCTGATGTTGTTGTCACGTGCGAAGTCCGCGAGGTTCAGCTCGGTGGTCGTGCCGGTCTGGATGCAGATCGACGCGCCGTCGAGTTCCTTGGCGCTCTTCACGCCCAGCGCCGTGCGGCCGATGAAGCCCTGGCCGTCATAGTAATTCACGCCGATGAAGGTGAAGCCGAGGTCGACATCACGCGAAAGCGTCCACGTCGTGTTGCGCGACAGAACATCGATCTCGCCCGAGGCGAGGGCCGGGAAGCGCTGCTTGCCGGTCAGGCTGACATACTTGACCTTGGACGGGTCGCCGAGCACGGCGGCGGCGAGCGCCTTGCAATAGGCGACGTCGAAGCCCTGCCAGTTGCCCTTGTCGTCGGTGAACGCAAAGCCCGGAAGGCCGGTATTCATGCCGCAGTTCAGCACGCCGGCGGCGCGCACATCCTCGAGCGTTCCGGCCTGCGCGGTATTGGCCGTGACGCCGAGCGTCATGAGGCCGGCGACCGCCATGGCGCCTGTGAGAAGTTTCGCTTTCATCCTGATACTCCCTGGTTGGTATCCGTTTTCGGATTTCCCCCACTTACGCGGTTCGTTTTGTTTCTTGTTCTTGCCCAATTCTGCGGGTTCGGCGGGCCGACGACAACAGGGTTATCAAAAAATTGATCGTTGCTCTGCCGTGCGGGCACACTTCCGGAATGTCGGTTCTTCAGATGTTTGCGCGTGATCGCCGCGGCGGCTGGATGGGTGTTCTGTTTGCCTGTGTTGCGCTCGGCGCCTGCGCCGCGGGCCCGGACAGTCGGTCGGTGTCGTCCGCTCCGCCGCAGGACACCCGTGCGGTCACCGTCGTCGCGTTCGGAGACATGCCCTATCGCCCGGTCGATTTCGAGGCCTACGAGGCGCTGCTCGACACGATCAGCGAGCGCCGTCCGGACGTCACCATCAACGTCGGGGACATCAAGGGCGGCGGCCCGTGCGACGACGCGATCTACCTGCGCCAGCGCGACTACATGAACGGGATCGACGGCCCCGTGGTCTATACGCCCGGCGACAACGAATGGACGGATTGCCACCGTCCGGGCTGGGGTGACTGCGACCCGCGCGAACGCTTGACGGTTCTGCGCAAGATGTTCTTCCCCGGCCGGGAGAGCCTCGGTCGCACTCCGATCACGCTCGAACGCCAGGCTGAAATATCTCCTCGGCACACCCGGATGGTGGAGAACGCACGCTGGCAGATCCGGGGTGTCCTTTTCGCAACCGCGCATGTCGTCGGCTCGAACAACGGCCTGCGCGGGGACGATGTGGCGGCGATCGCGGAATATGAACAGCGCGATGCGGCGAACGCGGAATGGATCGACGCGCTGTTTGAGTTGGCACGGACCGAGCGCGCTACGGCTGTGGTGCTCGCGTTCCAGGCGGACCCTTACCTCCTTTACGGGCTGGGAGGCGGGTTCCGCCGTACACTCGACTCGATCGAGACCGGCGCCGCGGCCTACGGCGGGCCTGTGCTGGTCGTCCACGGCGACGGCCATGTCTATACGCGCGACAACCCGTTTCACGGCCCGCTCGGCCAGACGCTGGAGAATGTGCTGCGGGTGGAGGTGCCCGGCGCGCTCGATATCCGGGCCGTTCGGATCCGGATCGACCCGAGGGCACCTGTGATTTTCGACGTCGAGGTGTTTTCCGGCTAGTTGACGCGCGGCTTCTTGAGATAGTCCGCGCGCGCAGCGCTCTCGACGGTCACCGAGACGATCTGGCTGTCCCGGTGCAGGGTCAGCGGGACGGTGACCCCGGCGTCGCCAAGCGACCAGATTTTCCGGAAGAGCGTGGACAGGCCCGAGATTTCCTCGCCGTCGACGCCCAGCACCATGTCGCCCGGCTCGACGCCGGCGCGCATCGCCGGGCCGCCTTCGGCAATCCCGGCGACGACCAGGTGGTTCTCCGCCTCGGCGGTCGTCATGCCGAGCCAGGGCCGGGCCGCGCGACGCCGGCCGCCAAATTCAATGATTTCCTGGAGAATGGGCTTCAGGAGGTCGATGGGAACGATCATGTTCCCGTCGATCTCGTCATCGTCGCCGGCGGCCTGCTGGATATACAGAGACCCGATGCCGGCGAGCCGACCGCCCTGGTCGATCACGGCCGCGCCGCTCCAGCGCGGATGGGCAGGCACCGTGAAGATCGCGCGGTCCAGAACATATTCCCAGGAGCCGGCGAATTCGCGGACCGAGATGACCTGCGTATTGATCGCCGCCTCGCGGCCACCCTGGCCCGCGACGATCAGCGAATCGCCCGGGCTGACGGCGGCGGAATCGCCCAGCGACATCGCCGGCAGGTTGAGGATGCCCAGCGCCTGCACAAGGCCGAAGCCCGTCTCCTGGTCGTAGCCAACGACATGGGCCGCATGTGCGCCGCCATGGTTGTCGATCAGCCAGATGTCCTCGGCCTCGGTCACGAGATAGCCGATTGTCAGAACCAGCCCATCGTCGCTGATGACCACGCCCTGTCCCTCGCGCTCGGTGCCGAGGATGGGGGCGGTGAAGGCGTCATCCGGCACGCGCGACTGCAGCGCCACGACCGACGACAGTGTGCGTTCGAGGTCGAAACCGACCTCGTCGGGGCTCGGGTGACGGCCAAGATTCAGGTTCCAGGGGTGCGATTCACTCAACGCCCAGGCACTCCAATATCAGTTTCAGAGCCATCATAGCGCATGTACGCACATGGGGATAATGGCCGGCCTGGCATTCCGCGCGTCCCTGGTCATCCGTGACCGCAGGGTATTCGCCGTCCGTGAACGATTCCGAACGGACGGGACATGAGCGGGCTTTTCTCTGTCGTGCGCCCTATACTCGCGTCCGACCGAAGAAACAGCCGCAAGGGACCGCCGACATGAGCGCCCAGCCCGACCATATTCACGCCCTCGACCTGCCAATTCCCGACGCCGCGGAGCTGGACGAAGACCTGAGGAAGTATTTCGCCGTCTGCCAGGACAAGCTCGGCATGGTGCCGAACGTGCTGCAGAGCTACGCCGTCGTGCCCGAACGCCTGCGCGCCTTCATCGCCATGTACAACGAGCTGATGCTGTCGGACTCGGGCCTCAGCAAGCTCGACCGCGAGATGATCGCCACCGTGGTCTCGTCGGAGAACAAGTGCTTCTACTGCGTGGTGGCGCATGGTGCCGGTGTGCGCGAGCTGTCCGGCGATCCGGCGCTGGGCGAATTGATGGCCATCAACTACCGGGCGGCGGAGATCCCGGCGCGCCAGCGCGCGATGCTCGACTTCGCGGTGAAGATGACGAAAGCCCCGGCCGAAGTGGAGGAATCCGATCGCCAGGCGTTGCGGGATGCCGGCTTCGATGAGCGCGATATCCTGGATATCGCCAATATCGCGGCCTTCTTCAACATGACCAACCGGGTCTCGACGGCGCTCGACCGGATGCCCAATCCGGAGTATCACGCCAAGGCCAGATGAGCGGCTTTCTGGCCGTTGACATGGCGGGGCAGGGCGGTTAGTTTCCGCGCGTTTCCGCCCCGTTGGGCGGCGTTTTTTATGACGGGAGCGGTCCCATGAAGGTCGCAAGTTCGCTGAAGACACTCAAGAAGCGTGGTCGTGGCTGCCAGGTCGTGCGCCGGCGCGGACGCGTGTATGTGATCAACAAGCGCAACCCCCGGTTCAAGGCGCGCCAGGGCTGAACCGCGTCTCAAACCGATTGACGTAAAAACCGCGCTGTCAGCGCGGTTTTTTGTTGCCCGCAGCCCGCTATACTCCGGGCTTCGGATTGGAGACCCTCAATGCAGATGCCCGAACCCGATGCCGGGACCCTGGCACGCCGTGATGAGATCATCGCGGCGATGCGCGTCATCGTTCCCGGCGAGGGTGTGATTGCCGACGACACCGGCATGGCGGTCTATGAGTCGGACGGGCTGACGGCCTATCGCCAGCTGCCGCTGATTGTCGTCCTGCCGGAGACCGTCGAGCAGGTGTCTGCCGTGATGCGCTACTGCAACGAGAACGCGGTCAAGATCGTGCCGCGCGGCGCGGGCACGTCCCTGTCCGGCGGCGCGCTGCCGGCGGCGGACGCGATCACGCTGGGGCTCGGCAAGTTCAACCGGGTGCTCGAGATCGATTACGATAACCGCTGCGCCGTCGTGCAGCCCGGGGTCACCAACCTGGGCATTACGCATGCGGTGGAGGCCGACGGCTTCTACTACGCGCCCGACCCTTCGAGCCAGATCGCCTGCACCATTGGCGGCAACGTCGCGGAGAACTCCGGTGGCGTGCACTGCCTGAAGTATGGCCTCACCACCAACAACATCCTGGGCATCGAGATGGTGCTGCCCGACGGCGAGATCCTGCGGCTCGGCGGCAAGCATATGGACGCCGAGGGCTACGACCTGCTTGGCCTGATGACCGGATCCGAGGGGCTTCTCGGCGTGATCACGGAGGTGACCGTGCGCATTCTGCCCAAGCCGGCGACGGCCCGTGCCCTGATGATCGGGTTCGAGTCGAGCGAGGCGGGCGGGCAGTGCGTCGCCGACATCATCGGCGCCGGCATCATCCCGGGCGGCATGGAGATGATGGACCGTCCGGCGATCAAGGCCGCCGAAGCCTTCGTCCAGGTCGGCTATCCCCTCGATGTCGAGGCGCTCCTGCTCGTTGAGCTCGACGGCCCGCCGGTCGAGGTCGACTACCTGATCGGCCGGGTCCGCGAGATCGCCGAGGGCCTGGGCGCGGTCTCGGTCCGCGTCAGCGAGAGCGAGGAGGAGCGCAACCAGTTCTGGGCGGGGCGCAAGGCCGCGTTCCCGGCGATTGGCCGCCTGACGCCCGATTACTACTGCATGGACGGCACCATCCCGCGCCACCGGCTGCCCGATGTGCTCGCGCGAATGGGCGAGCTGTCGGAGAAATACGGGCTCGGGGTCGCCAACGTGTTCCATGCCGGCGACGGCAATCTGCACCCGCTGATCATGTATGACGCCAACGAACCGGGCCAGCTCGACCGCGCCGAGCGGTTCGGCGCCGACATCCTGCGTCTGTGCGTCGAGGTGGGCGGCGTTCTCACCGGCGAACACGGGGTCGGAGTCGAGAAACGCGACCTCATGCCCGAGATGTTCTCTGAGGAGGACCTGAACCAGCAGCAACGGGTCAAGTGCGCGTTCGACCCGAACCAGCTGCTCAACCCGGGCAAGGTCTTCCCGACCCTGCACCGCTGTGCCGAACTGGGCCGGATGCATATCCATCGCGGCCAGATGCCGTTCCCCGACCTGCCGCGCTTTTGAGCCGTCCGATGGTCGAGATTCTCAAGCCGGAAACCACGGAGCAGGTTGTTGAGGCGGTTGCCTGGGCGACGGGCGAGGAGATGCCGCTGGAGATCCTCGGCACGGGGACCAAGCGCGGGTTCGGCCGTCCCATGGGAGACGGCAACCGCACCATCGGCCACGCGCTCGACTTGTCGGGCCTCTCGGGCATCACCCTCTACGAGCCCGAGGAACTGGTCCTGACCGCCTGGGCCGGAACGCCGACGGCCGAGATCGAGGCGGCGGTTGCGGCGAAGGGCCAGATGCTTGCCTTCGAGCCGCCGCACCTCGCACGGCTGTACAGCAATGAGGGGGGGACCCTCGGCGGGATGATCGCCTGCAACCTCGCCGGCCCGCGCCGGGTCAAGGCAGGCGCGGCGCGCGACCACATTCTGGGCATCGAGGCCGTCACCGGCCGGGGCGAGCTGGTGAAGAGCGGCGGCCGGGTGGTGAAGAACGTCACGGGATATGATCTGTCCAAGCTGCTCACCGGCTCCTTCGGAACGCTCGCGGCGCTGACCCAGGTCACGATCAAGGTGTTGCCGGCGCCCGAGACCGAAGAGACGGTGTTGGTCTCCGGGCTCGACGATGCGGCGGCGATCCAGGTGATGACGCGCGCGCTCAACTCGAGCAACGAAGTCGCCGGTGCCGCTCATCTGCCGGCGGGCGGCGGTGGAGTCACTGGGCCGGTCACGGCGATGCGGATCGAGGGCTTCGTGCCGTCGGTGACCGCGCGGGTGGAGGCCCTGCAGACGTTGATCGGGGCGGCCGGCGAGGTTTCGACCCTCACGGGGGACGCATCTGCCGCGTTCTGGGCCTCGGTTCGTGATGTCGAAGCTTTGGGGGACGGGCCCCTGTGGCGCCTTTCGGTCACGCCCGGCCGCGCGGCAGGCATCGTCGGTGCGATCGAATCTGGTCTGTCGGGCGCATGGCTCTACGACTGGGGTGGGGGGCTTGCCTGGTATGCGCCCGAAGGGGATGCCGCCGATGCTGGCGCCGCTGTCATACGGGGTGCGCTTTCGGCGAACGGTGGCGGTCACGCCACCTTGGTGCGCGCGCCCGAGGAAACTCGCCGGATGGTTGAGGTGTTTGAGCCCCAACCCGCGCCGCTCGCGGCCCTGTCGAACCGGGTGAAGGAAAGCTTCGACCCCCGGCACATCCTCAATCCCGGCCGCATGTACAGCGGGGTCTAGCCGATGCAGACGCATTTCTCCCTGGCCCAGCTTGCCGATCCCGATATCGCTGTTGCGAACGACATCCTGCGCGCGTGCGTCCATTGCGGCTTCTGCACCGCGACCTGTCCGACCTATGTGTTGCTCGGCGACGAGCTCGACAGCCCGCGCGGGCGCATCTACCTGATGAAACAGATGCTGGAGGCAGACGCGCCGGCGGACGAGGAAACCGTCCGCCATGTCGATCGCTGCCTTTCGTGCCTGTCCTGCATGACCACCTGTCCGTCGGGGGTGCATTACCAGCATCTGGTGGATCACGGCCGCAAGCATATCGAGGAAACCTACACCCGGCCCCTGTTCGACCGGATGATCCGCTGGGCGCTGGCCTGGTCTATCCCTCATCCGATGCGGTTCCGGGCGCTGCTCGCCGCGGCGTCTCTGGCCCGGCCGCTGCGCGGCCTGTTCCGGGGGCGCCCCCGGGCGATGCTGGAGCTTGCGCCGACCGACCTCGGGCCGCCGTCGCCGGTGGATGTGCCCCAGGTCTTCCCGGCGGAAGGCGCGCGCCGGGGACGGGTGGCGCTCCTGAACGGCTGCGCCCAGACCGTGATTGCGCCCCAGATCAACGAGGCGACGATTCGGCTCCTCACCCGCCTCGGGGTCGAGGTGGTGGTCGCCGACGGGGCCGGCTGCTGCGGCTCGCTGGTGCAGCACATGGGCAAGGTGGATGCCTCCCACGCCCAGGCGGCGGCGAATATCGATGCGTGGATCGCGGAGGCCGACGGCGCCGGCCTCGACGCGATCATCATCAACGCCAGCGGCTGCGGCACCCAGGTGAAGGATTACGTCTTCATGTTCCGCGAGGACGAAGCCTATGCCGGGAAGGCGGCGCGGGTGTCAGAACTGGCGAAGGACGTGAGCGAGTATCTCGAGACGCTTGCGGTGGATATCCGGCCGATCGACGGCATCCCACCGCTGCGGGTGACCTATCACTCGGCCTGTTCGATGCAGCACGGCCAGCAGCTGCGCACGCCGCCCAAGACGCTGCTCGTGGCCGCCGGGTTCACCGTCAGCGAGCCGGGCGAGGGACACCTGTGCTGCGGTTCGGCGGGGACCTACAACATCCTCCAGCCCGAGCTCGCGGGCCGGCTGCGCGACCGCAAGGCCGCCAACATCGCGCGGACCGAGCCCGAGGTCGTCGCAACCGGGAACATCGGCTGCATCACCCAACTCTCCGGTGCCGTGGATGCGCCGGTGGTCCACACGGTGGAACTTCTCGACTGGGCTACGGGTGGACCGAGGCCTGACGGGCTCGCATAACGGCGCGGCCCTGCGTCAACTCCGCGGCGCGCGCTCCCACACGATCGTCGCGGACGATGCGCCGTCACCGCCCGCACCGCGCAGGACCATCCGGTCGCCCTGGTGCTCGATTTCGCGGGTCCGCGCGCTGCCGACGAAATTCTCGTCGAGCGCATGATCGATGTGGTGGGTGACCACATTGCCGTCGAGAGACCAGCGTCCCGCATAGTTCAGATAGGTATCGAACATCCGCGCCTTGTCGGCGTCCGTCGCCTCGGCCGTCGGCGGGAAGTCGCGCGTGCCCCAGCGGGTAATCGCGCTCATGTGCCCGTCCGCGGTGTACATGATGATGCCGGTCGGTTCGGGCCCCTGATGCCGGACGCGCGTACCGTCCGGGTCGTCGCGGTAGGTGTCCACCAGGTGCCAGGCGCCGATGATGTCGTCGGGAGTAAGAGTCATTGCGATGTTCTTTTGTGGAAGGTCAGGAGGAAAAGGAAGCGCGATAAGTCGTGGGCTTCAGGATAACAGCTGAGTTGAGGGGTGGTTTGAGTTCGAAAGCTCGTGGTGTTCGATGAAAATCGTAAAGTCGAATTATTCGAAACGCGTCGGGTCGTTCATCAGAGAACGAACGCTCATTCTCGGTGATAAAGAAAGGCGTGTTTCGGTACCCCGATGTCGTTTTCACTTCGAGAAACCGTTCTTCACCTGATGCTGTGAACGACCGTATGTCGTAGCCTGTGCCGTCACCTCGCTCCTTTGATGTCCATTCGACATCGCTCGCTAGATCCGGTCGACCTGATCGGGTTAATCGAGCTCTCTCAAAGGAAAGAACTTTTCTCTCGCCCTTTTCACCAAGAGTTCGGTTGCGACTGTCTCTTTCGGCGGGATCAAATTTCCGAACAAGCCGTTTGATGTCCTTGTTTTCTGCGAAATGTGAAGTGTCGAGAATCGGCGGTGACTCGAAGAACAAGGTTTCACTTTCAGCCAGAGCGGAATCGACGGTTGAGAAGTCGGCCTGGAAACTTTGTCCTTCTGCCAGTAGGTGCCTTTCTATGCCGTCGATTAGGGTTTTCTGGAAATTGACCGCCGGTTTGTAACCGAGAATCCAAGGGAGCCCCAACAGGTCGAGTACCGCGCTTACATTTTGATGTTTGTACTCGATTGATCCTTTTGATCGTCCGGTCAATCGCTGAAGTTCTGAGTTGTGATGCGCTTTTACATACGGTTTCCCGAGCATTTCCATGCGCAACATCGCGAAGTAGTCCGCAACGATCAGGTCGATTTCTGTTGCGGTCCACGTTGCTCCTGCTGGGTCCGTTTCCCTCATATAGTAAGGGAACCATGATCGAGCCGAGGGCAGCAACTGTTCAGGTCCAACTAGTCCTGCGGTTTTTGAGGTGGTGACCTATCTCTTCCGCCACTGGTTCACATCCTTGTGCCCGGCGACGAACTCTCTTGAGCGTTCCGGCGGGGGCGTCGCATAATTCCCGCATGCGGATAATCATCTTCGCCGCCATGGTTCTTCTCGCGTTCGCCGGCCCGGCGACGGCAGACCAGAACGACCCGCGCCTCGACAACCTGTTCTCGATCCTGCAGACGAGCGACGAGCAGCTTGAGGTCCGCGCGGCGGAGAACCTGATCTGGACCACCTGGATCGCGCATGACGATCAAAGGAACACCCGCCTGATGCACATCGGCATCAAGGCCATGGCCGACCGCCGATTCGACGAGGCGGTCGATATCTTTACCGCCCTGATCGATCAGGCGCCGGACTATGCCGAGGCTTGGAACAAGCGGGCGACCGTATATTTCATTCAGGGCAAACTCGCCCTCTCTGCGGCGGATGTGGAACGCACGCTGGCGCTGGAACCGCGCCATTTCGGCGCGCTCAGCGGGCTCGGTCAGATCGAGCTCCTGCGCGGCAATGGCGACGCCGCGCTCCAGGCGTTCGAGAACGCGCACGCTGTGCACCCGCGCCTCGCAGGCATCGATGCGCTCATCCGGGAACTCAAGCAGCAGGTGCGCGGCCAGGCGCTTTAGCGCGGCTCCCCGTGCTATGATCGAGCCCCGGATGTATCGGGGCTCGACCTTTCGTCTTTTCAGGCCGATATAGCATCCAATACGCATAGGATCGGCCCGGAGGCCGGGCCTTGCCGCCTTTCTCGGGAAGATTTTCATGGCTCTGGCACTCAATCGGCAACAGATGATGGTGATGGGTGCGGGCGCGGGCCTGCTCGCGGTCGTGCTGGGTGTTCGCCAGGTCCTGGGGCTGTACCTGGTTCCGATGACGATCGATCTTGGCTGGAGCCGCGAGATCTTCGGAATCGCGATGGGGCTCCAGAATCTCGTCTGGGGCGCATCGCAACCGTTCATCGGCGGGCTTGCCGACCGCTACGGGTCCGGCCGGGTCATCGTCGCGGGCGCGATCTGTTATGCGCTGGGTGTCCTGGGTATGGCGAGCGCGATCACGCCGACGGAACTCCTTATCTCGGGCGGTGTTCTCATCGGGCTCGGCATGAGCGGCGTCGGCATGGCCGTCGTCTATGGCGCGGTCGCGCGGATGGTGGCACCCGAGAAGCGGACCTACGCCATGGCCATCGTCAGCACCATCGGCGCGCTCGGCCCGTTCCTGCTGCCCCCGGTGACTCAGGTCGTGATCGGCGGCTTCGGCTGGGAGGTGTCGCTGCTCGCAACCGCCGGGGTGGTGGCATTGATGATCCCGCTCGGCGCGCTGATCCGCGGCAAGGCGGAGAACGAGGCCGGCGCGGCGCCACAGAGCTGGGTCCAGGCGCTTGGCGAGGCGCGCAAGAACCGCGGCTACGTGCTGCTGGTTGCCGGCTTTTTCGTCTGCGGGTTCCACGTCACTTTCATCGGCACGCACCTGCCGGGCTTCATCGCCTGGTGCGGGCTCGCGGCCGGTGTCGGCGGCTGGGCGCTGTTCATGATCGGCGGCGGCAACATCGTCGGCACCTATGCTGCGGGCCTTCTGAGCAACCGGTTCCGGCAGAAGAACCTGCTGAGCCTGATCTACCTCGCACGTGCGGCGCTGATCGCCTGGATGATGCTCATGCCCAAGACCGAGCTGACCATCTATATCTTCTCCGGCATCTTCGGGCTGCTCTGGCTCTCGACCGTGCCGCTCACCAGCGGCGTGGTCGCCAAGATCTTCGGCGCACGTCATCTGGGGATGCTGTTCGGGCTGGTGTTCTTCAGCCATCAGATCGGCGCGTTTCTCGGCGCATGGCTGGGCGGGCTGAACTTCGATGTGAGTGGTGACTACAACGCCGTCTGGTTCACCTCGGTCCTGCTGGGCCTGCTGGCCGCGGCGCTCCACTGGCCGATCCGCGATGAGCCCGTCGAACGGCTTCTGAGCCCGCAAAATGCCTGACGTTTCAGCGGCTTCCGCGGGCCATAACACCGCAGACGCCGTTTTATTCCGCTCCCGGTCTTTCAACGAGCCGTGACTTGTTTTCGGTCGTGCGCATCCCCATCGTATGGCCACGACGCACGAAACGAACGGAGAGCGGAATGCTGATCAAGGTGAAGCAGGGGTGGGAGATTCCCGAGCGCGAGGCGACGCCGGAGGATGTCTATCTCAACCGCCGCGAGATCGTGAAGGCGCTCGGCGTTGCCCCGGCGATCGCGGCGGGCGCGAGCCTGCTGCCGGCTGGCGGCGCGCTGGCGGCGACCGATCCCTCCGCAAGCCTCTACCCGGTGCCGCGCAACGAGAAGTATACCGTCGAGCGCGCGCTGACCTCGGAGAAGGAGGCCACCTCCTATAACAATTTCTACGAGTTCGGCTCCCACAAGAAGATATCCCGCGCCGCCCAGCGCCTGAAGACGCGACCCTGGAACATCGTCATCGACGGTATGGTCGAGAAGGAGTTCGAGATCGGCATCGACGATCTGCTGAAGCAGGTCTCGCTGGAGGAACGGGTCTATCGCCATCGCTGTGTCGAGGCCTGGGCCATGACGGTTCCCTGGTCGGGGTTCGCAATGCGGGAACTGGTCGCACTGGCGAAGCCAACTTCCGGCGCGAAGTATGTCGCGATGCAGACGATCGCCGAGAGCAAGGCCGAGATGCCGGGTCTGCGGCAGTTCTGGTATCCTTGGCCCTATCAGGAGGGACTGACCATCGAGGAGGCGACCAACGATCTGGCCTTCCTCGTGACCGGGCTCTACGGCAAGCCCGTGCCGCCGCAGAACGGCGCGCCGCTGCGTCTCGCCGTGCCGTGGAAGTACGGCTTCAAGTCGATCAAGTCGATCATTCGCTTCACCTTCACCGACAAGCAGCCCGAAACCTTCTGGGAATCCCTCCAGGCGAAGGAGTACGGATTCTGGGCGAACGTCAATCCGGCGGTCGATCACCCGCGCTGGAGCCAGGCGACGGAGTGGCTGCTCGGCGGTCGCCAGAGCGACCGGGTGCCGACGCGGCTCTACAACGGGTACACGGAGTTCGTCGCTGACCTGTATCCGGCCGACGCGGGCGAGGTTTACTTCCGTTAGCCGCTCGCGCGCGTCCACGCTCCGCCAAACTATTAGCAGAAATAAAAACCGGGCCCCCCTTGGGGGCCCGGCAGTTGAACAGGAAGGCTTTTACGTCAAGGGAGACGTAGAGACCGTGTTCGGCGACCTCTATGCCACAGGTCCACTGGGAGGATTGAACCGGCGGCGTGGTGCGTAGTGCACCGTGTGTGATCGATAGATAGTGCGGGCGGTCCCCGACGAGCAGACCGTTTTACCGTTAACCAGACATGCGAAAAACGCATAACTCGCGTCCAATCGGTTTCA
>Ga0181568_10002686_pt1 | contig 16191 bp, 29 predicted proteins | sample 101ome_20_FD_133758 | JGI IMG/M metagenome (GOLD analysis project Ga0181568, IMG submission 133758) | Coastal salt marsh microbial communities from the Groves Creek Marsh, Skidaway Island, Georgia - 101404AT metaG (megahit assembly) | ecosystem: Environmental > Aquatic > Marine > Intertidal... | reverse complement strand
CCAATTCACAAGTTGTTTCTGTACTCATGTCAATTGGTGCGTTTAACCACATATAAATTATTGATTGTCAATTCGGGGTGCAAGCATCCAAACCAATGAGCAACCGTTGTTGTTGCTTTCAACTCGGAGAGGGAAATCGTTGCCAACGAAAACCGTAGTGTGTTGTCCGAATCCTTTTGACATATGTTTGAGGTATGTGCATGATAATTGGGTTTTCACTTCTTCATTTGATGATTCAAACACTTCAACATCATCGGTAATCGTGTATGTGACAGAATCGCCCGTTGAAGTTGAAGTCATCAAAGGAATACCTTCTTTCAATCCCAAACGAAGAATGTCGCTCACATCGGAAATAGCGGAAATCCCCAATATGAATGATTCAGCCTTCATTTGAAACTTGGTAGGGGGGTTAATATCGGGAGTATCAATGTTGCGAACCATATCAGCGTGTAGCAAAGTGGCTTCACGAACAAGACCGCCCACTTCAAAACGAACGAGTCCTTTGTCGGTTTTTTCATCACCCCAAATCATTGTCAACGGTTGCTTTTTTGACAATTTTTGCATAGCCACCAACTTTGCCAATTCCAAAGGAATGACAACCTTTCCTTCAACCTCATATGAAGTGAACAATTCCGAAGGAATGGTAATTGAAACAAAACAAACATGAGAGGCATCAACAACGCCAACGCTCAATCCATCTTGGGTGAAAGTCAAACGAATGTCCTCAACCAAAGGAGAACACGCATCAAGAAGCGTTTTCAAGATTTCATCAGTCCATACAATTTTGAGCATGATAACCGCTTGGGCAGGGAGTATATCAAACATTCTATTGAAGCAAAATGCGTGTTAATCCTTCATTGTATGTTCCACAACGAAGAACCATATTCACAAGTTCAACGATTCTGCTATCATTTTCATTGTTGAAATCTCCTTCGTATCGTGGTTGATATTCTGCCTTCAATGCTTCAAGCCATTCACGCTGAAGTTTCAATTCATTGACTTCGGCAATATCTTCCGCAACCAAATACTCATCATCACACATGATTTATCCCAACCTTTGTTGTTTTCAAAGTCATATAAACTGTGCCTTTTCTTGAACATTTGAACGGTTCAATTCTTCAAGAACTGCTTCTCGCAAACCCACATCATCAATTTCGGATAGGGCACTTTCAGTCAAATACTCTCCATTAAGCCATTCCAAAGCATCTTGAACCCGACCTTGCCGAAGCAAAGAACGAAGGTTAATCAAAGCAAACAAAAATTGCGAAACCGCCAAATCCATGTCGTAGTTTGTATCAAGTTGTGAGTCATCCATGCTATCATTCGCCCCATTTTCCTTGAATGAATGTTTTGATGGTTTCAACATCGTTTTCGTTGCGAAACATATCCCCCAATTCTTCGCACCTCTCAATCAAGTCAACCAAAGACGAAAAGCGACTTCTTATGAAAGTTGCTCTTGTTTTTCCAACGCGAGGAATTGACATCAAAAACTGAACAACAGGGTCAACATGAGTTATTCTCCTGTCATAAACGGTCATGCTTCCAAAATCACCTTCTTCAATCCGTTTCTTCAAACGCAACACTTCTTTGACGGCAGTTGCCGAATCATCAGCATACAAAACAGGGCAAACATCCGAACACAGACGGTTAAGGTGCAATTTCAAATTAGGCGTGTGTTTTTTGAACCTCTCATATGTGTTGGCTTGACCGCCACGGATTTTCCGTTCGGGTTCATGTTGAATCAACAAAAAAGCGTGGTCTACAAGACCCACCAATTCCGACAATTGCTTTTCCAAACGGTTGTTCATCCACGAGTTCAAAGCATCCGACCACGATTTTCTTTCAATACCCCATGTTTCACCTTCATGTTCAATCAACACATCACAATAACCAATATGAACACGCTCTTTGACACCCAATTGGTCTGCAAACCATTTTGGTTCGTGAATATCAACGGTCATCGTTGATTCAACCATATAGCCATTCCATGTTTCCTTGATTTAAGGGTTGGTGAATCCTCAACGAAAAATCCTCGCAAAAAGAAAAACAGAACCAACCAAACCGCCCAAAAGCGTGAAGCGAGCAATCCTTTCCGACTGTGCAAAATCCGAGTCCTCAAACGAGTCAAACACATTCGCCATGACAAAACCAACCCCTCATGTCGTATAATCTATTCCCTCATATGAAATCATCATTGAACATGGTGAAATTGATAACGCCCTTTTTCCCACGAATTGCCCGAATATCAAAACCGCCCACTTCATCAAATAACACCTTGTAGGGGGGTTTGGGAATGGTTCTTGGAGGGTCATATGATGTGTCTTTCATTGTTTTTCCTTTCGGATTCGTTTTTGAACGCATCTGTTTTATCAAAAACGCTTCCGCCTCCCTTGAGGTTCGGAAAGTTTTCGTTTCAACTTTTTGGGCTGAAATCGGACGACCTTCAAAGTTTTTTTCACCAATGCTTCCATATCGGATGCTGACCTCATTTCCGTATCGGTCAATTTGATAAAACTTGTTCATGCCTTTTTTTCCGATTTCAGGGCGAACACATTCAAGATAAACACGATGAATATCGGACATATGAACAACAACATTCTGCGATACTACTACAAGAACTCATCGCCCAAATGAATGTCTTTTTTCATCCGACTTCCTGTGAAATTGTTCCTTGAATTGTTGTGTTTCAAGGAATGAAAGACAATATCGCGGTCAAGCACATTCCAACAGAAAAAAGAATTGTTAAACGATGCGGTGTTCCCATCAAAAGACACCTTTTTGTCCACAATCAGCAATTGAAGGTTATGCTCATTCTTCTGTTGCTCAATGAAAAATGAACCCACTTCTTGATAATTCAATATAGGCAAACCCATAACCATAGCAAACGGTTTCCCCAATTCATACAGTCGCTTGAACACTTTCAATTTTTGAGTAAATGGTGGGTTTGATACAATGTAGTGATATTCAACATCGGGTTCGTACTCAAAAAAATCCTGCCCTGTCCAAATATGACTGTGAATAACATTGAACCCTCGCTCTCGTAAAACGAGAACAAACTCGCTATTTTCGGTGTCAAAAGGACACCATATGGTTAATTGCTCCGAAGGAATATCAAAGGTGTTCGGGTTGGATTTCAAATACGGAACGATGGCTTCAACAAGAACTTTAGGCGTATAATACTCGTCCTTTTTGTTCCATGCGGTTTTACGCAACCATGTATGTTCCTCAACCATAACAAATGGTTATTTCCTCTTCCTTTTGAATATGGCGGTTGTTCGGTATTTGATAACCAAATAGGTAAAAACACACAACATAATGACCGTCAAAATCTGCTGAACAAACAAAGGTTTGTCGCTATTGTATATCGCCCAAGCCAAAAATGAACCATTCGCCCAAATCAAAATAGCAGTTGTGATGAGGCTAAAATCATCGGTTGATTTGGTTTTCAAAATCCTGTGTATTTGAGGCAACCAAGAAGTTAAAGAGGCAAAAGCAACAAAGACCATATACGCTTCAAAGAGTTCGGACATAATGGTGCGTATCAACAACGGCTTTTCAATCTTCGCTATTTGTTGTACTTGTTCAAAATGGAATTATGATTGATAATTCCAAACCTGTATTTCATATTCAAAGACAATATCACATCAGCATATTTTTTCAAACCCGAATAGTAATTGATGCGTTCATTGTTTTCCATCATTCCATCGTTCAAATAAGCAAACAACAAATGAAGCGTATTCGCATATTCATTGACAGACTTCCAACGATTCAAAAGCATGGTTGAACTTCCGAACGATTCTGTGTTCTCAAGGTATGCGTTCACTATCATGGAATCACCCACTCCATTTTTGTATGACTTCCAAGCAGACTCCAACGAAGAATAAGGTATTTCTATGAACCAATTCATTGATAAGTACCATATGTGTAAAAACAAGGATTTTTCTTGTTTGTATTGCTCTCGTTCAAGCACCCATGCAGGATTGTTAAAGTCATCATCCAACTTTTTCATGTTTATATCGGACTCCATAGCCAAGAAAAAACTCAAAATCATTTGAGCAAACCGATATTGTGATTCGTTTTTCTCGTTCAAAAGTTCTAAAGAAGGAAAACCATAAGGAATAGTTGTGGATAACAAATCCACATCAAACGAATCAAAGTCATCTTTTGCTATCGGAGTGATGATGTATTCGTTTGCATTGGTGAGCAAACTCCAACTTTGAGGCGTTTCTTTGACATCCTCATTTATTTTTTCAACCGTTTCTTGTGATATGATGATGCTACAAAACCGTGTGTCGTCTGTTGGAACATTGATGAACGGCCAATCACGAAGCAATTCGGGAGGTGTTTGATATTCACTTCGTATATCATCGGGCAAATCATTGATAATAACCATTCTTCACACATCCTCACTTTTGGGTATTTCGGCTACAACCAACATCGGTTCTTTGAACAAAGGTAAATCTGTATGGTTGATAAGCCCCATATCCTTTGCTTCTTCAAAATCCGCACTCAAAATACGGATTTCAAGTGAATCGTTTTCGGTTCGGGTATCACCATAAGAACCCCCCAAAGGAAAAACCTTTGTTGGAATCGTGCCTACGCGATTTCCCTTTGTGTCGGGTGGCGTAAACAAAGTATCAAGGTATGAGGGTTGATTAACAAAGTCACTATATTGATTGAATAATTCAAAGTGTCCTTTCACTTGGATTTGTGGCAAATAGATGTAGCGTTCATCATCACGCCTCGTTTCACCAACGGTCATATCATTGTAATATTTTCCAATCAGCGTATCGTTCATTGAAGCCAAAAATGAAACGGATTTCATTTGCGGTATTTGAAAGCCCTCTTTTGTTGCGTATAAATCAAGCACTTGTGTCATAACTTGAAAGTCTTTTGTTGACCTTTCTATATCCTTTGATGCCATCCAATATGGCGATTCATAATTTTGGAATCTCCGTTTGTATGCCGACTCTTCACCCCAAAGTGGGTCAGCATTATCAATCTTAGTCCATGATTTCCTCACATACACTTGGGTTGTTATTGTTTTCCCTTTTAACTCAGGCGGAAGATTTTGAGCGTTGTCAAGGTAATTCATTTCGTCTTGGTATTCTTCAACTCCGAAGGAATAATCGTATGCTTGGAATATGTCACTCCCATAGCCTTCACCGTCTTCATCAAAGAAAAGATTAACCCTATTTTCACACCATTCAAACAAATCTTCATTGAGTTTTGAATCGGGAGAAGTAAAAAGGGTTCTGTTTTCGGTTACTGCACTTGAAAAGTTTGTAGGTGTAAAACTTGTGGGTTCAAACGGAAAAAGAACACGAAAAACCCAACCACCATCTATTTCGTCAAAACGATAAGGCATTTCATATTTCAAAATTGGTACATTGAAGCCCCAAAAACTACTTGTCGGCTTTGATTGTATTGGAATCCAAGTGTTGAATTTCAAAAGAGGGTGATATTTGTTCATGCTATCACGAATGGTTGTATCAAGCGAACTAAATGGAACAATCCGACCCGTTTTTTGAAGTGCTTCGTAAAAAATATCCAAATCGTAGCGTTTTGTCGCTTGCATACGATTTAACACATTTTGAGCATCATATGACATTTTTTATCACCTCAAGAAACGATAATTGATGATGCCCAATGGTCGTAGGTCCGCATCAAGAAAAACATAGGGGTCTTTTTTGGCTACACGGAAAATATCACTTAACTTCGCTTTATCACCGTTCACGCTAATGGTTTCGTCATCCTTTGGATTTAGGAAAAATATGCGCCAACGAGGACTCCATTTGGTTGACCATGTGCCTTGAAAACTCTTCCCCATTTTACTTTTGAATGAACTCAAATCCTTTTGAGTCAACAAAGGGTCATTGAAATGCAATCGGATTTCATCTCTTTTCTCCCAAGGAGAATCCTTCTTGTATGTTGAATAGATGATTCCACGCAAACATTTCTGTTTCACATCATAATAGATTTCAGCGTATTTCCTTTCAAATCGTTCATTCCATTGGTCGCCTGTGTAATTGGAAGCAATTTTCCAAATAGAATGAGGGAGTATAATATCAAGTTCTTTTTGACTGATGAGCGTTCCCTCGGCAAACTTCACCATGTTATGCACTTTTCGTTTCAACTATATGAACACGCTTTTCAATTTCCGTTCCAAAACGAAGAATCGTTGAACACCATTTGCACCGAACATCATAATTCGGAAGGACTTCTTTCACCATATGGGTGCAATCACTTGGGTCAAACATTTTCTCAAAAAAACCAACCATCATTCAATCACCTCAACACTATCGGTGACGAACTCTCTATTTAATTCAATCCCCACTCCAACCCTTTTCATTTCATTCGCAACGAGAACGGTTGTTCCATACCCTGCGAACGGGTCAAACACAACATCGTTTTCCTTTGTTGAAACAAGAATCAATGGCCGTATCAAATCGGCAGGGAATACGGCTTCGTGAGAACTCCTGTGGGCTTTCACATTGACAGAAAATAAATCGCCCGGATTCTTCCCTTTGGGGTTATTCGTGAGAAAATAGTAGCCTTTTTCTTTGAGTTCCTTCGCACGACCACTTATTTTTTCATCACCGCCATGCGATGCTTTGATATTCCTATCAGCCAGTTTCAATCGTGAACCACCATCAATTCTTTTTTCTTCATATAATCGTTCTAAATCAGCGAGAGCGTTTTCTTTCATATGAGGTTCAAGCGTTGAAGTTTCAATCCTTCTTTGAAACCGTTTTTTCACGACTTCGGGCGAATCCTTTCTATCAACAGTTGGTACTCGTATGGGGTCTAAATCGTAATCATAACCCTTTTTTTGCTGAACAAAATGAAAAATTGGTTCGTGCGTATTCGTCAATCTATCCTTCACAGGTGATGGTTGGAAATTAGGCTTGAACCACATGATTTGATTTCTCAATACCCAACCTCTCGCAATCATTTCTTGAGCAAACCGATAGGGTATCAGCAACAAGGATTTATGTTCGTATTTGTCATTGACATTGACAAACAAACTCCCCGTTTTCTTCAATTTTGGTTTGCACTTATCAAAAACATCGCAAAGTGCATTGATGTATTCCGCAACATCGGACTCTTGACCCAATTGACGAGAATCGTTGTAGTTCCGCATATGAAAATACGGTGGAGATGTGATGATGGTTTGAATAGAGCCATCATCAAGGCTTTCAATTTTTTCTCGGCAATCCCCAATCAATATCCGTGAAGAAACAATCAAGTGTTGTCCTCCATCATATCCAACATTTTCTTTGTTTCTTCGCTCGCTTGAAGCATAGAAGGCAACATCACAAAACGAGCAAAAATATGACCGCACTTCAATTGAGGTCCGATAATTCGTTGTCCATCGGGCAACCACATCTCAATGATGGTGTCGGTGTAGCGTACTCCCTCAATCACCACATCAACTTGATTCCCAATGTCCTCATCAGTCCAAACTTTTTCTTCCGCCACATCATTCACTTCCATTTGCTTCCGATTCCAACAACTCACAATCCACACACAATTTTGAATCACCAATGAAACTTCGGTGACAAGAACAACATTCCATATCAATTGCCTCCATTATTTTTGTTTTCCTGCAAACAACCCATATGAGCCGTCAATTCAACTTCCGACCCGCAAGGCGTTGTGTATTGAATCCCTGTGAGCCACAGGCGAGATTGTGTAATCGGGTCGGGCATATCAGCAGGAATGCCACACAAATAACAACGAGCAACTTCTGTTGTTTCGGGCATTCAATCACCTTTAACCTCATTTGTTTGACTGTCATTCACAGTCATGGTTGGCTCATCATCTGTAAAAGGGCGATAAACGACCACAAGAATAGGACATTCTGTGCATTTTCCATTGGAAACAATGCCTTCACCGTCAAGCCCATAATCCTCATATGAATCATCGCCACCCCAAAGGATTTCTCCACCACAAGTGCATTTCATCATATCCAATCGCCCCGCCAATCATCAAAATTGAATGGGGTGTTTTCCCTTCTAAACTCCTTGACAAAAAGAGCGAACTTCAAATAAGCCACTCTCCCAATCATTTGTTCAAGTCTGCCTTCGTAGTGTGGGCGTTCAAGCAACCATTGTTTTTCAATATCGGAATCCAAAACAATGTCAATTTTGTTTGAATCCCACCAACCCTTAACATCAAGAAGGAACAACACTTCGTTGTTAATCCCATTCCTACAAACAACAGGAATCAAACCGTTTTTTGAATCGTCCATGAATCGTTGTGCGAGCATTCGGAGTTCCGCGATTTGCTCATCGGTCAAAATATCCAATGAATTGCTCATTCCTCTTCCCCACACAAATCCTCTTCTGTTGGTTCAGCCACTTTGTAATCAACACCATACAGGTAATCCCTTTTTGTTGGCTTGACAGACCAATTCATAGCGAGATTTGTAGCGTTCCAACGAGAAAGGTCTACATCCAATGTGAACACTTTGGTTGTTTTTTGACCGTCATATTGAACATCTTCAATTTTGACAATGGTTCGCACATCGTTTGTGTGCTTGTTTTGAATCGTTGCACCTAATTCAAACAAACTCATGTTTAAGCCTCCTTGAAATATATTTTGGCGGTCAATCCGATGATTCCCAAACCGATAAGAAAATACATGAACTCTTCAAGACTCAAGTTCATTCCTCCGAATCCATGCTATTTTGAAGGGCGATTTTGTCTTTTTCCGACAATTCAATGACTTCTTTTGCTTTCTTGATTCGGATATAATCAGCCCACACTTGTTCTTCCAAATCCTTCAACTCATCAAGACTCATTTGTAGCAAATCATTCATCAAATACTTCGGCAATACCATTTTCTCGCCCCATTAAAGAGGCAGTTCAAGGTTGCTTATGAACCTTCGCTAAGAAATCGGCTTCGTTGAAGGTTTTCTTTGTGAAGGGAATCAAACCAATCCAAATAATTGAACTCCTCGCGGGAAACAAAAATAATCTTCATGCCGTAATTGTTGATTTTTTCACCAACCCAATTTTCCCTTTTCCCTAACGAATTATCTTTGAACGGTTTGTAATCAACATGGTGATGCCAACGATTGAACTTCCATACGACTTTCGCAACATCGGGGTGCATATCAGCCAACATTTTAGATTTCAAATAAGTGCCTTCTTGAGAATAGAATTGTTCGTGATTGCCACCTTTCATGCGTTGTGTGGTGACTTTTCCTTGAAGGAAAGCGTTGAATTGAATCGTAGCCCAACCGTCTTTCATCACACGCAAACACAAGTCGGTGTCCTCATTATATCGCCCCCGCCAACGATAAGGAATATCATTGCGAATCAACAAACAACTGTAAATGCGTGTGTTGGGAACAAAAGGTTTCAATGATGCTTTGGCTTTGGCGAACGAATAATAATTCGGCCCTGCTATCGCTACATTGTCATAACGCAAAACAAAATCCTCCATGCACTTGAATATCGTTCCACTTGAAACTTGTGATTTACAGTTCTTGTTTAACCTGTGAAATGCGTGTAAATTATCGTCCATCACCCAATGATGAGAATATCCCCGTTCCATTGAATGTTCCCACGCAAAGTTCCGAGAAGCACCCGGTCCGATTCTTGAGTCGTCATCATCCCAAAAAACATCATATTCATCAATGTATTTTTGAGGCGTAATGAGGATTTTGCTTGGGTCAACAACCTTCGCATATTCTTCATATTCATTAGCCTCAACAATCAAATGAAACGGAACTCTCATTCTCTCCAATGCCTTAACGGTCAGTCGGCTATCCCAACGACCCTTTGAAACAATGTAAATTGGAAAATTAGGGTTCATTTCAATCAATCAATTCTTTGCCACAAAGTCGGTTTCCCATTGAAAATTTTTGTTTTTATTTGCACATAACCCAACCCCTTCAAATGTTTGTTGAATCGTCTTGAAACTTTGTTTTGTGGAATTATTTCGTCTCCATGTTTGTATTCTTCAAAGTGTCCTATGGCTCTTGTGTTGAATGAATTGGCTATGAAAAGGTACTTAGGTTTTGAATGTTCAATGACCCATTCCAAATGTTCCATTGGCCTTTCAAAATGTTCAAAATACTCGGAAGCAAAAATTAAATCAGCAGATGTATTGATGCAGGAAACATTTTCAATAACCGAAAATCCCGTTTTTTGACCAAGTGATTGTGCGAAATCATATTGTGGTGATTGTTTGATATTCGTCCCGAAAACCTTTGCATCTCCGAAGATTTGTTTGAGGAAGGCGGTTGTATAGCCCATACCACAACCCAAATCAACAACAACATCAAGGTTTCCAAAATAACTCAATAACGAAGTTTTTCCATCAAATGATTTTGGATTCGTAATTGTGCGAATATAGTTCCGACTATATTCCAAAAAACAAACTATCAAATCAAAAAAATAAGCCTCATTGTCATAAACTGAATAATTTGGAATGCCCTTTTCAAGACTACTGTACCATTCTTTAATCAAGCGGTTGTATTTTGGTGCGTATTTGCCATCATCCAATTCTCCCAACCCTGCCCTTATTTTTTGGATTTCAATTTGGTCACATTCACCAATTTCAAAATCCTCAAAAAAGCGGTTTAGGATTTGGGCGGGTTTCATTTTGTCAATATCATTCATCAACCCACACTCCCACCACATTATTTCTATGGGGTTTGTAAGGATGCCATATGCTCTTTGTTTTCGGAGTCAATTTTTGACCTATCAATTCGGCAAAATCTTTCAAGTCCTCTTCCGTTTCAAAACGAATAACAATTTTGCTAAACGGTTCTTTCTTTTCTTGAATAAACTCGGGCATACCGACCCATTCCTCGTTAGGGTCAATTGGTGTTTTTTGTTGTTCTTCCGCCATGTATTTCACACACGCCATTTGCTATATCATGTTTTTTGATTTGATGAAATCCTTTTGTTTGCTAATTCAAGGTATTCAGCATTCAAATCAATACCGATAAAATGTCGCCCATGTTGGCGAGCCACAACCGCAGTTGTTCCACTTCCCATGAACGGGTCAAGGACTACATCGGGTTCTGTTGGTGAATCACAATCGCAAGTTGCTTCCCAACCAAGCATATGATAACCGGGATTCTTTTCATAGGCACTTTTTCTGTCCAACCCCACTCTCAATTTAGCCTTGTCATCGGGAATACCCATATGTTGAGCAGATTCAATAAGGCTTTTTGCAGTATCGGGCTTATTCTTCATTTTTCGCTCAACGACTCTTTTCCAACGACCTCCACAAACCACACAATGCCCCGCTTGACTCGTTGATGAAAGAATACAAGGTTCAATCAATCTCGGTGGGTATGTCGCAAAATGCGCCCCTTTGTATGCAAAGACAGGCAGTTTCCAAACAGAATGTCGGTTTCTTTTCATGCCTTCAAAATACTCGGTTTCATCATCAAAAATCCTATCGCCTAAAGCAGATTGTTGCTTAATCCGTTGCTTCCGTTTGCCTCTTCGCCCCTTGTATGAATCCTTTGAATCCTCTTTAACCGCTATATGGTCGTAAAAATACTTCTTGGATTTTGTGAGCATGAAAATATACTCGTGGGCTTTCGTGCATCTATCACGAACAGATTCGGGCATCGGATTGGGTTTGTGCCAAACAATGTCTTGACGGACCCACCACCCATCCTCTTGTAGTGCAATCGCCACACGATGAGGCATCAAACACAAATCCTTCGGCTTGAAAACCATATGCTTTCTGTCGGTGGGGCGGAAGCCCCCCTGCTTTCCAAGATAGGTATGCTCTTGTTGAAGTGTAGCCGATGTGCGTTCATGGTGGGACTTAGGGCTTCCTGCACCACTACGACCCTTTCCACCCCAATATGAGTCGCCCAAATTAAGCCACGCCACACCATCTGCCCTCAAAACACGCCTCAATTCACGAAACACTTCAACCAAACGCTGAATGTATTCTTCGGGTGTGTTTTCAGCACCAATTTGAAAATCCTTTCGTTCAGCACCACATTTCCCACACACTTCGCTATATTGGAAAATCTGTGATGACATATCACGACCTTTCCGAGCATCGCCTGTGTGAGGAATATAGGATTCAACATGGTCGCATTCAGCATTGCCACCAACCCATTCACCCGTTCCGTAATCACGCAAACCAAAATACGGTGGCGAAGTAACGATACAATGAACCGACTCATCGGGAAAATCCGACAAGACTTGTTTCACATCACCACAATACAATTTTCCATCTTCGTACTCATATGAGGGTGCAACCATTTCAAATCACTCCAAATCCGTTTCTTTACGAATCCTTTCATCAGCCAATTTGAGATAGTCGGGGTTCAAATCAATACCCACAAACCTTCTGTTGTTGTTTGTAGCCACAACCGCAGTTGTTCCACTTCCCATGAATGGGTCAAGGACAACATCGGTTTCAACATCAGCACCGCATTTGCATGATGGTTTCCAACCCAACATCACATCGGGATTCTGTGCTTTATGTTTCTTCCATTCAGCACCACTCACAGAATAAGCCGATGCCGCTTTCCTGCTCAATCCCGTCTTGTTCATCACTTCAGCAATTCGTTCTTCTGTGTTTGGACCTCCGCTTCGTTTTATGTCACGAACCCAACGCTTTCCACAGTCCGAACAATGACCGTGTTCGCTTGTTCCTGCGAGAATACAAGGTTCAATCAAAGCAGGAGGAAATGTAGCAAAGTGCGCCCCCTTGTATGAACGAGTGGGGAGAAACCAAACAGAACGCTTATTCCTCATCGGAGGCATCATATCACGCTCCCTCGTCAAACCGTTGAATTGGTTGTCTTTGTCCTTTGAATTATTCACATTGATAGGCTTTTTTCCACCCCAACGATTCTGCTTTGCAGGTTCTTTGATTGCTATATTGTCAAAAAAATACTTTGGGTTCTTCGTGAACATGAAAATATACTCGTGGGCTTTCGTGCATCTATCACGAACAGATTCGGGCATTGGATTGGGTTTGTGCCATATGATGTCCTGCCTCAAATACCACCCATCGTCTTGAAGGGCAAAGGCTACACGCCAAGGAATGCCCATCAATTCTTTTCGTTTCAACGATGAAACATTCCGACCCTTGTAGCGTGGTTGCCCCTCTCGCAACCCACCTTTGTTGTAGTCGCCACCCGCACCACCGCTTCCGTTGTACGAATCACCAAGATTCAACCAAAGTGTTCCATCGTCTTTGAGGACTCTATGCACTTCACGAAACACTTCAACCATTGATTCAACAAAAGCCTGTGGTGTTGATTCCATCCCAATTTGTTTATCCACCCGTATAGCACCACAATGAGGACAAGACTCGCCCTTTTTGATTGATTCATCACCAAAACTTCCTTGATTCCCGTTTTGGATTTTAGACACTCCACCTCTCGTTGAACGGCCCACTTTATGCGAACAATTTTTATCACCACCTTTCCATAAAGCCGTTCCATAATCACGCAATCCGAAATAGGGTGGCGAAGTGACTACGCAATCAACTGAACCGTCATCCATATGAGAAAGTTGCTCCACCACATCACCGCAATATAGCAATCCCGAATCGTATGTGTAAAGAGGTTCACCCATGAAATTAACACATGACATATGCTATATGAAGCATACTGATTGACAAAGAAAAGTTCATGTGCTATGGTGACTTCGGAACATCATGGCGACCTGTGGATATTCTCATCACCCTGCATTCAAAAAAGAACTCGGCACTTGTAAAAGAAAGAAAACAATACAAGGAAGAGAGGTGGAATGTGGAAACGAACTTGTTTGCGGACCGTTCCATTGTTCTGTTTGCCTCAAATGTTCAACACACCTTTCGGGAAATTGCGGTATCTGTCGTGATAAACGCATTTCCTGTTGTTGTTAAGGCACACGGAACAGTAGCACAGTTTGGTTAGTGCGCTCGGCTCATAACCGAGTGGTCGCAGGTTCAAATCCTGCCTGTTCCACATCAAATGTCATATAGCCAAATTGTTCACGATTCCAAACTTGGTTTTATACTGATACAATGTAGGGTATGGAAACATCAATTCATTCGCTGTAAAACCACCATAATCGCCATCTTTGTTGAACATATCCCAATACTCGCTTTCGGACATGAAACCTTCTTTGAAGTGTTTATTATTCAAAATCACGCGTTGCTTTGAGTATGTGTCAAGACCCATCTCTTCACAGAACTCATCATAGTCAAAATTGTTCTGCCACGCATTGAACATTTCCAACGAAGAACCATATGTCCTTTTCACTTCAAGTTTTGACTCATATACACCCACAATATCATCGGGTTTTCCTTCACCCAACGGAGCGGAGTCAAAAGTTGGGAGTTCATCTTTCTTTAATTGAGAACGCTTTTTTTTGACGAAAACACTCTTTGCCGTCAAATCCCAAACTGCATCGGCTTGAACATATTTCAAATTCTTTCTGTATTTATACCACAGACCTCCCGTTGAAAGAGGATTTTTCAAACCCAAAGCATATTTCTTCAAGACTTCCGTTTCACCATCGGCTAAGGGGTTGGTTTCCGTAAAACGAGGGATGTTAAGTTCAAACAAAGGTGAGGAATACCGAGAAACACTTTTCAAAGAGGGTTTGATTAGTCCTTGAATTGCTGAACCTCCCGAAAGCCAAATCCCTTTAGGGCGTTTCTTGAACAAATGAACTTGATATGTCGCACCGTGAAGGCAACTCAACAACCACCAATAACCGAACTTCTTGAACATGAACGGTCTCACATCAATAGAAAGAAGGTAAAACGAACGAAACCGATTATTCTTCCCTGTTTCAGCATGAAATATCCGTGTGCAATCTATTGGTTGTACAGAAACCTTCCGAGCATCATTTAACGACAATTTTTTAATGTACTCTTCACCCATTACATCGCTATGAATCGCCTCATGGGTTTGAACAAAAACGCCTTCCTTCAAATTAACCAACGATTTTAGCATGGATTGAAACGCGTCCAAGATTTCTCGTTCTTCATCCCAATAAACCGAAACCATGCTTTCCAATTTCTCAACAGTATGGTTCTCAATACCGACTTCATCACGACGAACCATGTGTGCCCTTTAGTAGTCCGACTATATGAAGCCTCTCCCACCCTTGCAGGTGCATGAGAGGTTCTTTGCCTATTCCTCTTCAATGAAGCATTCTTCGCACTTATCACCAAGAACCAATGCTTCATCGTGAATGAAACAAAAAAAACGCTTTTTTCTCATTCTTCACCATCTGCAACACTTTGTTGTTCTAACACTTCTTTGATTCTCATACTGATGCCTTCCAACCCATAGGCGGATTCATTTTCCTTGAGAATATCCAAATCATCGGTCAACGATTCAACGGTTGCGACAAAGGGATAAAACCTTGAGCCGACTTCATACACATAGATTTGACCCAAACCATTCATATGACGACCATGAACGATAGCGGCTTTCACACCTTCGTTGTCGCTATATGTTTTGATTTGAAGCGGGCAAAAGCCGTTGTCGTCAAAAATACCTTTGAGGTGAATCATTTTGATTTGGTTCGTGTTTGAGTTTTCATCATTGTTTGCACCCATTTTATCAGCGCAAACCAACAAAAAATCAACAATTTTTTCTGCGTCATATTGGTTTCTCAATTCGGTCTTCATGCCCTTCCCAATCTATGCGAATGTGCAACTGCACATAAATCCTTCGTGAAAAATCAGCCAATAATACGCTTTGGAACGCTAATTTTGACACGCTCATACATATCATCAACATTTGTTCGTTCGTCTTGTGGAATGAACTTGTATGCTTCTCCCGTCCATTCAAGGTAACCCCCTTTGTTTGGATTGATACCCACTTCAATAGCCCATGCTTCTTTGTTCTTGTATCGTGGTCGCTTCACCCAAGCATCATGGGCTTTGAGAATCAAACGGTCATGGGTCAAAGAATCAAGACCTCCATTTTCCTTTCGCCAATTTTTTATGTCTTCATCTTTGGTTTTGCTCTTAGCCCAACCTTCACCGAGCGTTTTGGTGTTCATCCAATCCAAATAATCATCGGCAACATCACCCCATAGAACCAAAGTGGCGATAGGTTTTCTTGAATCACCGACATAGAGGCTTGTCTTGAGAAGAGTTTGCACACCATAACGGGTTGATTTGCGGTTCAATTCCAACGGTTGAACAAAGACCGTGAACTCAATATCGGGCATGGCCTTAGCGAAT
>Ga0181568_10002683_pt1 | contig 16196 bp, 22 predicted proteins | sample 101ome_20_FD_133758 | JGI IMG/M metagenome (GOLD analysis project Ga0181568, IMG submission 133758) | Coastal salt marsh microbial communities from the Groves Creek Marsh, Skidaway Island, Georgia - 101404AT metaG (megahit assembly) | ecosystem: Environmental > Aquatic > Marine > Intertidal... | reverse complement strand
TAAAAACCTACTGTTGCGTTATCTGAAATTGCTTTCTTTTCTGCAACTTCAATTACATTTCCTTCGATATCTGTTTTTGCGTAACTCCATTTAGTATCACGACTAGGTTCTTTAAATGTTGCAATTATACCGTCAACATTAGAATCAATCATTGTTTTTACTTTTTCTACATCCCATATCACATGTTGATCACAATTTGCTACAAACACTCCGCAATCATCGTCAATGTGTTCTTTGACCTGCAACAATGTATCAGCAGCGCCTTTTGTTAAACCATTTATTTCTACCACTGTGCTATTAGGATAAATTTCTTTTACTTTTTCTGCGATGTTGTGTTCTTTTCTTACTATAAAAATTCTTTCAATGAAGTCTATTCCTATCTGTTCCTCGCAATATTGAAACATAGGTTTATTGTTGACAGGAATTACTTTTATTAATGGTTTAGGAGTGTTAGGAAAAATATTTTTAAATCTCGAGCCGTCGCCGGCCATAGGCATTACTAATTTAATATTCATTTAACTTTTCCTTCAAATCAGTAACGTTACTTATTGTAACAACATTTGCACCTGTTGAAATAGCGGCTTCTATTCCGACTTTACTATCTTCAAATATTACAGTTTCGTTTGGAGTATGTCCATAATGATACATTGCATAAAAATACATATCTACTTCAGGTTTGGCTTTAAAGTCCGATGCTGTGCAAACTATTCCTATGTTTGACAATCCCATTATCTCTAAACTTTTATTTACAAATTCCTTAGTAGCATTTGAACATACTGCTAGTTTATATTTTTTATTAAGACTTTGTATTGTTTCGACTAAACTATTATCAAGTTCTATAAAGTCTTGTATTTTTTCCATGGTCAGACTTTGTTTTATATCAAGTAATTTTTTCTTGTCAAAATCATAACCTTGCTTTAACAACGTATCTGCTTTTATTTTTGAAGGTAATCCCTCCATATCTTCATCTTGATATTGCACTCCAGGACAAACTGCATTTACTGCTTCACGGAAAGTTTGTTGATGTAATTCTTTGCAATCTGCAAGGGTGCCATCAAAATCAAAGATAAGCAGTCTGTTAGTCATCACACAATAGGTTCCAATTAACTCTACTATCATGTGTGAAAGTTCCTTCGCCGCTTCCACCGGTAATCAACGCTTGCCAAATATGCGAATTCCTTACTTCATTTTCTGCACGAAGATTTATAAACCATTCTCCACCAAACTGAGGATCTGTAATTTGTCTTAAAGGATCATCTGCAAACTCTATCAAATTTGTGAATAGATTTGTTTTTCCTGCAAAGAACCAATCCTCAGCAGTGAATGTTTTTCCATTTCTCATTCGAATCCCTTCTGTAAGGATTTGATTATTATATTCTTCGAGGAAGGTAAAAGTTGCTGGTTGATCAGCATCATACACTAAATCTGTTCTTGTAATCCAAACATAATCATATTCTGCATATTCTACTGCTTGTTTGTATGCTTTGGATCTACTTACATATTGCCCTGTTGGAAAGCCGCCATCTATTGTGTAAAGACTGTCATTGTATTTTTCCATTACAAATGTTTTAGGCTGATACACATCAAATTCTCTTCTAACATCATCTTCCAGTAAACTTCTTTCAACTCTGCTTGTTCCGTCGGATGGATAATATGTGTTTCCTTCCATTCTTCCTTGAAATCTTTTTGTTGCGTGATCATCACTGCTCCAAATCCTTCTATGGTTCCAACAATGCACATGAACATCAACATCGTAATTGTCTTTTAGCCATTGCAAAAAGATCTTGTTTTCATTGAAACCTTTTTCAATAAACCTTGGTTCGCCACCAAATACAAGTGCTAGTTTTTTTATCATATGTTTTCTCCTAATTCAGGAAATGTTTTCCTAAAGTCTGTTCCTCTATTTTTATCTAATACACGCAGATAATCTTGTAACATTGGCAATTTATGGCTCCAATCTTCCTGCATCATATATTTTATAATACCTTCCCAACGTGTTTTGCCCATAGGACTTCTGTTAAAATCAAAATTAAATTTTTGCCTATCTATAAATTTTTCTATTTTGTTTTTAGCAAAATCCTTAAGTTGCGTAGGTAATACACGTATATTTAAGTAACTTGGAAAGTATACAAGGTGAGTGCTGATTATTCCGCCACCAAATGGAAGTAAGTTAATTTTAGTAAAGTTTTGATCCATTTTCCATGTTGCTAGTTCATCTAAATATGCTACATTAAAAAGTTGAACAGCAGCAGCAATATTTACTCTAACATTATCAAGTGTATTGTCTAGTTTGTATAGGTTGTTTTCAATGTTTGCCCATTTGCTTGGATATCGTATATAATCGTTTTTTTCACCATAAGCATCAATACTAAAATTGAATGTTACTTCTTTAAAATGTTGCCATAAGTTTAAAAGTTTTTCAGGTATGTCAGTGCCATTAGAATTATATCTTACACAGCAGTTTTCAGCATATCCTTCATCTACCATAAACTGTAGTATATTATAATGCTCTGGTATCATTAATGGTTCACCGCCAGCAAAATATAATTCTTTAATATGCTGTGCTTGATCCTTCATTGAATCAATAAATGAACCTTTCTTATACCATGTGTAATCAAAATCGTTATCCCAACTTTGATCATTAATCAAATCTTTGTTTTTATATTTAGGCATATTCAACTTCCAGTCTTTAATCCAACTGGATGAATCATGTGGAGAACACATTATACATTTTAAATTACAAACATTACCAAGACGCAAATCGAAATAAGGTATATTTACAGGCAAATTTCCATCTGAATCTGTCTTGCCTACTATGTCATCTATGTTTAATCTACTATCCCAGACTTCTGTTTCCCATATACGTTTACTTACAATACCTTTTGTTTCTTCTGCAAAACATTTACGACAACTTTCTGGAATCTGCCCATTCAACATTTCTAATCTAGTTCTGCGCATATGTTCACTGTTCCATACTTCTTCTATGGTGTGATCACGCATATTCATTGCAATACCATCTTTCTTAACAAGTCCTGCCGTTTTATTGTCTATGCTACCTGCACCACTAGCATTTGCAGTGCAACAAACCCTAACATCTCCATTAGGTCTAGTAGCAAGGTGTATCCAAGGCAAAGCACAAAATGTTTTGCTACGCTGTGTCATATTCTTTCTTTTCATATTGGTTATTTAATTTGTCGAACACTCCGCACTGTTTGCTACATTCTTTCAACCCACAGGTCGTCCATGCATTTTCTATTTTATTAAAGAAGTTTGAATCGAATATTTGTTGCATAGTATTTTTATGCAAGTTAGGTATGTCTTTTATTTTAACCATGTATTCTATACGACTCATACTATGCTGCGGAAGCCATTCAAGATCAAGCCAACAACACGGTGACACATTGCCATTCGCACTTACGTAAATTTGATTATCTTGTTTCGCTTTACAAGTGATAATAGGCATTACTTCTTTTTGTGCATCTAATGCAGGTTGAATCATTTGCTCGCTTTTTTTAGATGGATATAAAATATGTGTAATATTATAATCATCATCTAGAACTTCGAATTTTCCATTTTTAAACCTTGTTGTATGTTTAATACTAAATCCTTTAAATCCTAAATCCTTACTTAATTTTTCACAAGTTTCTACTTGATGTTCGTTGTGTTTAAAGACAAGCATATCCCAACGTGCATCGCCACCTGCTTCTATAAAAATTTTAGCATTGTTAATTATACGAGACCAATCTGTAGATATCCTATACAATGCGTGAGTGTCTTCTAAACCGTCTATACCAAAAACTACTTTGACATTTAAACTTGCAAGTTCCTTCCACCATGCTTCAGATCTTCCACTACCATTAGTGTGCATTTGTAATGTCATGTGTGGATTAATCTCTCTCATGTATCTAAATATTTCAAGTGTATCCTTAGCAGTAATAGGATCTCCTAAATTACCACACATGTTTACATGATGCAGTTGCCGTATAAAATTTCTAGGAAACCAATTTACAAATGTTCCTAAATCTATTTCTTCAAGATACATCGAGTCTAATAATGGTCCTCCTGCTAAACGTCTCGGACACATTGGACATCTAGCCTGACATTTACTGCTAACTTCAAGATGAATAGATCTTATATCTTCTAAATTATACATTATTTTTGGTTAAGCCTCATTAAAGTTTCTTTTACAGTATCTTCATTTAACAACACATTTACAACTAACCAGTAACTATCGTTAAACCCGCTATTGAAAAGATAATGCGTTTTTAGTGTATCTAAAAAGTATAGACGTCCTATATCCCAGTGTAAAATTTTATCTTCTAACACAAAATTAAAATACGGTGGATTGCAATTTCGCAATGGCATTATCAATCTAAATTCTTCTGGATATAATCTCATATGAGGCATATCTCTATGCGGTGGAAAGAATCCACCCGGACCAAATTTTAGAATATGTGTTCTAAAAATATTATCCTTCCAAGGTTCAAGAACTTGCTGTATTTCAGGACTTCTATTGTAAACTTCAGTTTTAACACTGAAATCTAACTCGCTATATGTTGTTCCGTTTTCTTTATTATACTCGTATAAACTATCTAAATCTGGTATGCCTGTGAGTTTACCATCTAGGCTTGTAACACTTAATCCCCATCTGTTTATATCTTTCCTTGGATTGTATCTTACATAATTAAAATTATCTTCTGTAAAATGAACAATCTGTGAAGCATTGGTAGTGATGTCTAATTCACATTGGCTGCCATATTGTGTTAATGAGTTGTATAAATTAGACATTTTTATTTCCAATTATCATAAATCTTGTATAATCAACATTTTCTATTTTTAGTTCTTCTGCTATTATAACATCTAAATTTGATTTTTGCACGAACTCTTTTAGACTTTCGGAACAGTTAATATGTTCTTCTAATCCAAAATAGTTGTTGCTTTGCAAAACAATTAATGGATTACCAGGTATATTATCTAGCCATTTGTTGTATTGTGTTTGCGTAATATGTTCGCAACTGGTGTTTATGACAACATGTGGATTTGTTTCATATTGATACTCTGTCATGTCTGCTGTGGTAGCATTAAATTTACCTTCCATTTCTTGACGCTTATTTACTGTAAACGCTGTTTCTTCGCAATTAGGATCTATGTCAACACTAGTGATATGTTTAATCCCCAAAGTGCTATTAAAAAGCATACTTGATAATATTCCATTCCAACCTCCATGTATTACAATACTAGCATTCATAATCCTTGGCATCTGTTTTTTGAGATTTTCAATGAGCCAAACTTTTGATTGGAGTTGTCCACCCCAGAAACTTTCAAGTGTGCGATATTTGTCTTCGCTATTGCGAATAGCATCCATCCAGAATTTTATATCTTGTATATCAATCTTCATGCTTAACCTTTGGTATCTTTGAGTCTGCGCTTGACACACAAGTATCAGTAATACATTTTGTAGGTTTTTTAAAAAGTTCAAAACCCGTTGTGAGTGTTCCTAATGGTTGATCTGCACAACTATATGCTCTTTTTATTTCATTGCCTCTGATGATAACACTTTGAAATCCTGCATTACAACTCCATCCTTTAAATTTATTAAACCCAAATGCATTCATACGTTCTGCTTGATCAAGACCATAATGATTACCTTTTGCATCTTCTAGATATACCTGCATATGTTTCTTACCTTTAAAATGATTAGGAAAGTTTGTTTGTAAAATTTGTTTTTGTTCTTCTGTGTAACCATCTACTACATAACTCGCAGTAGGGTCGCTTTGCGGTTTCAATGTAACATTAATACCTTTATCCCAAAATCTTTTACATCTGTTATAGTATTCGTCAAACAATTCCGGCACCATCACTTGATTAATAGTAACAGCAACATCATTTTCCATTAAGAACAAACATTTGTCTGCAAACTCATTTTCATCTGCAAATTCTGCATGGTAACTTGCTGTAATACTTTTTTTATCCATTACATGTGTTGCATCTAGCCAACGTTGCCACCATGTTCTGTTTGGCGACAAATTAGTTGTCATGTGTATGCTTAGATAAGGACTTTCATAGTCTTCATAATGCTTGATTAGTTCAATAAGTTTTTTATACGCTGTAGGTTCGCCGCCACTAAAACTAAAATGAAATCCACTAAAGCCATTTGCTCTTGCCTGCTGTTTAATGCTATCTATAGTTTTTTTATATATTTCTAACTCTTGATGATCAGGCTTGTCTGTTCTTGCGTAAGGCCAACAGTAAGAACAATTGTAATTACAGAACCTTCCAAGTATCCAACTTACATTAAAAACTGGATGTTCTATTAAACTACGTTGTCCAAACTTTACAATATTTTGGAAAGGTATCAGTGTGAAATCATTCATTATATACGTATTTAACCACGTTTAAACTTGACAACCGCGTTTAAGGCTTATATAATAGTGTTGTGTTTAAATACACGACATTGAAAATGGAGAAAAATATAATGTCAGAAACTACTGAATCACTTAAAGCAGCAATCAACACATTCTTAGATGAAAATCAAAAGTTCGAAGATGGTAATGGTGCTGCAGGAACAAGAGCAAGAAAAGCTCTACAAGAAGTAACAAAACTTTGCAAAACACGTAGAGCAGAAATCACCGAAACAAAGAATGCCCGTAAAGAGGCAAAGTTAAATGGATGATGACAAGCCTTATTCAATAACGCTTGATCCGTTAGATGTAACATATAACAGTGCTGGTGCTGCAACAACCACTAGCACTGTTACATTTAATGATTACACATCAGGATCAGGAACAGGAACATTTAGTATTGATATGCCGTCTGATACAGATGATTGGGTTCACGATCCTAGTATCACTGTTCCGGAAGGTGCAGACATAAAGATCGGTGAAAGAAGTTTAAAAACTTTTATGGATACGATGGAAAAGAGAATGGCTATCCTACAACCAGATCCTAAAAAATTAAAAAAATTTGAAGCTCTACAAAAAGCATACGAACACTATAAACATTTAGAAAGTCTTTGTGAGTTAGAAGACGAGGAAGGACCTAATTATTAATGAAGGATGCAGTTCTAAAAACATGGTTTGCTAAGAGTATATTTGAAGTAGGTAATTTCCTACCTACGAATGAGTTCAATAAAGTAACATCGGCAGTTCAAGTTGAAATACAAAAAGGTAGTAACCGAACTGGTATGCTAAATGTAGATTCTACACACTCTACAAATAATTTTGTTTTCAATAAAGAGTTTGATTATCTACGTAAAAATATATTTGAAGCAGTAAAATCTTACGCACAAGCTCTTGGATATACTGAGGATCAGCGTAATAGATTAAAATTTATACATATGTGGGCAAACGAATCTTCGAAAGGCGACTTTAATTTCCCTCATAATCATGCAGGAAGTTTATTCTCAGGTGCATTTTATGTTAAAGCACCTACGGATTCTAAAATTACTTTTTATGATAATTTTAACGACATGACTGTAGAACCAGACGAACCTACTCATTTAAGTCATTATTACACAAGATACAATTGTGTAGAAAATTCATTATTGATTTTTAAAAGTGATCTATTACACGGAAACGAAAAGCAAGAGGACGGAACAAAAATTGTTATTTCATTTAATATAGCAATTGATCCTCCTGTAGGAAAGTATTACAATGAGTAAAGTAAGAACTAAGAAACAAGATAAGAAAAAAGTTTTTGTTAACTTAATAAGATTACAGGTTTTAGAAGATGAAATTGCTTATGCACAATCTCAACTGCAACCTCATGATACAGGACACATTCACACAGCAATCAGTTGGTTGCAACATAGAGTTAGAAAATTGAAAGGACAAAACGATGACTGATGTAAAATTAATTTCATATAGCACAGCACCACAAGACACAGGACTTGACAATTGTCAAGAACTTATTGCTTATTGTGCAAGGGTTTCAAATCCAAGCAATCAAATGAATTCAGCAACAAGCGAAAAACTTATAAAGTATCTGATCAAACATGCACATTGGTCACCACTTGAAATGGTAAGTGCTTGTTTAGAAATTAATACAACACGTGATATTGCACACCAAATTGTGAGACATCGCAGTTTTAGTTTCCAAGAATTCAGTCAGCGTTATGCAGATCCAGATGATCAAGGCGAACTTTTTGAATACAGTGAAGCAAGGTTACAAGATCAAAAGAATAGACAAAACAGTATCGAAGTAGATGATGAAAAACTACAACTGGATTGGTTACATGCACAAATGCGTATTGCACACTTAGCCAAAAAAGAATACGACTGGGCTATTAAAAAAGGCATAGCAAAAGAACAAGCACGTAAGGTTTTACCAGAGGGCTTAACAAAAACAAGATTATATATGAACGGAACATTACGTTCGTGGATACACTACATAGAACTGCGTGGTGCAAACGGCACACAAAAAGAGCATATGGAAATAGCTCATGCTTGTGCTAAAGTAATCGCAGAGATCTTTCCTTTAGCAGAGGAGTTGGTCTTAGGTGAAAGTTAAAATTGGACCTTACAAAGATAATGGTAAAGATCAAAAAGTAGAAGTTCATATTCACAATTATGATACGTGGAGCATGGACTACACACTCGCTCATATAGTATTACCCATGCTTAAACAATTGAAGGAAACCAAACATGGTGCTCCTTGGGTCGCTGTGGCACATGTTCCTAGTGAGTTGCGTCCTACAAAAGAAGAAATACTAGCATATGAAACTGATGGAACTACTGATTCTAATTTTTTTAAACGCTGGGATTGGGTGCTTGATGAAATGATATATGCATTTGATTCTAAAATAAACAAAGACGAAGTCTATATGCGTTTCGATCTAAACACAGAAAGAGACGCAATGGATAGAGAACAAGAGCGTATTAGCAACGGTTTCCGTTTATTCGGAATGTATTATGAAAATTTATGGGATTAAAAAATGATTTGGATGGATTATGTAATAGAACAAGTAGGCGACAACTTTAGGATCAGAGGAGACTGGGAAGGCGAAGTAATGGGAAAAGGCGAAGACGGATCTCCAAAAGAAAGTATGTTGTATAAGCCAGGAGATGTATTTGTTGTCAACAAAGACGGTTGGTTAGTAAAATCAAGTGAACTAGAATTATTTTTGAATTCCAAGAAGACCTCATCATAAATTGCAGGTTTTTCTTGACAAATGATATATATCATCATATACTCTTATTTTTGTTGAAGGAGCAAGATGAAATTGGCTGGTAGAAGAAAAACTGTAAAAAGAGCATCCCCACAACTAAGACGCGGTGCAAAACTTAAAGCACCTGACTGGGCAGGTTGGGAAGAAAAGTCTGGCGCGGAATATCACAGATTCAAACAAGGTGCACATCGTTGGTATTATGATAATTACCAAACTGCTGACCTAATGCCTGCGGTATGGATTTGGATGGAAAAAAATGGATACAGCAAAGATGATATCAAAAAATGTAAGGCCGCTCCTACATACGAAGTAAGTTCTACTGCTGCTATTCTATGTAATATGCTTAATGCAGGTATGCCTGATTTCAACCCTAAAGACGATGAACATTGGCAAACACTGCCTGGAACAACAGGTCACGTAGCACCTGCGTCTGATTTTATAAAAAAGCGTATAAAAATTGCCCTTCATACTGGTGAAAAAATCGAAGAAGAAAAACAAGTAGAAGAAGAAAAGAAAAAAGAAGTAGAAAAATATGTTCCTTCTATTCAAGAAAGAATGCGCCAACAGGCCAACATGATGAGTGAATTTATTGAACAGGCACTTGATGATTTCCTTGTAGGTAAAATTACTGATTTCAAAGGCATTGAAATTATTAAAAAGTTAAGAGCGCAAGGATGTAAACAACCGCATGCAAGAATTATTATAAACGATTATCTGCCTGCATTAGAAGAATATAAAGAACTACTTAATCCTCCTAAAACTGCAAACATGACAGAGCAAGAAAAAGATTACGCTCAACAGTTGAAAGAAGGGTATGCACACTATGAAAAGAAGCAGATTAAAAAACTTCATGATTTTATAATTTCTATTGTTGGTGCCTGCGATGGTATAATTGCTGAAAGTAAGGCAAACCGTAAACCAAGGAAAATAGCAAAGAAAGCACCAGAACAGATTGTTAAAAAACTAAAATACAAGATTGCTGATGAAAAGTATGCAGTTTCTAGTATACCACCAGGAAAACTTGTAGGTGCTAACTGTTTAGTTGTGTTTAATGCAAAAACAAGAAAACTGGGGATCTACTATACATCTATGGAAGATCCAACAGGAGTTGGTAGAGAAGGTAGTGGTCTGCACGTCAAAGGAACAACATTAGAACGTTTCAATGAAGAAACAAGTGTGGCCTGCACATTGCGTAAACCTATGGATCAACTACAAGAAGTCAAATCCTTAAATACTCGTAAGAAGTTCGAAAATTGGTTCGAAAAACTTACAACTACTCCAGTAAAGATGAACGGGCGTATAAACCCTGAAACAGTGCTTCTAGCGGTTTATTAGCATTGTTACTGTTTCGAATAAATACAGTATCATGAACAGTAACACTATAGATCAAGCATTAGCAGCATTGGGAGACGCTTTGAAGAGCCAACAGCCCGATCTAAATCCTACAGCATTAGTAGGTAAAATACCACATAGATCTTTGTCAGGAGATCATATAAATGGCGGTAAAGTTATAAATTTTTCTAGTTCTGGTATTAGAGATAATGCTAATTCTGTTCAATTAACTGTAGAAAATGACCATGTTAAGATTAAAAGCATTAGAGTTGAAAATGTAGATAGTAATCTAAAAGTAAATGGAAACATGGCTGTTACAGGAACAATTAGTGTAGACACTTTAGAAGTTAATAACCTTAAAGCAGATTTAGATATTGATAATAATAAACCAATAAAATATTCCGGTGATATTGACGGAAAAGGTTTCTTATGGCAAGGTAGTGATTATACAAAGCAATTAGTTTTTACTGATAGTAGAATTTTTTCATCAGAAGATTTAGACCTAGCAAAAACAAAAAATTATAAAATTGACAACGTTAAAGTTTTAGACAGTGTTAGTTTAGGTGAATCTATTACAAAAAGTAATCTTAGAGAAGTTGGTAGATTAAAAGGTTTAATAGTAGACGGTGATGTTGTTTTAAACAATTATGTATACTACGAATCCGGCGTTGATAGAATAGGTATAGGGACAGATGAACCTAACGCCGCTGTAAGTATTGCAGAAGATGGTGTTGAACTTATTTTAGGAACAGTAGATTCATCAAGAGGCGCAATAGGAACTTTTGCAAGTCATGAACTTGATATCCTTACAGACAATGTTGCAAGAATTAAAATATCAACCAATGGTGATATTACTTTAGGTAATAGAAAGACTTCACCTATTCAAACAAGCATACATGGCAAACTTTCAGTGAAAGTAAATACGCCTGATCCGGAAGTAGATTTGCATGTAGCAGGACCTGTAAAATTTGAAGGCAAGTTACAAGCCAGTGGATCTGGTGCTCCTACATCTGGAGAATACAACAAGGGAGATATTGTTTGGAATAACAACCCTGTGGTAGGACAGTATGTAGGTTGGGTGTGCGTAAAATCAGGTAATAGTGGCTTATGGGAACCATTTGGTAAAATAGGACATCAGTAATGGAACAGAAAGAAAATAGAATACAAGCAATAACCGATGCGTTAAGTAACTTCCTTGATGCCCAAGACCTAGGTTTAGAAAATATTTCACATATTAAGTTTAAAAATCCTGTTACTGGTAAAGGAATACTTTGGCAAGGTAGTGATTATACAAAGCAATTTGTATACCAAGATGATCCGGAAAGATTTTTCAGTTCAGAAAATATTGATATAAGCAAAGGCAAAAGTTATCAAGTTGATGGTGTTGCTGTTTTAAATAGTGAAGAACTTGGTTCACAAATTGTAAAAAGTAATCTTAGAGAAGTAGGAAGATTAAAAGGACTTATTGTAGACGGTGGTTTTAAAGTAAACAATTATTTGGTCTATGATGCTGGCAGTGATAGATTAGGTATTGGAACAGATGAACCTAATGCTACACTTTCAGTTGTAGACGGAGCAGTTGAAATTGTAATTGGTAGTCATGACTACAGTAAAGGTGCTATAGGAACTTTTAATAGTGCAGACTTAGAAATAGTTACAGACAACACACCTAGAATAACTGTTAGTAACAACGGAAATATTAGTTTAGGAAATTTTGAAAACGGAGAGATTAAGGTTAATGTAAACGGTTCGTTAGGCATTAATGTATCTTCAATAGATTCGAGAGCTAAACTGCATGTGAACGGAGCGATTAAATTTAACGACAATATACATTTAAAAGGCACCGAAGCACCAGCAGGAGGCACATATACGTTAGGTGACATTGTTTGGAACAGTGAACCGCGCCCTGGAAGTTATGTTGGTTGGGTATGCACTAAAGCAGGTAATCCTGGAATTTGGTCATCATTTGGTGAAATCAGGTAACACTTGAAAGCACTAGTTATTGGTAATGGTGAAAGTAGATCATCTATTAATCTAAAAAATATTCCTAAAGACATTTCTACAATAGGTTGCAACGGCATACATAGAGATATGCAAGTTGACCATCTTGTTTGTTGTGATAGACGAATGGTTGAAGAAGCAGTCGTAAGCGAAAATACAAAATTAACTAAAATTTATGCTAGGCCTGATTGGTTTAAATATTACAGAAAGATACAAAAGGACAAAAGAATACATCAAGTTCCAGATTTACAGTATCAAGGAAATAAAAAACAAGACCATCCAACACACTGGGGTAGTGGTCCTTATGCAATTTTGTTGTCTACAACCATTGCTGATGACATTACTTTGCTTGGGTTTGATCTATATAGTCATACAAATACTGTAAATAACATTTACAAAGATACAAAAAATTACGCTAAAAGAAGTGCAAAGCCTGTAGACTACTCATACTGGCTTTATCAAATAGCAAGAGTTTTTGAATATAATAAAAACAAAAAATTTACTATTGTAAATGCAAACGATTGGGAATTTCCAAAGCAATGGCAATTTAAAAATGTCCAATTTGCTATTTTGGATTCCAAGAACTTGACTTACGCCTAAATAGATATTATAATTATTAGTATGTTTAACAAAGGCCTTGGCGTCAACCCTTCTAATTCTGCCGCCGTTATTTTAATAGGAGATAATAATGGCAAAACATTATAGCACAAAGCATTACGGACACAACATTGGTTTATCAGCAGTGTTCCGTCAACCTAACGCAGATCATTCACACTGTCATTTACTACATGGTTATAGTCTAGCGTTTACATTTACATTCGGTTGTGATCATTTAGACAACAAAAATTGGGCAGTGGACTTTGGTGGACTGAAACCTTTGAAAGCATGGCTCGAAGACAGTTTCGATCACAAAACTTGTGTAGACATAAATGATCCACACAAACAAGACTTTTATGATTTGCAAGATAAAGACTTGTGCGAAGTAAGAGAGTTTGATGGTGTAGGAGCAGAGAAGTTTGCGGAACACGCATTTAACTTTGCTGACAAACTTATACGTGAAGCAACAGACAATCGTTGTTATGTTGTTAAAGTTGAGTGTGCAGAACATGGCGCTAATAGTGCAATATATGAAGGTTAGAAATGCAAATAGTAGAGCAGGTTCTAAATGGAGAAAAGTTTTATCAAGTTAAAGATTTTTTAAACTTTGACAAAAACGTATTCATTAATGATATAGAATATGAGTTGGAAACTAATCCGGGACCTACTCCGCTTTTTCAAACTAATCATTATTTGCATACTTTACCCACAGGACAGAAAGATCATTGGCAGGATTTTTACAAGAAATCTTTGAATATTGCAGAACAAATATCAGGTAAAAAATTTAGAATAGATAAGAGTTGGGCAAACAAAATTACAGAAGAAAGTAATTTTTATTTACATACACACCCATCTGATATGGCCGTTGTATATTATTTGCATACTATTCATCCTTCATATGGAACATACGTAAAGATGGATGATAAAGAATTTATACTTTTAGGAATAGAAAATAGTGTTATGTTTTTTAATGGAAGTATACAACACGAAATAGTTTTTCCGCCAATTGAGGTAATTAAACATAGCCCAAGATATAGTTTAGCATTGGATTTATATTATGAATAAAATAAGAATAATTGCAGGACCTTGTCAACATGAAACACTAGAACAAAGTCTTGAAATAGCCAAGCATTGTAAAGCAGTATGTGACAAACACAATATAGAATATGTGTTCAAAGCCAGTTACGATAAAGCAAATAGATCTAACATTAAAGGTATTAGAGGTCAAGGCCTTGTGGCAACAATGGAAGATTTTAAAGCATTGAAATCAAAAGTTGGTATGCCTATTATAACTGATGTTCATAATGTAAATGAAATTTTAAAAATTGCGGCATACTACAATGATATAGTAGATGTTTTACAAATACCTGCTTTCTTATGCAGACAAACAGACCTAGTTCGTGCTGCTTGTAAAACAGGTAAAATTGTAAACATTAAAAAAGGACAGTTCTTAGCACCTTGGGACGTTGAAAATATTTTAAGCAAAACAGAAGGTGCTAAAGAAGTATGGATTACAGAAAGGGGAACTAGTTTTGGATACAATACTTTGGTTGTTGACTTCACAGGTCTTGATTATATGCTTAATAATATTGATGCTGATCTTGTATTTGATGTTACGCACTCGGTTCAAAAACCAGGCGGTTTGGGTGGATCATCTGGCGGAAACAGAGACTTCGTTCCCGGACTTGCCAGAGCAGGAGCAGCACTTGGGATCAAAAACTTCTTCTTAGAAGTCCACAAAGATCCTGACAATGCACCTAGCGATGGACCGAATGCTTTACATCTAAGTAATTTTAAAAAAGTTATAGACGATATAGTTAAGTTTTCTTACCAAGGTTAAGTAGATGGAAGAAACAAAAGAACAGCGCAAAGCACGTAAGGCGCAAGAAAGATTCCGCAAAGAGCAGGCAAAGTTAGCAAAACAATTTCCTATTGATACTAACAATAAGCCAACCATACTATGTGTAAGGTTTGGAAACAAGTATAGTATTGCCTATGTTGAAAAACTGAGGAACATGATTAGAAGAAACTGCACTGTTCCTTACGAACTAGTATGTTTAACTGATGATAATACTCCTATAGAGGGTGTAAAATTAATTGTGCAGCCTAATGCAGGTTACGCTAAGGGCTGGTGGCACAAAGTTCATATGTTTGATCCTGAACTACCATTAAGTGGTAGGATACTATATATGGATTTAGATGTTGTAATATGTGGAAATATTGACAAACTTCTTACGGTATCCGGAAACCTTTTTATGGGTATAAGAGATTTTAATCGTAAATTCCATCCTCATTGGAAATATCTAAACAGTTCTGTAATGAGTTGGATACACGGCAGAGAAAGATCTGTATATGATAGTTTCAAACAAAACCCAACAGTTGCACAACGAATGCACGGTGATCAAGACTGGACCTGGAAAAGTGCAGCAAGTAGAATTAAATTTTGGCCTGAACCTTGGATTCAAAGTTATAAATGGGAAATAAGAAGTAGAGAAGAACTACAGGTAATACAAGGAATGCGTCAATTTAAAACTGTCAATAATGATATTGTAGCACCTAAAGATTGTTGTATTGCTGTATTTCATGGCGATCCTAATCCTGCTCATGTTCAAGATAAGTTTGTAGTGGAGAACTGGAAGTGAAACATTTCATATTTGATGTTGATGGCACACTTACACCTAGCAGAGGTGAAATGAATCGAGAATTTCAAAAATGGTTTATAAATTTTCAAGAACATAATTTCACATATCTAGTTACAGGAAGCGACAAGCCTAAAACAATAGAACAAGTAGGCAATTTTGTTTATAATTTTGCACACAGAGTATACAACTGTTCAGGTAGTGATGTTTGGGAACAGGACAATAATGTCTATACTAACGATTGGAAATTACCAAAACTAGCAGAAGAATTTTTATCGCAGTGTTTAAATGAAAGTGAATTTGTTCTAAGAACAGGTTTACATTTTGAACATCGTCCTGGTATGTGTAATTTCAGTGTTGTAGGCAGAAATGCTACAATGGGTGAACGTAAACTATATGTAGAATATGATTTAAAGGTGAATGAACGTGATACGATTGCCCGGTCATTTGAAACTATGTTT
>Ga0181568_10002678_pt1 | contig 16204 bp, 18 predicted proteins | sample 101ome_20_FD_133758 | JGI IMG/M metagenome (GOLD analysis project Ga0181568, IMG submission 133758) | Coastal salt marsh microbial communities from the Groves Creek Marsh, Skidaway Island, Georgia - 101404AT metaG (megahit assembly) | ecosystem: Environmental > Aquatic > Marine > Intertidal... | reverse complement strand
TTCCCCTCCAGGGGGGTGTTGGCCTGGGCGATGGTGTAGCGGTCCTCCTCGGTGGCCGTCATGTAGACCACCTCGTCGGTGACCACCCCGCCCACCACCCGGCGGTAGGGGGTGCGGATGAAGCCCAGCTCGTCCACCCGGGCGTAGGCCGCCAAGGAGGTGATGAGGCCGATGTTGGCGCCCTCGGGGGTCTCCACGGGGCAGATGCGCCCGTAGTGGGTGCGGTGGACGTCGCGCACGTCAAACCCCGCCCGCTCCCGGGTGAGGCCGCCCGGGCCCAGGGCGGAGATCCGCCGCTTGTGGCGCAGGGAGGAGAGGGGGTTGGTCTCGTCCTTGAACTGGGAAAGCTGGCTGCGGCTGAAGAACTCCCGGATGGCGGCCTCCAAGGGGCGGCTGTTCACCAGCTTGGCCGGGGTGAGGCTGTCCTCCGAGCCCATGAGCATCCGCTCCCGCACCCCCCGGGCGAGGCGGGCGAGCCCCACCCGGAACTGGTCGGTCATGAGCTCCCCCACGGTGCGGATGCGGCGGTTGCCCAGGTGGTCAATGTCGTCCACCTCGTGGCCCGGGACCCCGGCGGTGAGGGCGAAGAGGTAGCGGAGGGTGGGGAGGAAGACCTCGTCCTTGAACTCCCCGTCCTCAAAGCGGGCCAGGGTGCGGCCCGAGAGGCGGATCCCCAGCTTCTCCTCCGCCTTGTACCGCCCGGCCTCGCCCAGGTCGTACCGCCTGGGGTCGGCGATGAGGCCGTAGACGTAGGCCACGGCCTTGTCCCGCTTGGGCGGGTCCCCGGGGCGGAGGAGGGTGAAGAGGCGGATCAGAGCCTCCTCGGGGCGCATGGCGAAGACGCTCTCGTCCATGAGGCCCTGGACCAGCTCCCCGTAGGCCCCAAGCTCCCGGGCCAGGGTCTCCTGGTCGTACCCCAGGACCCGAAGGAGGAGGACCAGGGGGAACTTCCGCTTGTTGACCTTCATGGAGACGACGCCGTTCGGCTCCACCTCCAGGTCAATCCAGGGGCCCCGCTTGGGCAGGGGGATGATGCTGGCGATGTAGCGCCCGGGCCGGGCGGGGTCGGGGGTGAAGTAGACCCCGGGGGAGCGGTGGATCTGGGAGACGATGACCCGGTCGGCCCCGTTGATGATGAAGGAGCCGTCCTCGGTCATCAGGGGGATGTGCCCCAGGAAGACCTCGTCCTCCTTGATGAGGCCCGTGTCCTTGTGGATGAGCTGGAGCCGGGCGTAGAGGGGGGCCTGGTAGGTGAGGTCCTTCTCCCGGCACTCGTCCTGGGGGAAGGGGGGCTCGCCCAGGCGGTACTCCAGGAAGTCCAGCACCAAACCGCCCTTGCCCTTGTCCTCCTCCTCAATGGGGAAGGTCTCCCGGAAGGCCGCCTGGATGCCGACGTTCTCCCGCTTCTCCGGGGGGACGTCGGCCTGCAGGGCCCTGCGGTAGGACTCCACCTGGATCTCGGTGAGGGGTGGAAGGGGGATAACCTCTCGGATGCGACCGAACCGCTTGATCTCCATGCGTCACCTCAAGGAAGGCGGGCCGCCCGAGGTAAGCTAACAGGGTTCTTCCGCAAGGGGGCCATCCCCTTGCGGCGGCTGGCTCTTACCGTGCTCCCTTGGCCCGACCAAAGAGCACAAACCCTAATCTATACCGGAATGCCCACTTCCGTCAATCCGGCTCGCCGAAAACGGGACCGATTCCTCCTCCTACCGCTCCACCTCCACCTTGATTTTATAGTTGCCCCGCACCGTCTTGCCAACCACCTCCAGGAGCCTGAGGGTCCCGAGCCCCTCCGCGAAGAGCAGGTCCCCGGGGGCGAGCTCGTCCTTGGGGGAGGCGGGCCTCCCCTTGAGGCGCACCTTGCCCGCCTTGACCCCCTGGGCGAAGTAGGACCGGGAGACGCCGAAGCCCTTGGCCCCCACGGCGTCCACCCGCAAGGAGGGGACGACCAGGGTGCGCACCCGCTCCCTAGGGGGCCTCAGGGCCCCTTCGGGAGGGGGAAGGAGGCGGTAGCCCTGGGCCTCGAGGGCCTTCCTCCCTTCGGGGAGGAGGGCGGCCAGAACCCCCTCCTCCACCTCCTCCACCTCGCCCAAAACCTCCCCCAGGTCGGCGGGCGGGGGGCGGTCCAGGAGGACCACCTCCACGGGGTCGGAGACGGAGGGCACCTCCTCGGGGTAGAGGACGGCCACCTTGCGCTCCGCCAGGGGAAAGCCGCCGAAGAAGGCCACCCGGATCCCCTCCCGGCGGGCCATCTCCTCCAGGCGGGCCTGGTCCTCGGGGTCCAGGAAGCCCGTGCGCACCACCCGGCCGCCCCGGGCCCGCTTGAGGTAGCGCTCCAGGTCCGCCATCAAGAGGCCCCCTGGAGGACGAAGGTCAGGGTGGCGCTCGCCCGCTCCTCCCCCTCCACCAGGGCCCGCACCGCCACCTTGCCCACGCCCCGGCGGAAGGCGAGGAGCTCCCCCTCGAGGATCAGGGTGTCCCCCGGGTAGACGGGCCGCCGGAACCGGGCCCCCTCCACCCCGGCGAGGAAGGCGAGGCCCCCTTGGGGAAAGCCCGGCTGGCGCACCAGCGCCCCCACGGCCGCCTGGGCCATGGCCTCCAGGATCAGCACCCCGGGCATGACGGGGTGGCCGGGGAAGTGCCCCTGGAAGTGGGGCTCGTTGAAGGTCACGTTCTTGAGGGCCTTGAAGCGCCTCTCGTCCGCCTCCAGCACCCGGTCCACGAGGAGAAAGGGGTAGCGATGGGGCAGGACCTTGAGGATCTCCCGGATGTCCACAGGGCCTCACCTCCTCAGGACGTCGTCGGAGGAGAGGATGGTGTCCTCGAGGACGTGGAGCATCTCCAGGGCCTTCCCAGTGCCCAGGGCCACGGCCTCAATGGGGTTCTCCGCCACCACCACGGGGACGCCGGTGGCCTCCTGCAGGGCCACGTCCAGGTTCCTAAGGAGGGCCCCGCCCCCGGTGAGGAGGATGCCCCGCTCGTAGATGTCCGAGGCAAGCTCCGGGGGAGTGCTCTCCAGGACGTTCCTCACCCCCTGGAAGATCTTGCTCAAGGGCTCCTGGAGGGCCTCCACGATGTCCTCGGCGGGGATCTCGGCGGTGCGGGGAAGGCCGGTGAGGAGGTCCCGGCCCCGGACCTCGGCCACCTCCTTCTCCTCCCCGGGGAGGAGCTTGGCCCGGCCCAGCCGGATCTTGAGCTCCTCGGCGGTGCGCTCCCCGATGAGGAGGTTGTACTTCTGGCGGATGTGGAGGATGATGGCCTGGTCCATCTCGTTCCCGGCGATGCGGAGACTCTCCGAGCGCACGATCCCGCCCAAGGAGATGACGGCGATGTCCGTGGAGCCGCCCCCGATGTCCACCACCATGCTCCCCGTGGGCTCGGCCACGTTGATCCCCGCCCCGATGGCGGCCGCCAAGGGTTCCTCAATGAGGTAGACCTTGTGGGCCAGGGTGGAGACGGCCTGGACCACGGCCCGCCGCTCCACGTCCGTCACCCCGGAGGGAACCCCCACCATGATCCGCACCCGCCCCTTGAAGAGGCGGCTCATGGGGGAAAGGACCTTCTGCAGGAAGAGGAGGAGCATCTTCTCCGTGAGGGCGTAGTCGGCGATGACCCCGTCCTTGAGGGGGCGCACGGCCACGATGTTCCCGGGGGTGCGCCCGAGCATCCGGTAGGCCTCCGCCCCCACGGCCTTCACCTCCCGTTTCCCCTGGACCACGGCGATGACGGAGGGCTCCTTCAGGACGATCCCCTTCCCCCGCACGTAGATGAGGACGCTGGCCGTCCCCAGGTCAATGCCGATGTCTTCGCCTTTAAGCATAGCGCCTCACTTCACCTAGCGTACTCCACCGCCCGGGTCTCCCGCACCACGGTCACCTGGACCTGGCCCGGGTAGTTCATCTCCTTCTCAATGCGGCTCGCGATCTCCCGGGCCAGGAGGGTGGCCTTGGCGTCGCTGATCTTCTCCGGCTTGACGATGACCCGCACCTCCCGGCCCGCCTGCACGGCGAAGGCCGTCTCCACCCCGGGGAAGGAGAGGGCGATGCGCTCCAGGGCCTCCAGGCGCTGGAGGTACTCCTCGAGGCTCTCCCGCCTCGCCCCGGGCCGCGCCGCCGAGAGGGCGTCGGCCGCGGCCACCAAGACGGCGTAGAGGGTCTCGGCGTTGTCGGGGTCGTGGTGGTGGGCGATGGCGTCCACCACCTCCTTGGGCTCCCCGAAGCGCCTCGCCAGGGCGATGCCGATCTCCACGTGGCTTCCCTCCACCTCCCGGTCCACGCTCTTGCCGATGTCGTGGAGGAGCCCGGCCCGCCGGGCCAAAGCGGCGTCCAGGCCGAGCTCCGCCGCCATGATCCCGGCGAGGTGGGCCACCTGGATGGAGTGCTTGAGGACGTTCTGGCCGTAGCTGGAGCGGAAGTGGAGCCGGCCCAAAAGCTGGATGAGGCCGGGCTTCAGGCCCACCACCCCCGCCTCCAAGGCCGCCTCCTCCCCGCGCTCGTAGATGAAGGTCTTCATCTCCTGCTTGGCCTTCTCCACCACCTCCTCAATGCGGCTCGGGTGGATGCGGCCGTCCTTCAAGAGCTCCTCCAGGGCCATGCGGGCGATCTCGCGGCGGATGGGGTTGAAGGAGGAGAGGAGGACGGCGTCCGGGGTGTCGTCAATGATGAGGTCCACCCCCGTCAGGGCCTCAAAGGCGCGGATGTTCCGCCCCTCCCGGCCGATGATCCGCCCCTTCATGGCGTCGGAGGGGATGGGCACCACGGTCACGGCGAGCTGGGCCGCGGTCTCCGAGGCCTGGCGCTGCATGGCCTGGGCCAGGATCTTCTGCGCCTCCCGCCGGGCCTCGAGGCGGGCCCGCTCCAAGGCGGCCCGCACCCTCTGGGCCTTCTCCTCCTCCAGCTCCCGGTCCAGGCGCTCCAGGACGAGCCTGCGGGCCTCCTCGGGGGTGAGGCCCGCCACCTCGTAGAGCCTCCGCTCCACCTCCTTAAGCCGCTCCTCCAGGGCCCTGGCCTCCGCCTTGAGCGCCTCCTCCTTGCGGACAAGCTCCGCCTCCGCCTCCTCCAGCCGCGCCGCCCTGGCGTCCAGGGCCTCGGCCCGCTTGGCGAGCCGCTCCCCCTCCCGGCGGAGCTCCTCCCGCTCCGCCTTGAGGCGCTCCCGCTCCTCCTTGAGCTCCTCCTGGAGGGACCTCAGGCGCTCCCGCTCGGCGCGAAGCTCCTCCCGCTCCGCCTTGAGGCGTTCCCCCGCCTCCTCCAGGCGCTTTTTGGCCTCGGCGGCCTCGAGGCGGCGCCTGAGCTCCGCCTCCACCTCCTCCCGCTGGGCCTTGGCCCGGGCCTCCGCCTCCTGGCGCAGGGCCTTGGCCTCCTGGCGGGCGGCCTCCAGGATGTCCCGGGCCTCCTTCCGCGCGGCCTCCAGGACCTCCCGGGCCTCCCGCCTCGCCGCCTCCAGGAGCTCCCGGGCCTCCTGGGCCGAGCGGTCCTCCCCCTTCCGCCTAAGGAGGAGAACCCCCCCAAGCCCCAGGACCAGGAGCAGAAGAACCAGGTCCAGAAGGGACATCTACTCCCCCTCGTCCTCGCCCGCGGCCAGGACCACCTGGTCCGAGCGCTCCAAGACCTTGGCGCGGATCTCCTCCAAAAGCTCGGGCCGCTCCCGCAGGGCCTCGGCCGCCTTCTCCTTCCCCTGGCCCAGGCGGAGCTCCCCGTAGGAGAACCAGGACCCGGCCTTCTCAATGACCCCCGCGGCCACGGCCACGTTCACCAGGTCGGCCACCGGGTCCAGGCCCCGGCCGAAGTAGATCTCCAGCTCCGCCTCGCGGAAGGGGGGGGCGAGCTTGTTCTTCACCACCTTGACCCGCACCTTGACGCCCACGGCCTCGTTCCCCACCTTGATGGGCTGGCCGCTTTTGCGCACGTCCAGGCGCACGCTGGCCTAGAACTTCAGCGCCCTCCCCCCCGGGGTGGTCTCGGGGTTGCCGTACGTGACCCCCACCTTCTCCCGCACCTGGTTGATGAAGATGGCGGCGGTGTTGCTCTTGGCGAGCACCGCGGTGAGCTTGCGGAGGGCCTGGCTCATGAGCCGGGCCTGGAGGCCCACGTGCTGGTCCCCCATCTCCCCCTCAATCTCCGCCCGGGGGACCAAGGCGGCCACCGAGTCCACCACGATCACGTCCACCGCCCCCGAGCGGGCGAGGAGCTCCACGATCTCCAGGGCCTGCTCGCCCGTGTCGGGCTGGGAGACCAGGAGGTCCTCCACCTGGACGCCGAGGCGCTGGGCGTACAGGGGGTCCAGGGCGTGCTCCGCATCCACGAAGGCGGCCACCCCGCCCCGCCTCTGGGCCTGGGCGATGATGGTGAGGGCGAGGGTGGTCTTGCCCCCGGACTCGGGGCCATAGATCTCCACGATCCGCCCCCGGGGGATGCCGCCGATCCCCAGGGCGAGGTCTAGGGCGAGGGAGCCGGTGGGGATCACGTCCACCTGCTGCTTGGGCATCTCGCCCAGCCGCATCACCGCCCCCTTGCCGAACTCCTTCTCAATCGCCTTCAGGGCGTTCTCCAGGGCCTTGCGCTTGCTCTCGTCCATGCTCACCTCTCAGGGAAAACTTCTCCAAAACGGTGTACACCGGCCCCTTGGGCTTAAGCTCCGAGCGCACCAGGGCGAAGCCCTCCACCGGCCACTCCAGGCCGAAGAGGACGGGGGGCACCCGGGGCGCCGGGGCCTTCCTGCGGGCCAGGGTGATGTGGGGCTTGAAGGGCTTGTCCCAGCCAGGGATCCTCACCGCCTCCTCGCCCAGAAGCTCCTCCACCCCGGCGCGAAGCCCCTCGGCGAGGCGGAGGAAGCCCTCGGCCTCCGCCTTGGCGAACCAGACCCGGGGGGTTCCTTCGTTGGGGAAGTAGCCCGTCCCGCGAAGCCGCGCCCGGAAGGGGGCCTCGAGGCGGGCGAGCCTGTGGCCCAGGGCCAGGTAGTCGGGAAGCTCCTCCTCGGGCCGCTCGCCCAGGAAGAGGAGGGTCAGGTGGAGCTGGTGGGGAGGGACGGGCTTCCAGCCGCGAAAAGGGCGGACCTTGGTCTGGGCTTCCACCAGGGCCGCCCGGACCTCCTCGGGTAAAAAGACCGCGTAGAAGAGCCTCATGTCACAAGGAGCGCCAAAGCCGCGTAGACGCTTCTTAAGCGCACGGTCTCCCGGTCTCCCGGGAAGCGGTAGCGCCGCACCTCCGCGCCCGTGGGGCCCGCCAGGGCCACGTAGACCGTGCCCGGGGGCTCTCCCTCCAGGGGGTCCGGCCCCGCGACCCCGGTGGTGGCCAGGGCGTAGGTGGACCCGAAGAGGGACCGCGCCGCCTCCGCCATAGCCCGGGCGGTCTCGGCGGAGACCGTCCGGGAGAGGAGGTCCTGAGGCACCCCGAAGCGGGCCTTGGCCCCTACGGAGTAGGATACCACGCCCCCCAGATAGAAGCGGCTCGCCCCCGGCACGCGGGTGATCTCCGCCCCCAGAAGCCCCCCGGTGAGGCTCTCCATGGTGGAAAGGGTGGCCCCCTCCCGCTCCATGCGCCTTTTCACCGCCTCGGCGAGGGTCATCTCCCCCTCGCCCCAGACCTCCTTAAGAAGCTTTTTCTTGATCCGCTCGGCGAGCTCCGCCACCCGGTCCTCCCGGCCCCGGACCACCACCTCCACCCCGTGGACCTTGGGGTAGGTGCCCACCTCCACCTCCTCCCCCCGGACGAAGAGGGGGCCAAGCCGCTCCACGATCTCCGACTCCCCGATGCCCCAGGTTTTCAAGACCCTTTCGGCGTAGGGCCTTCGCGGCAGGCCCAGGCGGGGCAGGACCTCCTGCCACATGGGGCGCCACTCGGGAGGGGGCCCGGGGAGGAGGACCAGGTCCTTGCCCCCTTTGCGCACCCACCACCCGGGGGCGGTGCCCCGGGGGTTTTTGAGCCAGGTGGCGGAGGGGATCCGCATGGCCTGCTTGCGGTTGGCCTCGGGCATGGCCCGGCCCCGGGCGCGGAAGAAGGCCTCAATCTCCCCAAGCACGGCCTCGTCCAGCTCCAAAGGCTCCCCCAAGGCCAGGGCCACCGCCTCCCGGGTCACGTCGTCCGGGGTGGGGCCGAGGCCGCCGGAGAGGACCACAAGCCTGGCCCGGGCGAAGGCCTCCTCCACCTCCCGGGCCAGGGGCGCCACCTCGTCCGCCACCCTCAGGGTCCTCTCCACCTTGAGGGCGTAGGGCTTGAGGCTTCTTGCGATCTCCGCCGTGTTGGTGTCCAGGGTCTCCCCGTAGAGGAGCTCGGTGCCTACCCCGAGGATCTCTGCCCGCTCCATGCCGCCTCCTTAAAGGGGAGGGCCTCCACGCGGTACCGCCCCCCGCCTCCTTCCACCTCCGCCCCCACGGGCACCTCCTTCCGCACCACGGCGAGGCCCAGGAGGCCGAAGGGGGTTTCTAAAAGGCGCTTCGCCTCGCCCACGCGCTTTCCCTCCAGGGTGAGGGCCGCCGGGGCCTCGCCCCCCTCCAGGGCCCTCAGGCCCACGAGGCGGTAGGGCACCTCCTTTCCCTCGGTCCTGGCCATGATCTCCTGGCCCACGTAGCACCCCTTGCCGTAGTCCACCAGATGGAGGAGGCCCACGCTCTGGGGGAGTTCCCCCTGGATGTCCGAGAGGAGGGGGAGGCCCTTGAGGAGGGTGTAGAGGGGGTAAAGCTCGGCGGGAAGCGCCCCTTCGGCCCTCTCCCCCACCTCCTCGCGGCCGTCCGCGTGGAGGAGGCGGAAGAGGGGAAGCGCCACAAGCTCCACCTGGTCAAAGACGATGTAGCGGCGGAGGCGCCTTTCCAGGCCCTCGAGGCTCCCCCAAGGGGCGAGGAGGAAGCCCTCGGGGTGGGGAAAGAGGGTCGCCGCCTCCTCAATCTGGCCCTTGTGGTTGAGGAAGAGGACCCCGGAAGGGCCCGAAAGCCGCCGCAGGTCCCGGGTGCCCTGCCCCTGGAGGAAGGAAAAAGCGTCAGGGCCCCGGAGGAGGAGCACCCCGGGGAAGGCGAAGAAGCCTTCGCCGGAAAGGGCTTGGGCCAAAAGCCGCTCCATCCTCCCCATTATTGACCAAAGGGTCACCCAGGGGAGAGAATGCGGTCCGTGCGCTTTCTCGCCGGCTCCTTCCTCGCCCTCTTCCTCGTGGGGGTGATCGTGGCCCTCCCCGGGGCGGCCCTGCCCTACTGGCGGGAGCGGTACGGGACGGAAGAGGGGGCCTCCCTCTACTTCGCCGCCCTCCTCCTCGGCCTCCTCCTCGGGGTGCGCCTGGGGCAGCAGGAGAGGCGCCACCCCCTCCTTCCCCTGGCCCTGGGCCTGGTGGGCCTCGCCTTCCTCGGCCTTCCTTTCGCGCCCTCCTACGCCTGGATGGCGCTCCTGGCCTTCCTCCTCGGCCTGGGGGAGGGGGTGATGAACGTCCACGGGAACAGCCTCGTGGGGGAGCTTTACCCGGAAAGGCGGGTGGAGCTTTTGAACCGGGTCAACGTGGCCTTCGGCCTGGGGGCGGTCCTCACCCCCTTGGCCTTGGGCTCGCTCCCCTACGCCGCCTTTCTGGCCCTGGCGGGCCTTCTCGCCTTCGTCACAAGCGCCCTCGTCCTCGGGGCGCCTCCGGCGGAAAAGCCTAAGGAAAGGCCCCGGGGGGCCCTCTGGCCCTTCCTCCTCGCCGTGGGGCTCTACACGGGCCTCGAGGGGGCCCTGGCCACCTGGAACCGGGTCTGGCTGGAGGCCCTGGGCCACGCCACGGCCCTAGGCGGCCTCCTCCTCACCCTCTACTGGCTCTTCCTCGCCTTGGGCAGGCTCCTCCTCGCAGGAAGAGTGGCCAAGGACCCCTTGAGGGCCCTCCGGGGGCTTCTCCTCGGGGTGATGGGCCTCCTCCTCTTAAACTTCCTCCCCCAGACCGCCCTCCTCTTCCCCCTCGCGGGCTTCCTCCTCGGCCCCCTCTTCTCCACCCTCTTCGCCCTGGTCCAGGCCCGCTTCGGCCACCGGGCCCTGGGCGGGCTCATGTACGCCGGGGCGGCGGGGAGCACCCTGATCCCCGGGCTTTTCGCCCTCCTGCCCGACCGGGGGATCCCCTTGGGGCTCTTCGCCCTAAGCCTCGCCCTCTACCTCCTCCTCCGGGGCGCGGAGCGGGAGGTGGTCCGTGCTTAAGGCGGTCCTCTTTGACCTGGACGGCACCCTGGCCGACACCGACCCCCTGCACCTCCTCGCCTGGCGGGAGGTCCTGGCGCCCTACGGCCTCAAGGTGGACCCCGCCTTCTACCGGGAAAGGATCTCGGGGAGGCTGAACCCGGAGATCGTCCGCGACCTCCTGGGCCTGGAGGGCAAGGAGGCGGAAAGGCTCATCGCGGCCAAGGAGGCCCGCTTCCGGGCCCTCGCCCAGGGGCTAAGGCCCACCCCGGGGCTTCCGGAATTTTTGGAGCGAATCAGGGAAAAGGGGCTCCTCTGGGGCGTGGTGACCAACGCCCCCAAGGAAAACGCCCGCCACGTCCTCGAGGCCCTGGGCCTGAGGCCGCCCCTCCTGGTCCTGGCGGAGGAGGTGGGCCGGGGGAAGCCCGACCCCCTTCCCTACCAACTGGCCCTAAGGCGCCTCGGGGTGGCCCCCGAGGAAGCCCTGGCCTTTGAGGACTCCCCTTCCGGGGTGAGAAGCGCCGTGGGGGCGGGGATCCCCACCTACGGCCTCCTCACGGGGCATAAGGGGGAGGCTCTTTTGCAGGCGGGAGCCAAGGGGGTGTTCCGGGACTTCCGGGAAGCCCTAGGCCTCCTTTAGGGCGTACCGGGCGAAGGCCTCCTCGTCAAAGCGGGCCTCCACCAGGTCCTCCCAGTAGAGCCACCCCTCGCGGAAGGGGGGAAAGGGGAAGAAGCCGCCCTCGGCCTTGAGGTGGAAGGCGAGCTCGCAAGGCTCCGTCACCCCCTGTTGGAAGGCGAGGAGGGCGGACTGGTAGGCCCCGAAGGCGCTTTGCGCCTGGCTTCCCACCATGGCCTTTTTGCCCCTCTCCCGGGCAAGGGCGAGCATCTCCAGGGTCCAGGTGACGCCCGTGCGGGCGGGCTTGAGGTTTAGGACGTCAAAGGTGTTGAGCGCAAGCTCCCGCTTGAGGTCCTTCGGGGTCATGGCCGCGTCGTCGGCGATGAGGGAGAGGATCCCCTTCTCCCTCAAGGCCCGCCTCGCCTCCACCTCCTCCACGGGCAAGGGCTCCTCCACGTAGCGGAGGCCGAGCTCCTTCCAGGCCAAGAGGTAGCGCTCGGCCTCCTTGGGGGGAAGGGACTCGTTGGCGTCGGCGTAGAGCTCGGCCTCGGGGAAGGCCTCCTTCAGGCGGAGGATGCGGCGGGTGTCCGCCTCCAGGTCCCGCCCCACCTTCACCTTGAAGACCCGGACCCCCGCCCCAAAGGCCATGCGGGCGTCCTCCAGGACCTCGTCCTCCTCCCCGAGGCCCAGGATGTAGGCCACCCGCACCCGGTGCTTGGCGGGCTTGAGGACCTGGTAGAGCTCCTCCCCCTCGCTCCTCGCCCACGCCTCCCAGAGGGCGGTGTCCAGGGCGCCCTTGAGGCCGAAGTTAAAGGGGAAGGCCTCGAGGACCGCCCGGATCCCCTCCTGGTCGTCGGCCTCGAGGCCCAAAAGCCTCGGCCTCAGGTACTCAAGCCCCGCCCTCACGCTCCCCAGGGTCTCCCCGTAGATGGTGGGGCGGATGGCCACCTCGGCCCGGCCTATGGAGCCGTCGGAAAGCTCCACCTCCAAAAGGGCGTGCTCCAGGGCGGCGAGCTCCGAGGACTTCCCCCAGCGCAAGGGGGCCTTCAGGGGGATGCGGAAGGGGATGAGGCGCAGGTCCCGTACCGTCGGCATAGCCCCCATTCTACGCGCTAGCGAAGCCCCTCCTGGAGGAAGCGCCGCACCGCCAGGACCTCCTCCTCGGGAGAGAGGGCCTCCGTGTCCAGGACCAAGGCCCTGGGGTGGCCCTCGAGGAGGCGTAAAGGCCCCTCGGGATCATAGTTTTTCTTCTCCTCGGCCACGATCTTGAGCTTGGCGAGGACCTCCTCGAGGGGAGCAAGGGAAAGGGCCTCGGCGAGCTCCTCCTCCGTGAGGACCCCTTGGGCCAGGGCCTTAAGGCGGGCCTCCTCCTCAGGGGCGAGGCGCACCCGGTCAAAGGCGTCTTGGCGGGAGAGGAGCCGCTTAAGCCGGGTGGCCTCCCGGGCGTGGAGGAGGACGAAGCGGGCCCTGGGGAGGTGCTCCAGGGCGTAGGCCACCTCCCCTTCCCCCCTCAGGCCGTCAAAGAGGAGGAGGGGCTTCGGGGGCACGTACCCCCGGGCGAGGACCTCCGCCACCCCCCCGGGGAACTCCTCCCGGAAGCGCCGGGTGAGGCGGAAGCGCTCCTCCCGGGGGATGGGAGGCTCTGCCCCGTAGCGGGGGAGGACGAAGCGGTCCACGAGCTCCCGGCGGTCGGGGAGCCGGGGAAGGCCCAGGGCCTCCACCAGGGTGCTCTTCCCCACCCCGGTGAGGCCCACGAGGACGAGGAGGGGCGCCTCCCTCGCGGGGACGAGGGAGGGCGCAGGCTCCAGGGAGAAGGCCACCTCCATGCCCCCATGCTACCTGGTAGGATAGGAGGGCTATGAAGCGGCTTTTCGCCCTTCTCGGCCTCGCCCTAGGCCTCGCCCTGGCCCAGGCCCCCGCCTACCCGGAGAACACCCTGGGCTTGGGCTACGCTCCGGACAGGGGCTTTTACCTCCAAGGAAGCGCCCTCCTGCCCTTTAGCCCCTTGGGGCTGGACACCGGCCTGGACGCCCAGGTCCTCCTTTCCCAGAGCCCTGAGGCCTACGCCCTCCTCAAGGCCAACCTCTTCCCCGGGCTTGTGGTGGAGGGCCTCTTCGCCTCGGTGGGCCTGGGCCTGGACCTCCGCTACCCCTTTGGGGCCCACCTCGGCCCCCTCGCCAGCCTGGAGCTTCCCGGCGGAGCCCTCTCCTTAGGCCTCGGCCTCGGCTACCAGGCGGGGGCGGGCCTCCATCTGGCCTGGGGCGCGGGGTTCAGGCTCTACCTGGAGCCCCTGGCCCTCGAGGTTTCCGCCTCGGACCGCTACCCCTTCCTCCTCTCCCTCCTCTACCTCTGGTAGCCCGTGCGGAAGAAGCTTCCCCTCCTCCTCTTCTCCCTGCCGGCCCTCCTTCCCCTCCTCCTCTTCGTCCTCTACCCCTTCCTGGAGGTGGTCCGGTTCTCCACCTGGGACTGGTCGGGGCTTTCCGAGCCCAGGCCCGTGGGGCTCAAGAACTACCAGACCCTCTTCCAGGACCCCGCCTTCTGGAAAAGCCTCCTCGTGACCCTGGGGTTCATGCTCCTCGCCCTTCCCCCCTTCCTCGCCCTCTCCTTGGTCTTGGCCGTGGTCCTGGACGGCCTCCCCTACGAGCGCCTGGCCAAGAGCCTCCTCTTCCTGCCGGGCCTCGTCACCCTGGGGGGAGCGACCCTCTCCTGGTACACCCTCTTCACCCCGGAGTACGGGGCCTTAGCCCAGTTCCTCCCCATCCCCCCCTGGGACCGGGAGGGGTTCTGGGCCCTCCTCATGGTCGTCCTCTTCACCCTGTGGCGCCACCTGGGCTACGGGGTCCTGGTGGCCTCGGCCAGGCTCAAGGCCATCCCCAAGACCCTCCTGGAGGCCGCCTACGTGGACGGGGCCGGGCCTTTGGAGGCCTTCCGCTACGTGGTCCTGCCCCTGATGCGGCCCGCGGTGGCCTTCCTCCTGGTGGTGGGGACGATCCTCTCCCTGCAGTCCTACGCCGCCGTCTTCCTCCTCACCCGGGGGGGGCCCTACGGGGCCACGCGGGTCCTCGGCTACTACCTCTACGAGGCGGGGTTTGAGAACTTCCGCTTGGGGTACGCGGCGGCCATCACCGTGGTCCTCCTCGTCCTCACCCTCCTCTTCGCCTACGCCCAGCTCCGCCTCCTCCGTCACGGGGACGGGGAGGCGTAGCGGTAGCGGGCGAGGTCCCGGAGGTGGCCCGCAAAGTCCACGTTCAGGTAAAGCCGCCCCTGGGCGTGGAAGAAGTAGAGGTAGGGGCGGCCCCTTTCGTCCTGGCGCACCGGGTTCAAGACGGCGAGGAGGGCCTTCCGCCCGGGGTTGGCGATGGGCCCCGGGGGAAGGCCGCCGTAGCGGTAGGTGTTGTAGGGGGAGTCCACCTGGAAGTCCCCCGCCTCCCGGGAAAGCTCCGGGAGCCTCTTCCCCAAGGCGTAGGCCACCGTGGGGTCGGCCTGGAGGGGCATGCCCCGCTCCAGGCGGTTCAGGAAGACCCCGGCGATATAGGGCATCTCCTCGGCGCTTCCCGCCTCCTTCTCCACGATGGAGGCCAGGGTGACCCAGGCGTGGACGGAAAGCCCCCGCTCCTCTAGAAGCCTCTGCACCGGGGGGGTGAGCTCCGCCTCAAAGCGGCGGAGCATGGCCCGCACCACCTCCTCGGGGGTGGCGAGGAGGTCAAAGGTGTAGGTGGCGGGGAAGAGGTAGCCCTCCAGGGTCCGCCCCTCCACGTAGGGGGGCTTCAGGGCCCCCGGGCGTTCCACGAGCCTGAGGAAGCCCTCCCCGTCAAGCCCCGCCTGGGAGAGCCTCCGGGCGTAGTCCACCGCCCTCTCCCCCTCGGGGAAGGTGAGGGTGACGCTTAGGGGCTTCACGCCCCCGGTGAGGGCCCGGGCCAGGCGGAAGGCCCCCTCGCCCTTCAGGCGGTAGACCCCGGGGACGAGGCGCTTCGCCCGGCCCGAGAAGCGGAGGTAGGCGGAAAAGGCGTGGCCCGAGCGCAGAAGCCCCGCCTCCTCCAAAATCCTCGCCACCTCCGCCCCCGTGGCCCCCCGGGGAATGCGCACCACGGCCTCCCTTCCCGTGGGGCCGAGAAGCCAGAGGGCGTAGAGGAGGAGGAGGAGGAAGGTGAGGAAGAGGGCCACCACCCCACGCCGAAGCCAGTTCCTAGATCCCTCGGGCAAGGTAGTCCTCCAGAAGCACCACGGCCGCGAGCTCGTCCAGCTTCCCCTTGTCCCGGCGAAGCCGCTTGGGGGCGTGCTTGAGGCGTTCCTGGGCGAGCTTGGTGGTGAAGCGCTCGTCCCATAGCTCCACCTCCACCCCCCTGGCCCTCAAGGCCTCCACCAGGGGGAGGACCTTCCCCGCCTGGGCGCTCTCCTTGAGGTCGGTGCGCAAGGGGAGGCCCACCACGAGCTTTCCCAAACCCTCCCGCCGCACGAAGTCCAGGAGGGCCTCCACGTCCTCCTCCAGGGTCTTGCGCACCAGGTACCCCCGGCCCGAGGCCAAGGGGACCCCCTCCTCCCCCACGGCGAGGCCGATCCGGGCCTCCCCCACGTCAAGCGCGCCCACCCGCATAGGCCACGCTCCCGTCCGCGAGAAGGACCCCCAGGTAAAGGAGGCCCACGCCCAAGGCCCTTCCCGCCTCCTCGAGGCCCGCCACCCCGAAGCGGTTTAGGGCGCTGGTGGAGGCGAGGACCAGGGTGGCGAGGAGGATGAGGGCCGTGCCCCGGGCCCGCAAAGGGTTTTGGCGCCGGAAGAGGAGGGTGGTATAGAGGGCCACCCCGGCCATGAGGAGGGTGCCGAGGAGGTTAAAGGGGAGGGTCCAGAGCCTGGGCGAGGTGAGGCCAGGTGGGGGGAAGGCCGCCCCCAGGGGGGCGTAGGGCTCGGGAAGGCGGGCGAAGTCCAGGGGGGCCGAGGCCACCAGGTAAAGGCCCCAAAGGAAGAGGGGGCTTAGGGCGAGGAGGAGCCCCCGGGCCGCCCTGGGCCTGAGGAGGGCGAGGCTTCCCAGGCCCAGGAAGGTCACCCCGTGCATCGCCCCGGTGAGGTACCAGAGGCGGTAGAGGAAGGGGCTCCAGCCCCCCTGGAGTCGGGCGAGGAGCTCGGCGGAGACCGCCAGGGCGAAGAAGAGGAGGCCGAGGCTGTAGAGGGCGTTGTGGAGGGAAGGCCTCCTCCGAAACCGCCCGAAGGTGAGGGCGAAGAGGGCCCAGGAGAGGGCCGTGGCCAAGAGGCCGAGGACCATGCCCCCATTCTAGGGGAGGAGGCCGGGGAGGGCCTCCCGGGCCTTCCTGGGGTCCAGGCCGCCCCCCTGGGCCAGGGCCCCCTTGCCCCCGCCCCGGCCCCCCCCCCTCTCCCCGGGGGCCCGGACGAGGGCCCCCCCCCCCCCGCGCCCTCCCCGGGGCCTCCGGGGGCGCTTCCGCCCCGCCCGCCCCCCCCCGACCCCCCCCGCCCCCC
>Ga0181568_10002674_pt1 | contig 16215 bp, 14 predicted proteins | sample 101ome_20_FD_133758 | JGI IMG/M metagenome (GOLD analysis project Ga0181568, IMG submission 133758) | Coastal salt marsh microbial communities from the Groves Creek Marsh, Skidaway Island, Georgia - 101404AT metaG (megahit assembly) | ecosystem: Environmental > Aquatic > Marine > Intertidal... | reverse complement strand
TTGACAGGCTTACCTTAAGTGCAGACCGGATTGAGGGGATGGCAAAAGGGCTTGAAGATATTGCCAGTCTTGATGATCCGGTTGGGGTTGAGCTAGCACGCTGGACAGTGCCATCAGGTCTTGATATTAGCCGCATTTCCACTGCGCTTGGGGTGATTGGCGTGATTTATGAAGCCCGTCCAAATGTAACCATTGATGCCGCAGGTCTGGCATTAAAATCAGGCAATGCCGTTATTCTGAGAGCTGGTAGCGATTCCCAGCATACCAGCACTCTGCTTACTTCATTAATGAGACAGGCGCTGGCTAGTGCCGGCCTAGATGAAGATGCGGTGCAAATTATCCCTACCACTGACAGAATGGCTGTCGGGGCAATGTTAGCCGCTTCTGGCGAGATTGACGTAATTATCCCGCGTGGCGGCAAGGGGCTGGTAGAACGTGTCCAGTCCGAAGCACGCGTGCCTGTATTTGCCCATCTTGAAGGGATTTGTCATCTGTATATTGCCGCTGAAGCTGACCCGCAAAAGGCTGTCACGATTGCCCTGAATGCAAAAATGCGTCGGGTGGGTATTTGCGGTGCCACTGAGACCATATTAATTGATCATCAAGTGGATGAGGCCGTGATCAGCTCTCTATGCTCGGCATTAATAGATGCAGGTTGCGAGATTCGGGGGGATGATAAAATCCAGTCTCTGCATGATGATATCATCGTCGCAACAGATCAGGATTTTGGCTGTGAATTCCTAGCGCCAATTGTTGCGATGAAAATTGTATCTGGCATTAACGATGCGATTGCCCATATCAAACAGCATAGCAGCGGCCATACAGAAAGCATCATTACTGAAAACACTGCTGAAGCTGAGATGTTTCTAGCGCAGATTGATAGCGCGATTGTAATGCATAATGCCTCAACCCAGTTTGCCGATGGCGGCGAATTTGGCATGGGCGCTGAAATTGGCATCGCAACAGGCAGAATGCACGCAAGAGGCCCTGTCGGGGCAGCACAGCTTACCAGCTTCAAATATGTGGTAAGAGGCAATGGCCAGACCCGCGCATAGGCCCTATCACCGTCATATGCTGCCATTGCGCCATCACCCCAGATTAAAGATGCGGATAGGCATTATGGGCGGCTCGTTCAACCCTGCCCATCAGGGGCATATTGATATCAGCATTTCTGCCCGAAAAACAGCACAGCTTGATGAAGTCTGGTGGCTGGTAAGTCCCCAGAACCCCTTAAAACAGACAGAAGGGATGGCCAGTTTTTCACACCGTATCTGTTATGCACGCGCATTTGACCTGCCAAACTGGATCAGGGTATCTGATTTTGAGGCCAGCCAGCATTCTGTGCGCACCATCGATACGTTAAAACGCCTTAGACAGATATTCAAATGTTGCGATCTGATCTGGATTATGGGAGCTGATAATTTAATCCAGCTTCCTGAATGGCAACAGGCCAGAGAGCTGATGCGAATGACAAATGTGATGGTGATGGGCCGGCCCGGATTTAATTATCAGGCCCTTGCCAGCAAAGGTGCGGCAATTGCAAAACGAAATTTGCGCACCAAAAACCCTGCGGTCTTGGGAAAAACCAGACAAGGCTGGTATTTTGAGCATTTCACCCATAACAGCCTGTCTTCAACCGCTATCCGTAAACAAACACAAGGTTTATAGCATATCAACTCTGCAGAATTCTTGCCAGCCTGCCTAATTATCGCTAGACTGGCGGTATGAGAGGTCTAGATAAGCTGTAGGATCAGCAGATAGCGTAATCATAATATGGTAAGGAGATGACAGATTACAAAGATAGATGATGAGCTGACGCCACATCAGGTCAAGGACATAATTACTTCATCACTTGAAGATGATAAAGCTATTGATATCGTTTCAATCTCACTTTCAGGAAAATCTAGCATGGCTGACTATATGGTGATTGCCTCAGGCAATTCATCACGTCAGGTAGCCGCAATGGCAGATCATCTGGAGCGGGCATTGAAACAGCATAGCATTGATATTCTTGGAAAAGAAGGGGTTGGGCAAGCTGACTGGGTGTTGCTTGATACTGCCGAAGTGATTGTTCACCTTTTCCGTCCGGAGGTAAGAGAGTTTTATCAGCTTGAAAAAATGTGGGATAAAGTAGCTGGCGAGGATATTGTACATATATCTGCTGAAAGCTAACTGCCGTAACATGTTATGAAGCTAGGTATCATTGCCATCGGCCGCGCTAAACCGGGCCCTGAAAAAGAGCTGACTGAACATTTCCTGAACCGTCTTCCACAAAAGGCCGGTCTGTTCGAGACAGAATCAAAATTGCCCGCAGGGGTAAAACGTACAAATGACGAATCACAACGCCTGATCCAGTTTCTAAAGCGGCAGGCACCATCTGGTTCGGCACTTGTCTGCCTGCATCCTGTTGGCAAAGATACAAGTTCAGAAGCACTGGCTGAAACCATCAGCCGGCTTCGGGATACCGGACGACCTGCCTGTTATTTTGCGATTGGCGGTGCAGATGGTCATGATAGCGATATTCTGGCACTGGCAGACCATGTCATCGCATTTGGTTCGGCAACATGGCCGCATATGCTGTGCCGTGCGATGCTGGCAGAACAGCTTTATCGGGCCGAGATGATTCTGGCTGGCCACCCTTATCATCATGGCTAGCCTGGCTATTGCTGTTGCATGCCAGCTTCTATATATAGATGTGACAATGACAAAACATACCAAGCCTTCAACATCTGCACACACGCCTGTAATGCTATGTATTATGGATGGCTGGGGCATTGCGCCTGAAAGCCCCTATAATGCGGTTACAATGGCGCAGACTCCGCATTTTGATAGAATATGGGCAGAATATCCCCATAGCCAGCTTGACGCATCTGAAAGCGCGGTAGGGCTGCCAGAGGGCCAGCCCGGAAATTCCGAAGTTGGCCATATGACAATAGGTTCTGGGCGGATCATCAAACAGGATTTACCACGTATTCATGATGCTATCCGCGCAGGTGAGCTTGAGCGGCATTCAGAATTGCTTGGCTTTGCAAACAGGCTGAAACAGACTGGCAGAACAGCCCATCTTACCGGCCTTACCTCAGTTGGCGGCGTACATGCCCATAGTGAGCATATCATTGCCATTGCCCGAATATTAACCGATTTGCAGGTGCCTGTTGCGCTTCATCTGATAACAGATGGACGCGACAGAATGCCAAAAGACGCACAGGATGAATTACCTGAATTTTTAAACCGTCTGCCAGAACAGGTGATGATAGCCAGCCTGTCTGGGCGCTATTTTGCGATGGACAGGGACAGACGCTGGGAGCGCACACAATCATTTGTGGCAGTTGTTGAATCAGGCACAGCATCCTATCGCGCGGATTCTGCATTGGCGGCATTGACAAACGCATATGGGCGAGGTGAGACAGATGAATTTGTCAGCCCGACGGTCATCGCAGACTATCAGGGCATGGTAGAGGGTGATGGCATTATCATGGCAAATTTCAGGGTAGACAGGGCGCGTCAATTTATGCGTGCTTTTTATGCCCCCGAAGAAACCGAATTATATCAGTCGGGTTTCAGCCTGTCTAATCTGGCATTATCTCCTCGATATAATGGGCCAGCATTATCCATGACCCCGTTAAGTGATGATCTTGCCCATATTCCTGCATTATTTGGCCCTGCTGACCTATCTGGCGGGCTAGGCGAGATTGTATCTGGTGCGGGTCTGCGCCAATTACGACTGGCAGAAACAGAAAAATATCCGCATGTTACCTTCTTTTTTAATGGTGGTGTCGAGATAGCTTTTGGCGGAGAAGAAAGAAAAATGGCTGCCTCGCCAAAAGTAGCTACCTATGATCAGGCACCTGAAATGTCGGCTGAACAGGTGCTATCCGATGCGTTACAGGCGATAGAATCACATAGCCATGATCTGATTATTCTGAATTTTGCCAATCCGGATATGGTTGGTCATACCGGTGATATATCTGCGGCTATTCATGCTGTTGAAACAGTTGATGCGGCGATTGGCAGGCTTGCAAAAGCAATGATAGCGGCAGGTGGCGAGCTGATCATTACTGCAGATCATGGAAATTGCGAGGTGATGTGGGATGAAGACGCACAATCTGCACATACCGCCCATACCACCAATCAAGTGCCCTGTATCTGGGTTTCAGCACATAAACAGCAAGCTGACCGCATAGCAGATGGCGGGCTGGCTGATCTGGCACCAACATTGCTAGCATTATTATCGCTAGACCCATCTGCGGCGATGAGCGGGAAATCTTTGCTGAGAAATAGATAGGGTTCTTGCATCACCATAGCGGGAAGTGGCACACTAGCCTTAGAAGATTAATACACGCATATTAAAGGATGTTCACGGCCATCACGAAGCTAGACATTATCGTAATACACGTTAATTAAAGTGTTAGGCTTATTCTTTGATTCACGGATAAAGGAAAAGATCCAGATTATGTCAGTTTTCAGATTATCATCACGGTTATGGCTGAATATCGTTCTGGTCATTACCATTAGCATCACCGCTGCCTTTGTGCTGTCTGCACAAAGTCCGGCACAATCTGATGAACGTGAAGAAACCTACCGGCAACTTACCCTGTTTGGTGATGTGTTCCAGCGTGTCAGGGCAGAATATGTTGAAGAAATATCAGATAAAGAGCTGGTCGAAGCTGCCATTAGTGGCATGCTTACCTCGCTTGATCCGCATTCAGCCTATCTGCCAGATGATAATTTCAAGAAAATGCAGGTACAGACAAGCGGAAAATTTGGCGGTCTTGGCATAGAAGTCACGATGGAAGACGGGTTTTTGAAAGTCGTATCTCCGATTGATGATACGCCAGCAGCAAAAGCAGGTATCCAGCCTGAAGACCTGATCGTTTCGGTGGATGGAGAATCAATTATCGGGGTAACGCTGACAGAAGCAGTTGAAAAGCTTAGAGGCAGCATAGGCTCAGAGGTGGTGGTGATTATCCAGAGAGCCGATGAAGAACCTTTTGAGGTCAGCATTATCAGAGATGAAATCAAAATCAAATCTGTGCGCCACAGACTATATGATTCGATTGGCTATATCAGAATCACTACTTTTTCAGAGCAGACAACACCCGGACTTGAAAAGTCTTTGGCTGAACTGGAAGAAGAAGCTGAGAGCGGGCTAGATGGGCTGATTATCGATTTGAGAAACAATCCGGGCGGTCTGCTATCTGAAGCCATTAGCATTTCAGATGCCTTTTTAGAAAAAGGGGAAATCGTGTCAACTCGCGGCAGAGCCGAAGGTGATATTCAACATGCCTATGCCAGACCCGGAGATATTACCAATGGTCTGCCTGTTGTGGTGCTGATTAATTCTGGTTCGGCATCTGCGTCTGAAATTGTTGCTGGGGCGCTGAAAGATCATAAACGCGCTATTTTGATGGGCACACGGTCATTTGGCAAAGGGTCTGTCCAGACAATCCAGCCAATGCCGGGTCATGGTGCAATCCGGCTAACAACTGCGCGCTATTACACCCCTTCGGGCATCTCTATTCAGGCAAAAGGCATCGAGCCAGATATTGAGGTGGCACTGGCGCGAATAGAAAAGCTGGAAGGCGGGCCTGTCAGAGAAGAAGACCTGCGTGGCGCGCTTGATAAATCCGGACAGCAGGACACAGAAGAGACCGATAAAGCAGAAGATGTCGACCCAGCGGAAATCGATTTTCAGCTTGCACGGGCCCTTGACCTGTTGAAAGGCCTCACAGTTTTTGGTAACCTTAACAGCTAGGGATTCAGCAAATTTATAGCTATCCTGTTTTTTTGATGTGACCACATTTCAGGCTGTTAGAAAGAAGAATAGTTATGCTTGCCTATGAAACCCGTCCCTATCGTCCGTGTGTTGGTATTATGCTTGTAAATAGTGCTGGCAATATCTTTGCCGGACAGCGGATCGATAATCGGGCTGAAGCCTGGCAGATGCCACAAGGAGGCATTGATGATGGCGAGACAGCCGAACAAGCCTGTTTCCGTGAAATGAAAGAAGAAATTGGCACCGACAAGGCGGTAATTGCATCTATTCATCCTGAATGGCTGAATTATGATATTCCGCGCCCATTGGCAGATAATTTATGGCAGGGCCAATATCGTGGCCAGCGCCAATGCTGGGTCGCGCTGAATTTCACAGGCACAGATGCAGATATCAATATCCAGACAGATGAGCCAGAATTCAGAGAATGGGCCTGGCTTAGCCCAGATGAATTGCTAGAACGTGCTGTTATTTTCAAACGTCCTGTCTACCAGACCGTGATTAACAGCTTTTCTGATATCCTGAAATAATCGCCTGCATCATGATCAGCGATAACAGTCTATAAAAAACCCTGCCGACACTTCAATGCGGGTAGGGCTTTGGTTTTTTATCTGCAGTCCTGTTCTAAAGCGCCTTGATGGCCTCATTTAGAAATTCTGCTTCTGCTTCTGATGCCGCATGGGCACGTTCAGACAATTCCTGGCTGGTAACTTTTGATAAATCAACCGCACGTTCTGCCAGAATGGTGATTGCCTCACCACCAACTTCAGCAAGACCGCCATCGATCATAATCCTGTCAGTGACCTTGCCAGATTCGTGAATTTCCACGATGCCGCGAGACAGCCCAGCCAGCACAGGCGCATGACGAGGCAATACCCCCATCAGCCCTTCACTGGCTGGAATAACGACCATTTCAACGTCACGGCTAACCATGACACTGCTAGGTGTTACCAGTTCCAATTGCGTTGTTTCTGCCATTTTGAATTGCCCTTATACGAACAAGATGAACATCAAATTCTGTTTATGCAGCCTCTGATACCAGCTTCTTGCCTTTTTCAATTGCTTCTTCAATGGTACCAACCATATAGAATGCAGCTTCTGGTAATTCATCATAATCACCAGCCACAATGCCCTTAAAGCCTTTGATGCTATCTTCGAGGCTTACAAATGCGCCGGGTGTACCTGTAAATACTTCGGCAACATGGAATGGCTGAGATAAGAAGCGCTGGATTTTGCGCGCACGTGCCACTGTCAGCTTATCTTCTTCAGATAATTCATCCATGCCCAGAATAGCAATAATATCCTGAAGCGACTTATATTGCTGAAGAATTTCCTGAACCTGACGAGCAACTCTGTAATGCTCGTCACCCACTACGCGCGGGTCAAGCACACGTGAGGTAGAATCAAGCGGGTCAACCGCAGGATAAATACCTAGCTCGGCAATCTGGCGAGATAGCACTGTTGTCGCATCAAGGTGCGCAAATGAGGTTGCAGGGGCAGGGTCTGTCAAATCGTCAGCAGGTACATAAATCGCCTGAACTGAAGTAATTGAGCCTTTATTGGTTGAGGTAATACGTTCCTGCAAAGCGCCCATATCTGTGGCCAATGTTGGCTGATATCCCACCGCAGACGGAATACGGCCAAGTAGCGCAGACACTTCTGAGCCAGCTTGTGTAAAGCGGAAAATATTATCCACGAAAAACAGCACATCCTGACCTTCTTCATCACGGAAATATTCCGCTAGTGTCAGACCGGTAAGCGCCACACGCGCACGTGCACCAGGAGGCTCGTTCATCTGGCCATATACAAGGGCCGCTTTTGAGCTGCTACCTTTGGTATCGATAACGCCTGATTCAACCATTTCGTGATATAGGTCATTACCTTCACGTGTACGCTCGCCCACACCAGCAAATACAGAATAGCCGCCATGCGCTTTCGCAACGTTGTTAATCAGTTCCATGATGGTCACAGTTTTGCCCACTCCGGCGCCGCCAAACAGGCCAATTTTGCCGCCCTTTGCGTAAGGCGCAAGCAGGTCAATCACCTTAATGCCAGTAACCAGAATTTCGGCTTCTGTTGACTGGTCAACATATTCAGGGGCTGTTCTGTGAATTGGGAAATATGTTTTAGCCTTAAGCGGCTTACCTTCGTCAATCACTTCACCGATTACATTGATGATACGTCCCAGTGTTTCAGGGCCGACCGGCACTGAAATTGGCGCGCCAGTATCTTCAACTTTTGCCCCGCGCACAAGACCTTCAGTTGCATCCATCGCAATGGTACGCACTGTGTTTTCACCCAGATGCTGTGCAACTTCCAGCACTAGCCGCTGACCATTATTGTCAACTTCCAGCGCATTCAAAATATCGGGAATAGCCCCGTCAAATTCAACGTCAACAACAGCACCGATTACCTGGCTGACTTTTCCAACTGCATTTTTTGCCATATCGTGTGACTCCAGTGGTTTCTTACTTTGGATATACCTACAGCGCTTCAGCACCAGAGATGATTTCAATCAACTCTTTGGTGATGTTTGCCTGACGGGTACGGTTATAAACTAGGGTTAGACGATCGATCATGTCACCTGCATTGCGGGTCGCATTATCCATCGCAGTCATTCTGGCCGCAAGTTCGGCGGCCGAAGATTCAAGCAGAGCGCTGAAGAGTTGTGTAGATAAATTGCGCGGCAATAAATCTGCCAGCAATTCAGCTTCTTCTGGCTCATATTCAAAGCTGGCTGCAAGACCAGCATCTGCTTCATCTTGTGTGCTATCAACATCCACCGGAATAAGCGACTTATGTGTCACAGCCTGTGTAATGGCGTTGATAAAGCGGTTATATAATAGCGAGGCTGAATCAAATTCGCCTGCTTCAAAGCCGGCAATGATTTTCCCTGCTATCTCTGCCGCATCTCCATAGGCAATGTCTGAGCCCTGCACATTTTCAACATGTTCGAAAATTTCGGCAATCTCTTCCGACCGAAGCGCATCAGCGGCCTTCCGGCCAACAAAATACAGCTTTACATTTTTGCCTTCAGCTTTTGCTTTGGCAACTTCCTGTCTGGCCGCACGGGCGATAGAGCCGTTAAATCCGCCACACAGACCTTTATCAGCAGAGACAACAACCAGCAAATGAGACGCTACATTCTGGCGGCCTACCAGCAATTCTGAGGCAGATTGCTTATCTGCCTTGCTGGCAAGGCTGGAAATTACCTGACTCATACGCTGGGCATAAGGACGGCCAGATTCAGCAGCATCTTGTGCGCGGCGTAATTTGGCAGCAGCGACCATCTTCATCGCAGAGGTAATTTTCTGCGTTGATTTGACACTGTTAATCCGTGTTTTCAGATCCTTCAGATTTGGCATCGTCTTGGATACTCCCTTGCTATCAGCCCCGATACCAGCATCAATAATCTGATATCAGAGCTGCGCACTCAGTTCAGCCGCTAGGCAAAGCTCTTGGCAAATTGTTCAATCGCATCGCGAAGCTTGGTTTCAGTCTTCTCAGAAATAGCCTGCTCATCTCTGATTGCTGTCAGAATATCCTGCCCTGAACCTCTGAGCATATCTAGCAGACCTTCTTCAAAGCGGCCAATATCTGTCAGGGCAATCTGGTCAAGATAGCCTTTCACACCGGCAAAGATAACCGCCACCTGCTCTTCAACAACCATCGGGCTATATTGAGGCTGTTTCAGCAATTCAGTCAGGCGTGCGCCACGTTCCAGCAACTGTCTTGTAGAAGCATCCATATCTGATGCAAACTGGGCGAAAGCTGCCATTTCACGATATTGTGCCAATTCCAGCTTGATAGAACCAGCTACCTGTTTCATCGCCTTAATCTGTGCAGCAGAACCCACACGCGATACAGACAGACCCACATTCACCGCCGGACGGATACCCTTATAGAACAAATCTGTTTCCAGGAATATCTGGCCATCTGTGATTGAGATCACGTTAGTTGGAATATAAGCAGACACGTCGCCTGCCTGTGTTTCAATCACAGGCAATGCAGTCAGTGAGCCAGAACCATTATCAGCATTCATTTTGGCCGCACGTTCTAGCAGACGTGAGTGAAGATAGAACACGTCGCCCGGATAGGCTTCACGGCCTGGTGGACGACGAAGCAGCAGGCTCATCTGGCGATAGGCCACAGCCTGTTTTGATAAATCGTCAAATACAACCAGCGCATGCATGCCATTATCGCGGAAATATTCACCCATTGCAGAGGCAGTATAAGGCGCCAGAAACTGCATTGGGGCTGGGTCTGAGGCTGTCGCCGCAACCACAATCGAATATTCCATCGCGCCATTTTCTTCTAGCGAGCGTACAATCTGTGCAACAGTTGAGCGCTTCTGGCCAACTGCGACATAAATACAGAATAGCTTTTTGGAATCATCTGTTCCGGCGGCGTCATTTACCGCTTTCTGGTTAATGAATGTATCAATCGCGATCGCTGTCTTGCCTGTCTGACGGTCACCAATGATCAATTCACGCTGGCCACGACCGATGGGGATCAGGCTGTCAATCGCCTTCAGGCCTGTCTGCATTGGTTCATGCACCGACTGGCGCGGCATAATGCCAGGTGCCTTAACTTCGACACGAGACCGCTTTACCTTCTTGATAGGGCCTTTACCGTCAATCGGGTTACCAAGCGCATCTACCACGCGTCCCAGAAGACCCATACCAACAGGCGCATCCACAATAGACGAGGTACGGCGAACAGTGTCACCTTCTTTAATGCCTCTGTCATTGCCGAAAATCACCACACCGACATTGTCTGTCTCAAGGTTCAGTGCCATCCCTTTGATGCCACCGTCAAATTCTACAAGCTCACCAGCCTGCACCTGGTCTAGACCATAAACGCGGGCAATACCATCACCCACTGACAGAACACGACCAACCTCTGTTACTTCGGCCTCACTGCCAAAGTTTGTAATTTGGTCCTTGAGGATTGCTGAAATTTCAGCCGCACGAATATCCATCACGCTACACCCTTCATTGCGGCTTCAAGCCGGCTAAGTTTGGTTTTGATTGAAGTATCGATTAAACGAGAACCAATACGCACCACAAGACCGCCGATTAATGCAGGATCAACCTTCATTTCAAGCGATATTTTTTCAGACCCAGCAATATCTGAGACTGTTTTTCTGACTAGTGCCTCTCTTGATTTATCCAGAGCAACCGCACTAATCACTTCAGCTGAAATTTCGCCATTGCGATGGGCAACTTCAGCTATAAATGCGTCAATAATCTGCGATAGGGCAAATAGGCGGCCATTTTGTGCCACTGCCCAGATAAAATTAGCTGTCAGCTTGTGCGCACCTGCTTTTTCCACAATTGCCAGCATCGCTGAGGATTGCTGCTCTCTGGAATAAACAGGCGAGTTTACCAGCTGCGAAAGAGATTTATTTTCGGAAATAAGCGCCTTAACGGCTTTCAGGTCTGAAAGAACATTATCTGTAGCTTTTGCATCAACACACAGATCATACAGTGCACCTGCATACCGTCCAGCAAGACCTTTTGCATTTGAGCTCACGACCCAGACCCTCTTATAAATGTCATCATCTGATTTTTTCTGCGGTAAAGAAAGTAGCGCGACAGCCAATCACTTCGTGCAGATTTATCAGTAAAAATAATTTGATGAATGGGGACTACCATAACCCTTGCTGAAAAACAAGTAGACCGCTCTTAAAAAAATGGATTCTGCGGCAATTTATCCCCTGATGAACAGCTAATCTGGCAGACAGGCCGAAAATTTGTATTTTTCAGCGCCAGCGCGCCTGAAAATCTGTATCTGCTACATAAAATTATAGGGATCAATATCACAATGGGCACGCACCCCATGAGGCAATTTTATCTGTTCAAGCCAGCCAAGCAAAATGGCCTGAACAGATACATGCCTGTCTGCTCTCACCAGATAACGCATCCGGAACTGGCCACGCGCCCGAGATAGCACCGCAGGCGCAGGCCCATAGATATGGGTATTACCAAAAGATGGACGATGTTGCTCACACAATGCAACTGCCTGTTCCAGCTTGACGATATCTGTCGAGCTTAGCACCAGCGCTGCCAATCGCCCAAAAGGAGGCATGCCGGCAGCTTTACGATTCTGTGCTTCTGCCTGCATAAATCTGTGTCTGCGCAGAAGTGCATCTGCGATTTTATCTGAATAATCCAGAATATCTGCGCCGGTATCTCCATTTTGCCCGGTATCCCCACTTTGCACAGTATCGCCACTTTGCCCAGTATCCCCACTTTGCAAAGCCTGCATTACCGGATGTTCAGGCTGATAGGTCTGAATTAGCACCGTACCGTACAGCCCTGATTCTCTGCCACTTCGGCCTGCCACCTGCCATAATAGCTGATATGTCCGTTCGGCGGCGCGCAAATCACCACCGCCAAGCCCAAGATCGGCATCTATCACTCCGACAAAATCAAGATGCGGGAAATGATGGCCTTTGGCTGCCATCTGTGTGCCAACAATAATATCTACCTGATTGGCAATTATCTGGTCTAGCAAAAGCTGAGCTGAACCTGCCTGTGAAACAAAATCACTAGATAAAATACAGATACGCGCCTCAGGAAATTCGGCCTTTGCCTCTTCAACCAGCCGTTCTACACCCGGCCCTACAGCCACCAGACTATCTTGGCTATCACATGCCGGACAGTGAGGGGTAAGCTGTTCTGTATATCCGCAAATATGGCATTGACGTTTGCCAGCCAGACGATGGGTTACCAGAAGCGAATCACATTGATGACAGGCGATACGATAGCCGCACCCGCTACAGACTGTCATCGGGGCATAACCTCTGCGATTAAGAAATAACAGGCTTTGTCTTCCGGCTAAAAGCTGGCTTGCGATTTTATCTTTAATTTGCGGGGATATCCATTTTCCTGCCTCAGGGCGGTTTAGACGCAAATCTACCAGCTTAACTTGCGGAAGTTTGCTTTTTCCAAATCTGTGGGATAATGGCCAGTAATGCCAGTCTTTTTGGGGCGTTCCACCCCCGCCAGAGGCCCTGACCCAGCTTTCTAGCGAGGGAGTCGCACTGGCAAGCAGAACTGGTATATTGTGCAATTTTGCCCGCATTAATGCCATATCCCGCGCCTGATAGCTGACAAAATCTTCCTGTTTGAACGAGCTGTCATGTTCTTCATCCACGATGATCATGCCTAAATCTGAAAAAGGAAGAGACAGGAGCGAACGTGCCCCTGCAATGACCATTGGCTCGCCCCTGATTGCTTTTCGCCAGATATTGCGACGCTGGCGCATTGCCATAGAAGAATGCCAGATAAGCGGGGCAATTCCGAACCATTTTGAAAATCTGTCCTGCCATGCCGCTGTAAGCACAATTTCAGGCAGCATAATGATAATCTGCCCACCTGATGGGCTGGAAGCCGCTGATTTATTCTGCTGATTCTCAATCGCATGCTTTACCTGTCTGGCCACCAGCCAGAAATATAGCTCTGTCTTGCCTGCGCCTGGCACGCCATCAATCAGATGGGCTGAAAACCCGCTATTAAGAAAGGGAGTAATCTTGTCTGCGATTGATTGCTGGGTATGGTTCAGCGTTAGTTGCTGCATTAGCCTGTCTGCATGAGATAGCTCTATTTTTGGCAAATCAGCCTCAGGATATGAGGCCACCTCAACAATGATACCTGCCTTCCGCAACGCAGAAATCACAGATGTGCCTGTTGCTGATTCGCGAGCAAGATCAGACAGGCTCATCGCTGGCGCTGATGCCATAAAATCAATCAGTCGCTGACGCTGGGCGGTAAGGTTAATCGCTGTCTGGGCAATCTTGTGTTGATGGTTATCTGCAAGCCGGTACAACATTACCTGTGGCGGCGGTACCAGCGCTTGCGGACAGTTCAGCATCAGCTTCATCACTGCCCCGAACGGTGCAACCGTCCATTTGGAAAGCTGTTCAAGATAGGCCAGATTAACATCATTTACCGGCGGCAAATCTGCTTTGCAGATAATCTTTTTCAGCCGCGAATCTGGCAGGCTTGGCTGACTTTGCAGACCAATCACAATCCCCCATAGCTGTTGTTTGCCCAGAGGCACCAGCACAATATCACCGCGCATTAGCTGAAGTTCAGCATCTGCCAGATAGTCGTAAATTGTTTTATCTGCGCGCATTATCGGCACAGGTACAGCAATCTGGTATCGTCTATGATGCGCTATATTGGGTGAGTTGTCTGTCATTGGGCTATCAAACTGGCCTTTCATCATTCATCATATCAGGTTACACAGTTTAAGATAACCAGATGACATCGCCAACTCGTTCACTGTTAATAATCTATCACATTGAATATTTTGCTGTTGCCTTTGGCTGAGCCATCACAGTAACATGTGGCGCAATCAGGGTAAATCTGTGGGCGTTAATCTTGTGCCTTCAGATAACAGCCACAACAATGAAGAGATAGACAGATGAAAATTTTCCTTGATACAGCAGATATAGACCAGATTTCATCCCTTTTGGACTCTCAGATGGTTGATGGCGTTACCACCAACCCTTCTTTGATTGCCAAATCAGGTCGAGATATTAAACAGACCATCGCCGAGATTTGCAAGATTGTATCAGGCCCTGTTAGCGCAGAAGTAACTGCCACAGATCTCGCAACCATGCGCAAAGAGGCAGAGGTGTTGTCAGCGATTGCCGATAATGTTGCCATTAAAGTGCCGCTTACCCCTGATGGGCTACAATTATGTGCCGAGCTAGCTGCCAAAGGCATCATGGTAAATGTGACATTATGTTTTACCGCAGGTCAGGCATTGCTGGCCGCCAAAGCAGGGGCACGCTTTATCTCACCATTTGTCGGACGGCTGGATGATCTTGGTCAGTATGGTATGGGGCTAATCAGCGATATCATCGACATTTATTCAAATTATGATTTTGCTACAGAAGTGCTGGTAGCTTCTGTCAGAAGCACCCAGCATGTAACAGATGCTGCCATTATCGGCGCAGATGTGGTCACCATTCCGCCATCTATCCTAAGCCAGCTTTATAAACATCCGCTTACAGATAAAGGGCTGGACGCCTTTCTGGCAGACTGGCAGAAAACAGGACAATCAATTTTATAGCCAGTCTTGCAAGATATAATCTGGTAATAGATAATCAGCAAAGATGATAAATTAGGGCGACAACCATGAGCAAGCCTTCTTGTGTCACAGAACAGCAGGTACTGGATTATCTGGCAGATAATCCCGAATTTCTGGATGTTCATTATCCTGCCCATGCACGAAAACTGATCGATGCGACAGGCCGGATTGCTGCTCAGGCCAGAAAAGAAGCACGCCGCTTGTCAAAAGCAAATAAAAGCCTGATAGAGGCGGCAAGTGTGAATATGGCGCATTGGCAAGCTTTACATCATGCAACTCTGGGATTTCTGGCCTGTACGGACCTCGCCGCCTTTGGCCAGATGGTCGATGAAGAATTGCCTATTATCTTCTCACTGGCTGGTGCGCGGCTGGTAATGCCATCATCAACTGCCATTACCGGTGCAGAAGAAGCAGGCTTTCTGATACTGGATGATGATAAAATTGCCGAAATTCTGGATGCAAAGCAGATTTATCTTGGCCCTGCAAAATCTAGCGGATTATTTTCAACACCGTCAGCAAGCATGGCCGCCATCGCCTTGCCAGACCAGCTATTACCGCCGGTAAAAGGGTCTGTGCTTATTCTGGCAGGCCGGAATGAAACTAGCTTTTCACCAGATCAGGGGCAGACATTGCTTACTAATTTGGCTGAAATTGTCGGGGTGGCATTGCTTGCCTGTCTGGAAAGCCAGGATGTTGCGCAACGAACAGGATAGCATGACATATAAAGCGCAGTCACAATCAACAACTCATCACTGGCTGAAAGCTTGGGTTAACTGGCTTGAAGCAGAACGCAGATTTTCAGCCCCCACATTAGATGCCTATCAACGTGATTTCGATATTTATCGTGACTTTCTGGTCACCCATAATGCCGAGCTAGTACCCCCAAAACGTGCCATATTCCGCCAGTTTCTGGCAGAACAGCAGCAACAGCATTCACGCGCTACCATTGCCAGACGGATTTCGAGCCTGCGCAGTTTCTACCGGTTTGGCATTAAACGGGGTCTGTTTGAAATTGATGATATGAGCTGGATGAAAGCTCCGAAACAGCCGCATCATATCCCCAAAACAATCGATAGCCTGAATATGCAGCAATTGCTGGAGGCGGTGTTTAAACGCCCTATCGCAGACTGGCAGAAAGACAGGGATTTTGCAGTGCTGATGCTGTTATATGGTGTTGGACTTCGTATTTCTGAAGCCTTGTCACTTCAGGCCTCAGACCTGCCGCTTGGAGAGTGGATAACCATCACAGGCAAAGGCAGTAAAGACAGAGATGTGCCTGTGCTGGCGGTGGTAGCCGAAGCGGTGCATAAGGCGGCGGCAAGCTGTCCGTTCCAGCC
>Ga0181568_10002666_pt1 | contig 16241 bp, 5 predicted proteins | sample 101ome_20_FD_133758 | JGI IMG/M metagenome (GOLD analysis project Ga0181568, IMG submission 133758) | Coastal salt marsh microbial communities from the Groves Creek Marsh, Skidaway Island, Georgia - 101404AT metaG (megahit assembly) | ecosystem: Environmental > Aquatic > Marine > Intertidal zone... | reverse complement strand
GCAACCAGATCTCAACCAGCTAATGAAACGTCTTGATGGCGTCGCTGAGGGAGTGCGCAACATGACTGCCTCCTTTTCAGGTGATTCCCTCAATGCCATACTCGGACCCCTGGGAGACCTAATCAACCACAACAAGGATAAGGTCTCCAACCTGCTCACTCATCTGGAGAGTGTCTCTCAAAGGCTGGCTCAGGGAGAAGGGACTCTGGGGCGGATATTGACTGATGCCACGCTTTACGACACGGCCCTCTCTGCCATCCAGAAAGTAGAGGCAGCGGGCGGTGAAATTCAGTTAACCGCTGAGGAAGCACGCTCGGTGATGAGCCTGATAAACACCGGCCAGGGAAGCCTTGGCAAGTTAGCAACCGATCCGGCCCTGCACGATGAGGCCAAGCTTGCCATGACTCAGCTCAGGGAAATCCTTGAAAAACTCAACCAGGGCAAGGGAAGCCTCGGCATGATCATCAACGATCCATCCTTGGTTCAGCAGGCCACCACCACGCTTCAGAAAGTCAATAAAGCCACCGAAAGCCTCGAAGATCAGGGCCCAATGAGTGTCCTTGGCATGGCCGTAGGAAACCTTTTCTAAGGCCTCAAACAAAGCTTTTTGAAATGCCATTGAATCAGCTCAGGAACCGTTTTAAGGTTTCCTTATGGAATGGCTCGCCACACCTGAAGGCTGGATCAGTCTCCTGACCCTGACCTTGTTGGAAATCGTTCTGGGCATCGACAACATTGTTTTCATCTCCATCCTTGCGGCCAAACTACCGCAAGGCCAGCAAGCAACAGCCCGTCAATACGGCCTTGGCCTGGCCCTGATCAGTCGTCTTTGCCTCCTCATGGGCATCGCGTGGATTGCCAGCCTCACACAACCTCTGATCACCCTGATAGGCAAATCTTTTAGCGGTCGAGACCTCATTCTTTTACTTGGAGGGATCTTTCTGATCACCAAAGCCACTCATGAAATTTATGAAAAACTAGAGGGCAACAATGGCCAGGAAGATAAGGGGAATCGGGTCACTTTCTCTGGTGTTTTGGTTCAAATAGCCCTGCTTGATTTGGTTTTCTCGCTCGACTCGGTCATCACGGCGGTAGGCATGGTGCAAGAGGTTTCCATCATGGTGACGGCAGTCATCATTTCGATGGTGATTATGCTCTTGTTTGTCAATTCAGTCAGTCGATTCATCGAGGCCCATCCCAGCTTGAAGATCCTGGCACTGAGCTTCCTAATCATGATTGGCTTCGTGCTCACACTTGAGGGTTTTCACGTGGAGGTACAGAAGGGTTACATCTACACTGCCATGGCCTTTTCGCTTGTTGTGGAACTGATCAACATCAAGCTCAGAAAACGCCACCGCACTCACAAGGTAAAACTCAATCAGCCTTACCACTAGATCAGACTGTGCGGATGCTGCGCCGGCTTTCCAGTGGATGGTTGAGCCTAATGCCTGCTCTAACCCCAGATCACCAGCTTCCCATGCCAACCCATTTGATGCTGATCCTGGCAAGCTGTCTGGTAAGCCTCCACGTGGCAGCCCAGTCGGTTGTTCGCCCCAATGTGCTCTTCATTGTGGTGGATGATCTCAATGACTGGGTGGGTCCCTTGGGCGGGCACCCACAATCCAAAACCCCCAACATCGATGCCTTGGCCAAGCGTGGCACGCTTTTCTCCAACGCCCATGCGCAAGCACCCGTTTGCAATCCATCGCGTGTGAGCCTGTTGATGGGGCTGCGCCCCTCGAGCTCGGGGGTCTATGATAACACTGATGCTATGGAGCAGTCGCCTGCATTAACCGATTTAGCTTCCTTACCAGAATGGCTCAGCCAGAAAGGGTATGTGACCAAGGGCTGCGGCAAGGTCTTCCATGCCTCTTCAGGGGAAGAGCGTTTCGATCAATATGGCCCTTCAGGTGGCCAGGGACCGCTCCCAAGGAAGCGACTGTTGATGACCAATGAGGCTTCTGGAAGCCGCTTGTGGGACTTGGGAAGCTACCCCGGCGAGGAAGCTCAATACCACGATGTGATCAATAGCAGGTGGGCTTCTGAACAATTACTGCAAACCCACACATCACCTCTGTTCCTGGCCGTTGGTCTCTACCGTCCTCATGTCCCCCTCTATGCCCCAAAACGTTTTTTTGATCAGCATCCATTGGAGCAAATCATCCTACCACCGTCACTGGCTGAGGACATGGACGATATCCCCGCCTACGGTCGCAGCCTGACATACAACCCGCTGCCCCCCTCACACCATTGGTTCAGTCAGGAGGATCGATGGTCAAGAGCGGTCCAAGCCTATTTGGCCTCGGTGAGTTTTGCTGACGATTGCATCGGCAGGATCATGCGCGCTCTGGAAGCCGGCCCCATGGCCGAGAACACCTGGATCATCCTCCTCTCAGACCATGGCTTTTTCCTTGGAGAAAAACATCGCTGGGCCAAGCAGGCCCTGTGGGAGCGAGCCACACGCGTGCCGCTGATCATGGTTCCGCCCAGATCCCTACCCAGTTCCATAAATCGGGCTCAGATCTGTCATGCTCCGGTAGAACTGCTGAGCCTTTACCCTACAATCCTCGATGCCTGTGGGCTGGATCAACCCGCACATCTGGAAGGCCGATCCATCATCCCCCTCTTGAAGGATGCCACGGCCTCATGGCCCTATCCAGCGATCACCACTTATGGCGACAGCAACCATGCCCTGCGCACCGAACGGTGGCGCTACATTCGCTATGCAGATGGGACGGAGGAAATCTACGATCACGCAAACGATCCTCATGAGTGGCATAATCTCGCAGCCCAAGAGACAGTGCGTCAGCCAGTTCGCGCGCTTGTCGAGCAATGGATCCCTTGACCCCAGCCAATCCATCAGCCTCGCTTACTGCGGTCTGCCATATCGGTTCAACCCATGAACCAGTAGCAAGACAATCCAGATGATGCCTAGCCAAAGTAGGAAAAAACCCATTCGACTGCCCCAACCCATAGGCATCTCGGCAAGGCGCGCCTCCAGGGCAAGCTCCAGACTGGACCAGTTTTCCACCTGAAGCCCCCTGGTAAAATTGTGTGTGATGCCAATTTCTGGAAAAGTTGCACGCAGCATTTCAACACTTTCAATGGCTGCCTCCTGCTGCTGAATGATGCGCTCGGCCTGCTGATTGAAAGCCACGTTGACATCTGCGGTATTGGCATAGGCAAACCGCTCGAGATTCTCCTGACTCAGGCTCAAATCCTGATCGACCGCCAACGTCGTGGAGGCGCTGCCACCGACCAGCTGGTTTTCTAAAAAATAGTTGCGAGCATTGAGCCCGAGAACGGCTTGCTGCGATTTGAGATTCCTGAGTTGAACCCGCGCATCTTCGTTGAAAGCAGCATCGTTACGGGAGAGATTGTATGCCTCTTCAAATGCCTTTTGAGCAAATCTGGGGTCTCCCTCCACAAGCAATTGATTCCCCAGCTGGAGCATACGCTGAGCATCGCGTGACTGGGCAACCTGCTCCTGTTGCTGAGTCTGCAAATAACGGTCCCAATCGATTTTGGCAGGTAGGTTTTCCTGCCTGTCGGGTGAGGGTTGCATGGTTCCCGCGACATGCTTGAGCTGCCATTTTTCATCCATGAGCACTTGCCAGGTCACATTTTCCAGAGGCAGATCAAACCCGGGAGCCACCAGATCAATACTCAATCGCCTGCTATGGGTCTGGGGAAGGCTTGAGGCATAAAGGAATTCCAGTCGGGTGGGTTCGCCGGGTTGTGCTGCGGCCTCCAGAGGAATAAGCACACGCCCCGTTTCGTCCTGCCACGGCCAGACGCTGCGACCATTGACAAGGGCATACCAGAAAACATCCGATGTCTCCAATTCGATGGGCAGGAGTCGTTTGTCACCAGGGTCCAGCTCCAGCGACACTTCAGTCAGTACGGCCCCTGCATCGGCGACCACCGATCGCAGGCGAGTTGCCTTCACCTGGGCGGGCAGCAGCCGTGCGATTTCCCGGCGGATCAACCGAAGGGGCAGGGCAAAATCTGGTTGGACAAGCCGATAACTCAGCCTGGAAGAAGCCGAAGCGGACTGCTGGCGCCATTCCCTTGGTATCGATTGCCAGCCTACCGACTGTATGGCGCGAGGCATATTCTCCACTGAAACCTGTAAACGGCCTTCTGAGGACACGGCCAGATAACCACGCTGAAGACGCACATCCTCAGCCAGATCACTCAGCAGGACGACTTGTTCGACCCCTGTTGCCAGGGCAATGGAATAATAAATGCGCAGGGCATAGCTCCCTAGCACACGGCGGTCCAGGGTGACTGTCCACTGCTGCCGGTTGCCCACTGTGGACGCATCCTTGATTTCAAAATCCGAGACATGCTCACCCAAAATGCGGACTCCCTCCGCTTCCCTGGGCAGACTCAGGTTTAAAGACCTGACCCCTGCATTCTTGATTTCATATTGAAATCGGGTTTCGACCTCAGCGCGTGCATCAGAGATTCGGAAAGACTGAAATCCATCGACTTGCACCCATGGTGGCAACTGAGCGACCTCCAGAGAAAGTCGCCAGTCCTGGTTCAGTAGGCGAAAGACCAAGGCATCACGATCTCCCATGCCAAGCGTCTCCGGATCCAACTGAACCACACTCTGTCCCTGCTCCATCTGCAGACGCATGCCCTGCTCGCTGGCCACAGTTAATTGCCCCTCCTGTCGCGATGCAGAATCCAATCGGATCACCGGCACATCCCAGGATGCTTCAGCCGAGGGGCCAGGCCCCGAGAAGGTTGCATTCAGGGAGATCTTTCCCATGGTCCTGTCACGAAAGTGCACGGTCACCCACCGCCTTCCCTCAAGGATGCTTTCAGTCCAATGACTGATCCCATCTCCAGAGATGGATTCAACATCCATTTCCCCTGGAAGAGGGAATCGGACCTGGAACAGGCCTGCCCGGGTGATGGTCAACTGCCCATCAACCGATAGCAGGGAGCGATTTTCGGCCAGGGAAAGGGTCTGCTGGGTCACGACTCTGAGATCAGGGCTGACCGATGAGGCCTGAACAACCAGCGATACGCCTTCTCCACCGTAACTGAAAGCTCGCTTGACGACCGGTTGCTCCTGGGCGGCATGGCTGGCTGCCTGGATCATGACGGGATCAAAATCCTCAAGCTGGATGGCCGAAACTCCCTGACCATCCACCTGATCGAGCTGCACGTCCGAAAGCACAGCCACTCCTACCACCCCAGCCTCCCTGACCGCATCGGTTACCCTAGGCATTGCAAGCGGCTGGCTCACGGGAAGGGGTCCGACGGCCAACTGTGTATGCAGCATGATGGCAACATCTGCTCCAGAACCAGAATCAACGGGCACATGCAGGATGGCGTTGTCGGGATCAAAATACCAGTCTTGGCCCGTCGTCTCACCCCAGACATCAGCAATGGTCCAGGAGGCCGGAATCTGGACTTCAAGCTTGTCCAGTTGACCCTGTGCCATGCGGAGCTGAAGGCGATGAAAACCTTCGATCAGACCGCCGGAGGGTAGGAGCAAATGATTCCATTCTGCAAAGTAGCGCGCCTGCTCCTGGCGCATGTCGCGCATCTGAGGAGTCAAGGTGAGACCGACTTTATCAGCGGGCCGCATTTGCATGCTGAATCCACTAGCACCTTGGCGAGTCTGGTCCCGGGTAATGGAAATCGCCTCTGCTGAGCTAAGGCTAACAGTGCGTTCTGGCACTTCGATGTGCAGGCGGTGGATAAGCGCCCTGGCTGCAGGGAGGGCCAGATAGTGCCCAGCCTGCCTTGCCTCCACTTCAAGCAGGTATTCACAACGAACCTCAAAGTCCCCAGCGTGCTCAACCAGGAATGCCCAGTCACCGCCTTCAACCTGAATCAGACGCCCCGCTCCCCTGATCCAATTCACAGCATTCACCCTGGGGCTGGCATCCCCCCAGATAAGTATGGCTCGCCCCTGACTTTGCCATTGAAAGGTCGCCGCCACTCGAGCGGTTTTCCCCTCAATCCTCACCGTCTGATCCAGACGGTGCACTGTAGCCTCATCCTGGGCCTGGGCCATTACCCCACCACCAAAACAAACCGCTGTGATCCAGCAGGAAAGTGAAGTGGCCAGAGGGCGCCTGAGCGACCACAGAGCAGGCAACACCATGTGGAGGAAAAAAAACAGGCCCAGCCAGCCCACAAAAAGGAACCATCCCTCACGCATAGAGAGCAGGCCCATCGCACCCAAAGACCAACAGCCCGCCCACATAGCCATCCGTTTCACTTGGGATGACTGCAACCAGGCACCCAACCAGAGGCCTGCAGCCAGCAGAAGAACCAATCCACTACCAAGGCCTAATGCCTCTTCCTGCACCCCGACCTGCTCCAAATCAAGAGACAGGAACGCAGCCTTTTCTACCACTGGAGCGGTGAACCTCAGGGAACCCATTCCCTCAACAGGTTCTGAAACGATTGCTTCATCGGCCACTTCACTCAGGATCATCAAGCTCATGCAGGACGCCACCATGGCTAGCAGACTTCCGGTCCATCGTCGTATCCATGAAACCGAGGAGCGATGCCCTGATGTCAGGCGAGCTACTCCAAGAACGATCAGGGCAAGCATGGCGCTCAACCCAAGTCGCCAACGGATGGTCTGTCCGGAGCTTTGCATCACATCCAGCACCTGAGCCAGGGTCGACCATCCATTGGGCTCGGCAGGCATGGGATGCGGCACGATGTTGCCCCCAAGAAAGCGAAGTTCGCGATCGGCATCAGCTTCCACCACCCATTCCGCAAGTACCATGGGCACTTCCAGTCTGGCCGTCTCCAGCAGCAACCGCTCTGGGCGCTTCGAACGCTGAGCCCACCTGAGGTTGACCTCCTGAATGAGTCCAGGTCGCCCGGAAAGCTTGATGGGAATCTGGTAGGCCTCTTCATCCTTGATGGGAGCCACCGAAGCTTCGTCGACGCTTACCGACCACAATGCTGCCTCGGCAGGAAGACGGATCGGAAGGGTGGTGTTGCCCTGGGATTTGATGAAGTAACGGGCGTCGGTAACGATTTCTCCACTGACTGAAACGCGGGTCTGGATCAGGGCACGGTCAACCACCAAATCCAGGGTATCATGCTGAGCCAACGGTTCGAGCGAAAGGGTCAGTCCCTGGGATTGCCTGGAATACTGGTAGGAGGCCAGCATGGGAGAGTGGATGAACAAGCGATGTTCTTCGGGGACCTCAGTCGATTCAATCGCTTTGAAGGTATCCGGAACTGACAGGGGCTGGATCCTATACTGATCGGAGCTGGTCACAATCAGGTAGCCCTGCTCGGACTGAACCCCAATGGGGCTGGCTCCGTCAAAACCTACTGCCTCACCTCGGGCGTCAAAAGGTCTCTCGTAGCTGACCAATAGCGTGTAACCTGCTGAGACCGGGCGATGCAGGTCCACTAGGTAGCCATCCGGGGTTCGAGTCCAGTCCCTGACCTCCGGACCGGTAAATTCGACGTTATAGTAATCCTCGGCCATCCTAACCCCGATCTGGCTCATTGGGGCTCCAGTAATGAAATACTGCAACACGCTGCTGCCATAAACCATACCTTCCCCAATGGTGTGAAGGTGAAGTACATCAGCCATAATGGACTGGTCAAGCTGCTCAATTTCGATACTTGCCCTCCAATCGGTTTCACGCAATCGAAACGCCAGCTGAATCCCTTCTAGCTGCCGCGGGAAAAAACCATTAGCTATTTCTGAGAGCCCTTCCTCCTGCACGGGGCGCAGGCGCAGCCCCAAATCGGCCACCACAGCAACATGACCGCGCACGGTCCTTGCGCCCAGCATGTTCACGGGAGGGAGCTCCCATACGCCGGGTTGGGGAGCCTGATTGCGCTCTAGTTGGATCGATACCAGCCTGCGGCCGATGAAGGCCTGCCCAAACAAAAGCCTGACACCCTGGCGGCCTTGGCTAGGTGTGGCATCGATGAATGAATCGACCAGTCCAGGAGCCTCAACTCCGGAAAGGGCAAAGTCGGCAGGTATCTCCAGCTGAAGCTCACGAATGGGTGCCTCGCGAACATCCACCTCTAGTTCGGCCTCAATGGAAGTGTCCGCCAGTCCCACCTGGTAGATTAACAGGCTGGATACCCCAACCTCAGGCAGAATGTTGTCGGCACCCAGAACCATCTCGCGCTCGCCTGAGGTATGGCGATAGCCAAAGGCCTGTTGAGGTTGGCTTGCGAAAAAAGCCTCGGCTCCGGGGCGGCTCATGAGCTGGTCAACCGATATCTGAGAATAACCCGTAGCCTGAATCACCTGCAGACGCACAGCTCCTTGATTGACGACACGAACCCAGCCCTGATGCCGGGTTGCACCCAGTGGCTTTAAACGCAGGGGACGGACTTTCTGAGGAAAATCCCCTAGGGCATGCTGGGACTCTAGAACAACATCAAAAGCCTGGCGCTGTGGCTCGTTGAGTCGCACCCGAAGCACTCGCGAGGCAGCCTTGGACTCACCTGTGATTTCCCAACCCACCATGGAATCACACTGAACCGAAACCAACTCGCCTTCTGCCTCAAGCTCGAACTCAAGTTCGGTCATGGCTCCCTGCATAATCTCCACGGAGGTCAAATTAGTCTGGCGCATCATCCCTGGACTGATGCTTATCTGCTCTAAGGACTGTGTCGAAAAGAACAGGCGTGAAGAGGTGGAAGAAACATCCCTGAGCAATTCCAGGGCGATGCGGCCATCCTGGCTGGCCAGAAACCGCCCGACTGTGTCTTCTTCGGAATTAGGGTCGGGCATCAGGGTAGATTGCTCACCAATCTTCACATTTTCAGGGAGATCCTGGAGGATCACCCGGCGTATGAGCGAGGGAGCGGTTGAGAAGGAAAAGGACCATCCATCACGGGATTGATCCAGTCTGGCCAGGAATCGAAAGGCAATGGGATATCGGCCTGGTTGATCAAAGGTGATTGCATAACCCGTTCCAGCATGCAGATCAGGCACCTCGATGGTCTGACCTGCCCTCAGTCGATCTGGGTCCAGGTCATTGATTCGAGCCAGATGCCCTACCGAAGTTTGATGATCCCTTGCTATGGAGCTCAAGGTCTGACCGGCTTGCACAACCAAGGGCCTGGGAGGATTGTGACGCCACTTGCCATGAGGCATCGTTTGCCACTCAACCAGGGTAGCATCTCCCTCAAGCAGGGGGATACTGGCTCCGGAATTGGCCCGAACCAATACTTCACCCTTGAATTCAAACAGCACGGCATCCTGTTGCCAGTTTCCCTCTAAGGTCACCGATTCCAACACGAAAGGTCGACGATCTGGGTCGGCAGGTTGGCTGGAGAGACGTAAGTGATAGCCACCTTGAAAAAAACGATAGCCCTGCTGCACCAAGGCCGATCCAGCAGTCTGGGAACGCAGCCTCGAGGGTAGCTCCTCAGGATCAAGGGAGGTGAGCCCTCTTTGCTGACTGACTGTGATCACCCTCTCAGCTGAACCTGCCACAGCCAAGTAACCACCGGAGAACCCGTTGGAAGAAGGATGCTCCAGGCTCGGCGGCAACCATCCTTGGATGCGATCCCACTCCAATGGCTGCGATTCAAACCCAACCACCCCCTCCAGTCGACGCAGTGGGACGCCCTGCTGCTTGGTTTTCAGTACGAGATAGGCTTTGTCTGGATCATCAACTTCACGCCGCACCCACCAATAATCCACTCCCGGAATCGCAACCGAATCGATCCTAGCAGTACCCTCTACCAACAGCTCTACCTCGTGCAGATCGCCTTGGATCACCTGGATCACCACATGAGATCGCACCTGAGCACCCACTTCATCCAGCTGAATGAAAACCTCCTGTTCCAATGAAAAAATGCAAGCCTGAGACACCTCTGGCGCAGGATCCATGGTGGCCCGAATCACCCATTGGCCACTACTTGGGTTCAACTGGCCATCCACGTCGACCGATTGAAGGACAAACTCGGGAAGTGTCTGCTGGGCCACCGAAGTTGTGATGCAGAGGCTTGCGAAAATCGCCTGCCAGGCTAACTGAAACCATGGGTTAATCGTAGGGGTCATGATAGGTTGGGTTGGATTCAAGGCATAAAACCTTAGAGGCCACTGATGCTGCGGGCCTGTTCGAGCATACGCTCCAGATCCCGGGGTCGGGTAGCTTCACCAAAGGCAGCGGGAACGGGTCGATACCAGGCCTGCAGTTCGGCCAAAGACAGATTGGCAGCATGGGGGTTGCCGTTAAGCCATTCAGCAAACGTGCTGGCTGTGACGGCAAGCCGCATTGAGACAGGGGTGTCGATGGTCCCTAGGGCAGGTGGGCGGTGGGGAACCACCCAATGTTTTTCCTGGGACTCTCCACTCTGAGGCAGGATGTAGCGAACCCGCACCGTGGCGATGGGCCCTTCACCTTGTTCATCGATTTCCATGACGTAAAGCGCCTGACCTGATTCCGCGGCTGCCAATTCGCCGGCATCCACCGAGGCATCCCGGAACTGGTCCGCGCTTAACTGATGCGCGTCATAACCAACTTGCCGCCACCGCGCGACCCTCCTCGGATTCCACTCTACCTGCACCTTAACGTTGGAGGCTGCCACCTGGAGTGCCCCAGCCAGACCCGTAGCAAAGTCCCTGCCAGCTGTGTGGACATCATTGAGCAGGCCATAACGCCCATCACCATGGCGCGAGAGCCGCTCAAGCAAAGCATCATTGAGGCCATCCCATCCCACTCCAAAACAGTCCAAAGCGATTCCCTTGATCCGCTCGGCCTCAACCCTCTGACTGAGTCGCTCGGGTATCACCTCCCCCAGGTTGGCCGCACCATCGGTAAGCAGGATAACCCGGTTGAGCCCGTGGTCAAAAAAATGGCGGTGGGCCAGTTCATAGGCCAACTTCATGGCGCTTTCCAGATCGGTCCCCCCCTCAGGACGCAGGTTCTCGATCCGGGCAAGAAGATTTGCAGGATCCGCTCCCGAGGCAGCCTCCACCCAAAGTCGGGGCTGGCTGGCAAAACCCACCACGCTGAGCCTGTCCTGCGGGGTCAGGGCCAGGCACAACTCTCGCAGGGCATCTCGGATGATGGCACGGCGATCGACACGTTCCATGGAGCCTGAGTGGTCAAGTAGTAGGACAAGATGCATGGGCCGATTGGCCTGGCGCCCCACTGACGAGGCCCTCAGTGCCAGACGTAACACGTCGCGACGGTGAGCAAAAGGGTGAGGCGCGCGCTCCCAGTAGAAAGCCATCGGTTCACCTGAACCCAACATGGCGTCCTGATAATCAAATGCGTTAAGGAACTGCTCTGCGCGCATTTGTCCCGGCTCAGGAAGCCTTCCCTCGTCTAGGGAAGCCCTGGCCAATTGAAACGACACATCAGACACATTGAGAGAAAAAGTAGAGATCGGCTCCTGACTGGCTACCTTCTCAGGCTGGTGGGTGACCCAGTCAGCTGCTTGAGGCGACCCAGTCACCGCACTTGCCTTTCGATCAAGCCCATCCTGCCTGGCAGCCTGCCCACCGCTCACAGCCTGAGAATCCGATATCGCCATGTCGTGATTTCCGGGTTCAGCTTGAGCTACGGATTGCTTGCGGTTTGGCCCTACCTTGGAGTCCTCATCGTGTGTCCCAACCCTTTGACTGGCCTGCAAAGTTGAGGCTTTGCTTTCGAAGAGTGTTTCCTGCTCGGCAAGCAGAGCACGTGTAGGAGAGGTCGCAACCCTCACCTCACGCTTTAGCTTGGCATGGACCTCATCTTCGCTGTCAAGAGCCCTCACATCAGGGTCTTGCCGTGAGGTGGAGCGCCCGCCGGCTCGTCTCCCAAAAGTGGCGTTGGCTTTTGGATCTGCTGGTGGCGCCTCGGCGAGCTTTGCGGTTTCAGATCGCTTTAGGCTTTCTCTGAGCACTGGCTCACCAGGCGCTTGTCGACTCAACGCATCAGAGCCAGCATCAAAATCCATGTCACCAGTGATATTTGCCCCTGCGACACCAGCCATATTCGGGGGAGCCCCGCCCAAAGCCAACCCCAGCTGAGGGACGTCACCCAGGGCGAGGGAGGCTACCTCAATTTCCTCGACCTCTTGAACGATTTGTCTCGCGGCGCGGGACTCGATTGCCTTACCGGTTGAGAGCTGCCCAACCGCCGCAATCGGACCATTGGCCAAGGTGTTAACAAGAGATTCTCGCTCCGTGGATCCTGAAAAGTCCTGCGATCCGGTTTCACCAAGGGTGCGTTGATCAAAGCGCTCAAGTGACTCACCACGAGCCAAATGCCTTCCAGCAAAACCCATTGCAGAAGCCCCCCCCTGCCCGGCCTGCGGATTGGTATCCACGCCCTGAACCGGTGCGCTTGCCGGAGATGGCCTGGCTGCTCGATTAACCTCTGAATCCAACAGAACTCGCTGCGGTTCTGGCATCAATCCCGATTGCACCTGAGCCTGGTTTTGAGTCAGGGCCAGCTTATCCGAATGCCTTTTCTCGGGGCTCATCCCAGCCCCCACTGAAGGCGCGGTTTCAGCGACTGGGAAAGATCTCTCCTTACTCTGCCCCCCAGCGATAGCTAGCGGCGTGGAATCATCGAGCTGAGCCGCTGCCTCCCGAGATGGTTTCTGAAAAAAATAAAGGTCAGCCTCGGAGCTTGATCTCGCAGTCAACTGCTCGGCCACAAGTGCCCCTTCTCCCCCCATCCCAGCAGAGGGCAAGGGGCGAGCAAGTGCCAGACCGCGGGAAGCTGGCTCTAGGCTCTGGGCTTGGTTGGAACTTGCACTGGCCAAAGGCTCATTTTGGGAGGGGAGCAACCCAAAGCGCTCCACCCTGGGATCTCTCAAGGCCGCAGTGCCACCGGCTGACTGCCCCGTCATGCCGCCCGAGTTTGCGAGGGAATCATCCATGCCCTGAATCAGGTTGGCAGTCGGAGCGAACGCTTGCCGATCAACCTCAACCTGGCTAATCGGCTGAGAAGGAGCCAGGCCATCCTTGGCTAATTCCTCCGAAAAAATGGCCCGTTCATCAGCCAAATTGGCCCTACCATTAGCTACCGGTTTCGTGGTTTTGTATCTTGCCGCGGGCTGATCCAAAAGACTTGCAGCCTGCCCGACGAGATCGGCAGGCTCTGGCCCCACCTCCTCGGGTTGATCGAGTAAGGCCATAGATCCCTCGGAGGCAGCCGGCCGGCCCGAGCTCAAGGTCCAAGCGGAGTCCGAATCAAGCAAACTGCCGCCTCCAATCCGCATGTAATGAAGCCAACCGATGCCCAAAACCAGAGCAGCTGCCAGCCCCATAGGGAGCACCCAAGTGAGCCCCCTGAAGGTAACCCGGGGGGACTCATTTGGGCCGACCGATGCTTCTTTATTGCGCCTTGGCAACTTCAGAGCGGCCTGGCGCCGCATTGGGCTCAGCCTCAGTGGAGCAGCCTGCTCACAAGCCCCTCCCACGGCTTCCTCGATGAGGGTGATTGAAACTTTCAAGGCTTCCAGTTGCTGCCGTAAGGAAATATCCCGTGACAAGCGCAACTCAAGGGCCTGACGGCGTGCTTCATCCAGCTCGCCGAGCAGGTAGGCGCTGAGCTCCATTTGGGTGGGATCCTCAAGATTATCAGCGTCATTCGATGGGGAATCCGGATCATTCATGGCAATCCTGCTTTCTTGAGTTCAATGGACATGGCGTGGATCGCATGATGCAGCAGGTAACCGACATGGCCTACTGTCAGTCCCGTTTCTTCGGCGATCTGGCGGTAGGTTCGATGCTGCTCGAACTTGAGCCGTATCAGGGTTTGGCTTCGATCGTCTAGAGCATCCAGGGTCAGACGAACCAGGCCAAGCGCCTCCTGATGAGCGATCCATTCATCAGGAATGGGATGAGGGGTTCCCACCTCTTCACCTTGAGACTGCAGGCTCTCCTCAATGGACCCGAGCTGAAAAGTTCGACTACTTCGACGCAGGTAGGATACAGCGAGGTGATGCACAGTACGGAAAAGCCATGGTTTGGGATCGCGGACGCGATCCCAATGAGCATGCAGTCTCAGAAACGCCTCCTGAACCAAATCCTGGGCCTGTTCGCTGGATCGCACCAGGCCGTAGGCATATCCCAACAAGGAGGTTTCAAGCGCCTCAAAGAGCGCCTCGAGGGAGCTATCCTTGGGATCCTGACTCCCTTGATTATCCTGGCTTTGATCCGATGCTGGCATGTGGCTCATGGTAGGCCCTAGCAAAGCTGTTCATGAAGGCTGTGTCCCTCCACTAGTCTTTCCTGCATAATACAGACGCGCGACTTAACGCTTTGTTAGTATTTTTTTCAAAAAAAGACACACCCAGCCTAATTACATCCGCCCTGCTCAGCAGGAAGGACCCATCCGGCCCATCCCGGGAAACGCAGGACCAATTCAATTTTGGCTGAGCCAAGGGCGCAAAACTCAAACCTTACGGTAGGTCTGGGGTCAGGAGCGCTTGCAATGAGGCCAGAACCGAGGACTCATTGGCCCGATTGACTCCATGGGCCTGCTCATGTTCTAAGAGACTCTGCCAGCGCTGGCGTAATTTGAGCCCCAGCATGGGGTCCGCGCCCATGATGTAAACCCCTTCCACCGCGACCTGATCCTCCCAAGTGACTGCCTGTGCCTGCCACTCCGGATTCACTAGCTTGACCCCATCGCGGTCCAAGCGAAAAAGTTGCCACCCCGGCTGCATGGTGCCCAAGCTTGGAAATGTGAACCGAGCTGACCGCTGTTCAAAGGCAAAGGTATTGTCCTGATCGTCGATCCCGTAGTCCAGATTCAGGGCAAAAAGCAGGGCGGCATCCCGAGTCTGAACCACGCTCAAATCCCACTGCGGGCGACCCTCGGCCTCAACCCGGCGATGCCAGGTATCGACCCCTTCCAGCAACCAGGGTGAAAGGGTCAGCGCCATGCGGTTGACCTCTTGAATTGGCAGGAGAAGATCTGGGAATGCCAGCATGGATTCCAGAGAAAGGTTGAACCAATAGAGCGAGGTGATGCGATTGGCCAGGGCCTGCCAGGCCTGCATCCGCAACTCATCAGGCGTAGGCGATGAGCGCGCTCGCCTGCGCGAAGACCAGCCATCGTGCGCCCCCTGAGACCAGTAGGCAATGGAAGCCGGCCGATAAAGATCCCGTAGGGAGCGGGTCATGGTACCGATGGTTTCCAGCGGAGCTCCCCAGCGAATCGACTTTCCCTGCCAACGATCATAAGCCGACCAGGCATCGGCCGCTGGTGCCACGACGCGGTAGGCATCGTAATGGGGATAATCCGAAAGCCCGGCGTAAAGCCTCCAGATCCTTTCCTCGCTGTGGGTCAGCGTCGTGGGCAGTGCCCCACCGCGATAGGGCAGCAGAGCTTGGTGCACCTCCATAGGTGGAACAGGTTTACCACCTCCATACTGCGGTTCACCAAGGAACTCCACCCCATGCACCTGCGGCAGGAGGGCATCACTGCCGTAGCGTGCCAAATCCTCGAGTTTGTGAAATCGTTTGAGCGGGTAACGATCATAAAGCTCGGGAAGGTCAGTATATCCTGGCACCTCACCAATTTGGGCTGTGTTGAGATGAAGCCCACGCAGCACACGCAGGAAAGGTTCCCGGGTCAGGGTGTTGCGACCATCAACCTCCGACCCAGCCCACCCCGCGCTGATGTCAAACTGTTCCCGCCGCACGCGCAAACGGGCCATAATCGATTCACTCGCCTGCTGACCAGCTCGTCGTAGTCGCGCTTCGATCACGACCTGCCCCAAAGGCAAGGCCCCGATTTCCAAGGTTTGGCTCCAGATCGCACCCGGCTCAAGGATAAGCTCTGCTGAACTCAGGGATTTGAGGTCAATCTGCCTGGCGAGATGGAAGATGCGCGAGGCAGGATCCTGAGATGGGAGCCAGCAACGCAATTGCCAAAGTGAACGAGGCACTTGGGTGGTATTCTCAAGGTGCAGCGCTATCTGATGCGGCAACGGGTCCTGACCATCACCCAAAAAACTGATAGCACGAAACACCACGGGGCTAGGTTTCAGCCCATGCGAACCCAGAGGCAGCTGAGTTCCGTCCTGGGCCCTGGCTGCCAATGCGATCGACCTTTGGACACCCCAGTCGGCTCTAGCACCATTCCATTCCATGACCAGGAGGCTGTGGCTTGGCAATTGGATAACCGGAGTCGCCTGCATGGCCGGTGACTCATACCAGGTCCATTGGCCAGCCTGTAGCCAGTGCTCGGCACGCTGACCATCAACGAGCATCGGATCGGTGCCATCCAGTTCGATCGCCTGCTCACCCTGGT
>Ga0181568_10002662_pt1 | contig 16247 bp, 16 predicted proteins | sample 101ome_20_FD_133758 | JGI IMG/M metagenome (GOLD analysis project Ga0181568, IMG submission 133758) | Coastal salt marsh microbial communities from the Groves Creek Marsh, Skidaway Island, Georgia - 101404AT metaG (megahit assembly) | ecosystem: Environmental > Aquatic > Marine > Intertidal... | reverse complement strand
TAAATAAATTTAACAATGATGGGTATGTAAAAATAAAAAATTTTTTTACAAAAAAATATATTAATAAAACTAAAACAAATCTTCAAACATATCTTGAAAAACAAAGAGTAAAATTTAAAAAAAATTCTATTCATTTTGCAAAAAAATCAAATAAAATTAATTCAGTTCATAATTTGAAATGGTCTGGAATCAAAAAATTCCAAAAAAATACAAAGATAATTAAAATCGTATCGTCTTTACTGAATGATAAATTAAGTAATTTTGGAGCTGAAGTTTTTGCCAAGCCAGCATTTGTAGGGATGCCGGTACCAATACACCAAGATAATTACTATTGGAATTTAAATAATGCAAAAGGTGTCACTGTTTGGATTGCTTTAGACAAAAGTACAAAAAAAAATGGTGCTTTGTTTTACTACAAAAGCTCTCATAAGTTCGGGTTATTAAAACATGAAAATTCATATACACCCGGCAGTTCTCAAAAATTACAAAATTTAAAAATTCTTAAAAAATATAAAAAGATAACTCCAATACTGAATGCTGGCGATATTTTAATTCATCATTGTCTTATTGTTCATGGAAGCAAAGAAAACTCAAGCAGTCAAGATAGAACAGGTTTAACTATAAGATACAAAGCGTCATCAAGCAGAATAGTTCAAAAAGCAAAAAAAAAATATGAAAAATCACTTAGAGAACAACTAAGAAAGAGTTCTTGAAATGTCACAATTAAAAACTGTAATTCTTGCAGGAGGCAAAGGATCAAGACTTGAAGAAATTACAAAAGTCATCCCAAAACCCTTAGTTAAATTAGGAAGATATCCAATAATTATTTACATAATAAAACTATATTTGAAGTATGGGGTAAGACATTTTATAATCGCATTGGGTTATAAGTCAGAAAAAATACTAGAATATTTTTTAAACAAAAAAATTAATCAAAATTTCTTAAAAAATTTTAAAAAAGGATACACAATAAAAAAAAAGATTTTTAAAAAAAATTGTACAATTACCTTTTTATATACAGGCTCAAAAACAATGACTGGAGGAAGAGTTAAAAGAGCAGGGAAGTTGATAAATGATAAAAATTTTTTTTTAACATATGGAGATGGTGTTTCAGATGTAAATTTGAATAAACTAAAATATCTTCATAATAAAAAAAAGAAATTAGTTACAGTAACTGCTGTCAGACCCCCAGCTAGATTTGGTGAGCTGAAAATTTCTAATAATAATGTAAAATATTTTAGTGAAAAAAAAACAATTAAAACAAGTTGGATAAATGGAGGTTTTTTCATTATTAATAAAAAATTTTTAAAATACATTAAAAATGATAACAGCATACTAGAGAGATCTCCTCTAGAATTGATGGCAAAAAAAAAACAACTTATTGCTTTTAAACATAACGGTTTTTGGCAGTGTATGGATACAAAAAGAGATATTGATAAATTGAAAGAAATTTTAAAAAAGAAATATTAGTTTTTGAAAAAAAAAATTTTAATTGTTGGAGGCACAGGGTTCATAGGCTATCACCTTGCAAAAAAATGTTTAAAACTTAATTGGATTATTCATAGTATTTCTACGAAAAAACCAAAAAAAAAGAGATTTTTAAAAAATATAAATTATATTTTATGTGACATATCTAATAAGAATTTACTTAAAAAAAAAATTAAAATTAAATACAATTATGTTGTTAATTTGGGTGGTTATGTAAATCATAATGCAAAAAAAAAAACTTATGAGAGCCATTTTACAGGATGTAAAAACTTAAGTGAAATTTTTTTGAAAAATAAAGTGGATACATTTTTACAAATTGGTAGTAGTTCAGAATATGGTAAAAGTAAATCTCCCTTAAGTGAAAAAAATAAATGTAGCCCATCTTCCAAATATGGGAAGGCGAAACTTTTAGCCACTTCTTATTTAATTAATTTATTTAAAAAAAATAACTTTCCCTGTGTAGTATTAAGACTTTTTCAAGTTTATGGTCCTTACCAAGATTACAATAGATTTATTCCATTTATCATTAAATCATGTTTGAATAATGCTGAATTTGACTGTTCCGACGGAAACCAGTTTAGAGACTTTATTTACGTAGACGACGTAGTAAATGTAATTATTAAGGCACTTAAAAACAAAAAAAGTAAAGGTAAAATAATAAATATTGGTAATGGAAAATCACAAAAAATTGGAGAGACAATAGAAAAATTAAGAAAAAAGCTTCACGGAGGAAAACCAAACTACGGAGCCATTAAATTGAGAAAAGATGAGATGATTGACGCAACACCAAATTTAAATCTGTCAAAAAGTATATTAAATTGGAATGCCAAGGTAAATTTTGACAAAGGTTTAAAAAAAACAATTAATTATATTAGAAAGAATTTATAAGCACAAAAATATCCTTTGATATGATTAACTAACATTAATGATATTTAGAAATAAAAATAAAATAATGAAATTTTAAAAAGATTAACTTAAAATTACATAATATGAATTTTAACAAAGAGTTAAAAAATAAAAAAATTATAGTCACAGGACATACTGGTTTTAAAGGAAGTTGGATGACTGCTATTTTATTAAGTTATGGTGCAAAAGTTATTGGTATTTCCGACAACAAAATTAAGAATTCACACCTGAATTATTTGGGTATAAAAAAAAAAATTAAAGAATTTAATGTAGATGTACGAAATGAAAAAAAAATTACAAGTATTTTTAAAATAATTAAACCGGACTATATTTTTCATCTTGCAGCTCAGTCGCTTTTACCAAAATCAATTAAAAAACCAACAGAAACTTGGACAACTAATGTGATTGGAACATTAAATGTTATTAATGCAATTAAAGAAATGAATAATAAAAACCTTTCTGTTGGAGTTATTATTACTAGTGATAAGTGTTATTTTAACTCAGAGAGCAAAACTGGTTACTCAGAAAATGATAAACTTGGGGGAGAGGATCCATATAGCGCTTCTAAAGCCTCTGCAGAAAATGTATTTTACTCCCAATTTAAAACATATTTTAAAAACCATAAAAATGTAAGATTAGCTTCCGCAAGAGCAGGAAATGTTATTGGTGGAGGTGATTGGTCTGCTGATAGACTTATTCCAGATTTAATTAGGTCAATTAAATTAAAAAAAAAAGTAAAAATTAGAAGTCTTAATTCAATTAGGCCTTGGCAACATGTATTAGAACCTTTATTTGGATATCTACGTTTATCAATAATGTTAAGAAAAAATAAAAATTTAAACGGTCAATCCTTCAATTTTGGTCCAAAGATAAATAGTTTTTTTACAGTAAAACAATTAATTGTTCAGATGAACAAAAATCTAAAAACAAATAAAATTAAATTCATTAAAGATAAAAGTAATTTTAAAGAGTCCAAAATTTTAAAATTAAAGATACAAAAATCTTATAATTTTTTAAAATGGAAACCATTATTAAACTTCAGCTCGACTATTAAGTTAACGGTTAAATGGTATTTAAATTATTTTAAAAATAAAATTATTACTTTTGATCAAATCGAGCAATATAAAGAGAAATTGAAATGAGAGAAAAATTAGCATTTTTTTTAGATACAGAAAAAATATCTGGAGGCGCGTATCATGAATTGGTTTATATGATTAATAAAATTTATGAAAAAAACGAAGATTTAATAGAAATAGTAATTATATCTACATCAAAAAATTTTGATTTAAAATTAAAAAAAAATTCGTTAAAAATTTATCACATTAATATGAATGCTTTAGAAAGACATATCGCATTTTTAAGAAACTACGATCCAACTGTTAGAAGAATAAAAAAGTATTTCTTTTTTCAAAATAAATTAGAAAAATTATTAAAAAATAAAAATATTGACCTTGTTTATTTTGCAGGCCCATCACAATATTCTTTATATTTAGAAGAAACTGATTTTATTATTACTATTCCTGATGTTTCTCATAGAGAAGATTTAGAATTTCCAGAATGGACAAAGTCTAAAACATCTGAATTTCATAGAAGAGAAGAGATAATTTCTAAAGCGGCTGTAAGAGCAATAGCAATCATAACAAATGCTCAAATTATAAAAGAAAAAATTTCTTACTTTTATAAAGTTTCCAGTGAGAGAATTTTAGTAATAAATCAACGTCCATCAATTACAATCGAAAATTTTATTAAGAGTGATCCCAAAAAATCTTTAGAAGTTAATAAAAAACATAACTTGCCCAAATCATATATTTTTTATCCTGCTATGTATTTACCACATAAAAATCATAAATATTTAATAGATGTTATTAAAATATTGAATTTAGAAAAAGGAATAGACCTTTCCGCTGTCTTTTGTGGAAGTGACAAGGGTTATTTAGAAAAAATAAAAAGTTATACTAATAAATTAGATTTACGCGATAAAGTAAGATTCTTGGATTATGTTGATGATGAGGAACTTCCATACCTTTATTTAAATAGTTTAGCTTTAACTATGCCAACATTTAGTGGTCCAACTAATATTCCACCTTGGGAGGCTTTCAAACTTGAAGTTCCTGTTTTCTATTCGTTAATCGGAAAAATTAAAAACGTTTACAAAGATGCGGTTTACTATATCGATCCTTTTGATCCTAACAGTCTAGCTATGGGTCTATTAAAATTACTAAGAAGTAAAGAAGATAAAATAAATCTTGTCAGTAAAGGCAAGGAACTATTAAAAAGTGTGAAAATTGATAAAGAATACAATCAAATATTTGATGTGATTAAAAAAAGACAAAAAATTAAAGCCACTTGGGAATTTGATAATTAGCATAGTTTTTAAATAAGAAATTAGGGCGTGTAGTTCAGTGGTAGAACGCTACGTTGACATCGTAGAGGTCATAAGTTCAATTCTTATCACGCCCACCAAAGTTGCATAAAATGCTCAATTTATGCTCTATTTACAATCTTTAAAAATAATACTATAAACCTTTGCCTGGTGATTTTTGCGAAGGGGTCACACCCGATTCCATTCCGAACTCGGAAGTTAAGTCCTTCAGCGCCGATGGTACTTTGTCTTAAGATATGGGAGAGTAGGACGTTGCCAGGCTACAAAATACAAAATTATGAAAGTTGCTAGTTCATTAAAATCATTGAAGAAAAGAGACCTGAACTCTAAATTGGTTAAACGTAGAGGGAAACTTTACGTAATTAATAAGAAAAATCCAAAATTTAAAGCTCGTCAAGGTTAAGGATGGGCGATAACGATTTCAAAAAAACTTATGATGGTTTCACTAAATTTGTACTATGGGGAACAGTCGTGGTTATTGCAATATTAGTGATATTAGCAATTACGTTGCTTTAAAATCTAAATAATTAATAATGATAGTTGGTTCAATCAAAGAAAATACAACATTAGAAAAAAGAGTTTCTTTAACCCCTGATTCTGCAAAAAATATTATTGGACTTGGATTAAAAGTTTGTATTGAAAAAGGGTATGCACTTCACCTCGGAATCAATGATGATGAATATAAAGAAACTGGAGTTGAGATTAAAGCTTCATCATCAGAGGTGTTAAAATCAAGTCACCTAATTACGAAAGTTAATTGTCCTTCTGAAGAGGAAATTGATTATTTAAAAAATAACACAATTTTAATTGGCATGCTAAATCCATCAAAGAATAAAAATCAAATTGATAAAATTATTAATAAAAAAATCCAGCCTTTTTCTTTAGAATTATTGCCAAGGATCACACGAGCTCAATCAATGGATGTTTTGTCTTCCCAATCTAATTTAGCCGGATATAGAGCAGTAATAGATTGTGTTGCAGAATTTGAAAAAGCTGTTCCTATGATGATGACCGCCGCAGGAACTGTGCCAGCAGCTAAAGTTTTAGTTATCGGTGCGGGAGTAGCAGGTTTACAAGCTATCGCTACCGCTAAAAGGTTGGGTGCGATTGTTTCAGCAACAGACGTAAGAGCCGCATCAAAAGAACAAGTGGAAAGCTTAGGTGGAAAATTTTTATCAGTTGAACAAAACGAAGATATGGAAACTGCCGGTGGATATGCGAAAGAAACCTCTGATGAGTATAAAAAAAGACAGGCTGAAATGATGAAAGAAGCTCTTAAAAAAAATGACATAGTAATATGTACAGCATTAATTCCTGGAAAACCTGCTCCAAGAATATTGACTGAAGATTTAGTCAAGCTTATGAAGCCAGGGTCTATTGTTTACGATTTAGCAGCAGAGCAAGGAGGAAACTCTGCATTCTCAGAAGCGGGTAAGATTAATTCGATTGATGGAATAAAGATAGTAGGTGTTAAAAGTTTAATGAATAGTTTACCACTAACTGCTTCAAGTTTATATGCTAAAAACTTATTCAGTTTCATTCGTAACTTGTATAGTAAAGAGAAAAAAGATTTTAATATTAATTTAGAGGACGAAATAATAGAGAAAACCTTGATTAAAAAAGTTTAATTATGGAAATAGATCCGTTTATATTTAGATTGAGTATTTTTATTTTATCAATTTTTGTTGGTTACTATGTGGTATGGAGCGTTACACCATCTCTTCACACTCCACTAATGTCAGTTACTAATGCTATTTCATCAGTTATTATTGTAGGAGCAATCATTGCTGCTTTGGCAGGTACTTCAGAGAGTATTTTTAATAAGTCTAGTATTTTTGGATATATAGCAATTGTTTTAGCTGCAATAAATATTTTTGGTGGATTTTTGGTAACTCAAAGAATGCTTCAAATGTACAAAAAAAAGAAAGATAAAAAGAAATGATTTCAGCTAATATTGCAGCAATTTTTTATTTAGTATCAGGAATATTATTCATTCTTGCTCTAAGAGGATTATCATCACCAGATACATCTAGACAAGGAAACTATTTCGGAATTGCTGGTATGGTAATAGCAACTATTGTGACATTCTTATCAATCGGTAATTTTTCTACGCCATTAGTATATGTAATAATATTTTTGGTTTTAGGTGGAGCAATCGGTTCCTTTATAGCTTTTAAAATTCCTATGACTGCTATGCCAGAATTAGTTGCAGGCTTTCATAGTTTAGTTGGTTTAGCAGCCGTTTTTGTTGCATTAGCAGCCTTTTTAAATCCTGCAGCTTTTAATTTAGGAAGTCCTGGTGACATAAAATTAGCAAGCTTAATCGAAATGTCCATTGGTGCAGCAGTAGGAGCTATAACTTTTTCAGGTTCGGTTATAGCTTTTTTAAAACTAAGAGGAATAATGTCTGGTGCTCCTATCACATTTAGCGGTCAACACATCTTAAATTTGATACTTGGTATAGGTATTTTCATTTTAATTTTTTATTTATGTAAAACTCAGTCCACAAATCTTTTTTGGACAGTAATTGTAATTTCATTTTTAGTTGGTGTTTTATTAATTATACCTATTGGTGGAGCAGACATGCCTGTGGTAATTTCAATGCTTAATTCTTACTCCGGTTGGGCTGCAGCTGGAATTGGTTTTACATTAGAAAATACTGCTTTGATTATTACAGGTGCGCTTGTTGGATCCTCCGGGGCAATACTTTCATATATAATGTGTAAAGCCATGAACAGATCTTTTTTTAGTGTAATACTAGGTGGCTTTGGAGCAGATAATTCTGCAGTCGATAAAAAAGAAAAGAAGGATCAAAAACCAGTCAAAAGTGGCAACGCAGAAGACGCTGCTTTTTTAATGAAAAATGCTTCATCAGTTATTATAGTTCCAGGATACGGAATGGCCGTAGCCCAAGCACAACACGCACTTCGAGAGATGGTGGATAAATTAAAAAAAAATGATATTAAAGTTACATATGCCATTCATCCAGTAGCAGGAAGAATGCCTGGACACATGAACGTATTATTAGCAGAAGCAAATGTTCCCTATGATGAAGTATTTGAATTAGAAGATATAAATAATGATTTTGCTAATTCTGATGTTGCATTTGTAATTGGAGCAAATGATGTAACAAATCCCGTAGCAAAAACAGATCCAAAAAGCCCAATTTTTGGAATGCCTGTGCTTGATGTTGAAAAATGTAAATCTGTTTTATTTGTCAAAAGAAGTTTATCACCAGGATATGCTGGTATAGATAATGAGCTATTTTACAAAGATAATACTTTAATGTTGTTTGCAGATGCAAAAAAGATGACAGAAGACATAGTTAAAAATTTAGACTAATGAAAACAAAAATCTTTTGTGACATTGCCGACTATAAAACAATTAAATTTTTTAATAATAAATCTATTGTAGATGGCTTTACAACCAATCCAAGTTTAATGCGATTAGCTGGAGCCAAAAATTATAAACAGTATTCTCTTAAAATTTTGAAGGTTTGTAAAAAAAAACCTATTTCTTTTGAAGTATTTGCAGATGATTTTAAAGATATGCTCAAACAAGCTTATGAAATTAATTCTTGGGGTAAAAATGTTTATGTAAAAATTCCAGTCGTAAATTCTAAAGGATCATTTACAGGACCAGTAATTAAAGAATTAAGTGATAAAGGAGTTAGACTTAACATAACCGCAGTTTACACATTCGAACAAACAAAAAGGATTTACAAAAAATTAAACAAAAAAACTAAATCTATTATCTCAATATTTGCTGGAAGGATGGCAGACAAAGGAAAAGATCCACTTCCAATATTTAAGAAGAGTATTTCACTAACAAAAAAAAATAAAAATATTGAAATTCTCTGGGCCAGCACTAGAGAGGCTTACAACTATACTCAGGCTAAACAACTTAATTGCCAAATAATAACTATGCCCCCAAAGGTAATAAATCAAATCAAAAGTTTTGGAAAAAGTTTTAAATCAATGACGCTTGATACTGTTCAAGGATTTTTGTCTGATAGTAAAAAATCAAAATTTAAAATTTAATTTTTAATTAATCTTGATAATCTAAGAAAGTATTCTATTAAATATCTAGAGAAAGAACTATAAAAGCTATCATTTGCTCTAGATAAAGCATATTCATAATCTATAATTTTTTTTTGATTTTTCTCAATAAAATTTTTAAAAACTTCAAAATCTCTTAAATCCCATGAATTTATATGAATTTGTGTAGACTGAATCCCAAAAGGTAAAATTTTGTTTTTAAAAAAAAGTTGAGGTATAAAACTTATACCAAATTTGTTATACGGAAAAAAACCATAACCATCTATAACTTGTTTTAAGCCAACAGCTTTTAAAGCTCTAAACGTGTTCATATCGTATGTGTGATTTGGGGCAAAAAAACTTCTGACTTTTATTTTATTTTCATTAAAGATTTTTATAGAATTTTTTAATTTTGAAGTTTGATTATCCAATGAAAAGCCAAAAAATTCAGATTTTCCTCCGTAATTAAAATAATCTTTTTTTTTAGTATTTGAAATATATTTATGATTATAGCCGTGTATAGCAATTTCCCAACCATAAGACTGCCATTTTTTTACTATGCCCCAAAAATTTTCTCTGAATGGATAATTCAAAAGTTCGCTGTCTTCATTATTAGGAATAACCCCTACAACAGGTTTGATATTATATTTTAAAAATAATCTTTCACATTTATCCATAAGTTCCCAATTCATGTTGGGAGCAATATCGTCAAATCTAAGTAAAAGACCAGTGTTCCTAGAAAAAAAATTCATAAAAATAATTATAACTAGTTATAATGTATCATTTTAATTTAATAAATTGCTTTATTATATGGAAGAACAAAAGGGACTAGTCAGCATAATTCTAAATTGTTATAATGGAGAAAAGTATCTTAGGCATGCATTAGATGCTGTAATTAAACAAAATTTTAATAATTGGGAGTTAATTTTCTGGGATAACCAATCGACTGACAATAGCAAAAAAATTTTTGACTCCTATAAATCAGAAAAATTTAGATATTTTTATTCAAAACATCATACAACCCTTTATGAGGCAAGAAACCAGGCTCTCAAAGAATGCAAAGGAGAATTTATTGCTTTTATAGACTCAGATGATACCTGGGAAATAGATAAGTTAGAAAAGCAAATAAAGTTATTCAAAAAAAAAGAGGTTGGATTAGTTTATGGAAATTTATGGATTTTTAATAAAAAATTAAACAAAAAAAAAATTTTTTCAAAAACTTCTTTAATGAAAGGAAGAATTTATAACAATATTTTTTCCGATTACAAAATTGGAATTATAGCGGCGGTAATAAGAAAAAAAATTTTAATAGAGAATAAAATTAAATTCAAAAAAGAATATAATCACATTGGAGATTTTGACTTATTTGTTAAATTATCAAAAATTTGTGAATTTGATGTTGTTCAAAAGCCCGTTGCTACTTACAGAATTCATGGTGAAAATTTGTCATTGAAAAATTCAATAAATGAAATTCTGGAGATGAAGTTTTGGTATCAGAATAATAAGCTAAACTTAAACAAAGATCAGGAAAAACATTTTTTAGCAAAAATAGCAAATAAAGAGTTTTATTACTTAAAGTTTAATGGAGATTTTTTTGTAACATTAAAATTTTTTTTCAAAGAAAAAAATTTAAAACAAAGTATTAAGAATTATATATTATTACTTTCTCCAAAATTTATTTTAAAAAAATTTATTTGGTATCAGTAAATGTTTTTTATTTTAAAAAAAATATCTTTTTATTTAAGAAAAATTGAGATTTATGAGAAAAAAAAAGTTTTTCCTGTAAGTTGTTCAAAGAAATTTGAATTTAAGATTTATAAAAAATTTCTTAATATAAAAAATAAAAAAATATTAGAATATTTTGAAATACATAAAAATAAAAAATTAAGATTTAAAAATAATTGCTTATTTTTAACCCTATCCCTAAATAAAGATTTGGTTTCAAGCGGTTGGCTTTATAAGGGAAACAGATGGAAAATTACTGAAATTGATGAATACATATATTCTAAAGATAAATTAGTTATTTTTGATTTTTTTACACCAACAAGTTTTAGAAACAAAGGAAATTATACTAAATTACTTAAACTAATTTGCTCCAAATTTAAGAAAAAAAAAATTTTGATTTACACTTTATCAACTAATAAAAAAAGTAAAAAGGCAATTATTAAAGCAGGTTTTGAATATAAAAAAACTTTGAAAAAATTATAATAAATGGAAAATAATTTAAGTTTTAAAAATTTTTATAATTTCGATGACCGCCTAAAAAAAATCTGGGAAAATCTAGAGAAAGAAGGAGATTGTTATATTTTTCAAAAATATCAATATACTTATAATCTAGTTAAAGCCTTTAATATAAATTTTTGCATATTTTCTGTAATTTATGATAATGATAAACCTATCGCGATTTTCCCATTTGAAATTAAAACCTTAAAAAAAGTTAGAATTTTGCAATGGCTTGGGTCTAATCTAAATGATTACAACTGTCCTATAATTCTTAATCAAGATATATTCAGTAATAAAAATTTTATAAATATCTGGAAACAAATATTAAATAGTATTAGAGATTTTGATATTATTTATCTAAATAAACAACCAGAATTTATAGAAAAAATATCAAATCCGTTTGTGAAATATCTCTATAACGAAAATCATTCATGCGCATACCAGCTTCAATTAAAAAGATTAGAAAATGATGATTTAGATTTTTTAAAAAATAAAAAGTTTAAGAATGAGTTTAATAGAACGAGAAAAAAATTATTAGAAGGCAATAATATTTCATTTGACGCAAATTATATTGAAAATAAAGAAAATTTAATAGAAAATATAGTTCTAAAAAAAATTTCTAATTTAGAAAAAAGAAAGATATCTCATTCACTTAACAGAAATTTAATCACCTTTCTCAAAAATTTACTCAAATTATACCCAAAAAAAATAATTGTTAGCACATTAAAGATTAATAAAGAGATAATCGCAAGAAATATTGGAATATTCGATAACAAAAGATTTCATTATTATATGCCTGTGATTTTTTCTGAAAAATATAACTCATTTTCACCGGGAAAATTGTTAATACATGAACTTATTAAATGGTCTAGAAAAAATAATATTTCAATATTTGATTTTGGTATAGGGGAAGAGGTTTATAAAAAATACTGGAGTAACGACTTCATGAAAATTTTTAAACACATCGATTACAGAGGATTAAAAGGATTTATTTTTTTTTATATTTTGAAATTTTATTTTAATATGAAAACTTTCTCTAGGAAGCCTTAGCTCTTGATAGTTTTTTTCTCTCATGAGGGTTTAAAACTAATTTTCTAAGTCTACAAGATTTTGGTGTTATCTCTAGTGCTTCGTCCATGTTTAACATACTCAGTTGTTCTGCTATTGCCATTTTTCTTACAGGAGTTAAAACAACATTTTCATCAGTTCCCTGAGTTCTCATATTTGTAAGTTTTTTTCCTTTTAAAACATTAATTTCAAGGTCACCACTTTTAGAAGATAGACCAACAATCATACCTTCATACACTGGATCATTATGTGTAACAAACATCTCTCCTCGAGCTTGTAAATTAAAAATTGCAAAGGCTACTGCTTTTCCATTTTCCATTGAAATTAAAGCACCGTTTCTCCTTCCTTCCATATCTCCAGTATACTCACCGTAAGAGTGAAAGATTCTGTTAATTACCCCAGTGCCCTTTGTAAGAGTTAAAAATTTGCTTGTGTATCCCATTAATCCTCTAGTCGGGGCATGAAAAATTAATCTTTTTTTATTTTTGCCCGTATCTTTAAGATCTATTAATTTACCTTTTCTTCTGTTCATCGAGTCTATAATTCTTGAAGAAAATTCTTCATCTAAATCTACTGTTATTTCCTCTATAGGTTCAAGCTTATTTCCTTTATCATCTTTTTTAATTAAAACTTTTGGAGGACTAACAGTCATCTCAAATCCTTCTCGTCTCATTTGTGTTAAAAGTATTTCAAGCATTAATTCTCCTCTTCCGCTAATAACAAAAGCATCTTTATTATCATTTTCTTCAAAATTAATTCCAACATTATTCTCAGCTTCTTGAATTAAGCGATCTCTAATTTGTGTGCTTGTCAACTTTTTACCTTCCGTACCTGCTAATGGAGAGCTATTAACAGTTATAGTTATCGACATTGTTGGTGGGTCAATTGGAGTTGCGTTCAAGGGAACGCTTACCTCTAGATCACAAATTGTATCAGCAACATTTGCTTTTTCTAAACCTGAGATAATAACAATATCACCAGCTTCCCCTTTTTCTATTGGAACTTTTTTTGTACCTTCATATCTGAAGATTTTTGTTAATCTTCCTTCATCAATCTTTTTTCCTTCAAGATTAATTGCTTTAATTTGTTGATTTGCTTTTGCTGTTCCTTGAGCAATCCTTCCTACTAAACTTCTTCCAAGAAAACTATCTGCGTACAGAAGTGTCGATAGCATTGCGAATGGTTTAGATTTATCAAATGAAGAGGGTTTGACGTGATCTATAATTAAATTTAATAAAGGTTGTAAATTTTCTCTTGGTCCATTTATCTTTTTAGATGCCCAACCTGATCTTCCACTAGCATATAAAACTGGAAAATCTAATTGTTCTTCATTAGCATCTAGGCTCACAAATAAATCAAACGTTTCATCTAAAACTTCATCAGCTCTTTGATCTGGTTTATCTAATTTATTTATAACCACGATCGGTTTTAAGCCTTGTTTAAGAGCTTTAGAAAGCACAAATTTTGTTTGAGGCATTACACCTTCAGCAGAATCTATTAACAACAAAGCACCATCAGCCATATGTAATACTCTTTCGACTTCTGCAGCAAAGTCTCTGTGCCCTGGAGTATCAATGATGTTGATCCTTGAGTCTTTCCAATTTATTGAAGTTGGCTTTGCAAGAATTGTAATTCCCCTCTCTTTTTCCAATTCACCGGAGTCCATTACTCGCTCTTCAACATTTTCATTATCTCTAAAAGTTCCACTCTGTTTCATTAAGCTATCAATCAAGGTGGTTTTGCCGTGATCCACGTGAGCTATGATTGTTATATTTCTGATTGTATTTGTCATTTTGGTTGCGGGGGTAGGATTTGAACCTACGACCTTCAGGTTATGAGCCTGACGTATGTACCTTTCTGCCCGTTTAATTAGCATAATATATTAAAAAAGCTAGATAAATTTTATGGTTTTTGAACTGTGATCGTCATAGCTTCGTCATAGACTTCTATTAAAAAAACAGCCAAAATTATCGTCAAATAATTATTAAAAATCAATTTTTTTATTTCTAATTTTTCTAATTATTTTTAAAATAAACATTGGCATCAAGATCTTTATCAAATTCTTAAAAATTTGAATTTTTCTTGTTTTTTCAGCTGCAATGAGATCTTTTCTACATAAATTAAAATAATTAATTAAATTTTTTTTTTTCCCAGTATAAATAAAAATTGATTTAATTAACGTGTCTAAATATATTTTTTCAAAACCATATCTATTCATTAAATTTTCAAAGGCATAGCTAGAAAAATAATAAACGTGTGGTACGTGTATGTCTCCAAGGATATCTCCTTCACGTCGACCCTTTTTAATTGAGTCAATTCCAGGAAATTCAATATAATTCAATGTTTCATTTATCTTTTGAATTTTTATTAATTTTTCAATCTCTTGATTAAAGTTATTCCAATGTTCAATAACGTGAGACATGATAATGATGTCTGGTTTAAAGTTAATTTTATCCAGCCCGCCTTTAATAGCCTTTATGCCCTTAGTTTCAGCGTGTCTTAAATAGGGGTCAAAATAATCAAATAGATATTTTTCGTTATTTTCGTTAAAATGGTCTAACACACCTCCAGCTCCACCACCAAGATCAATTATTTTTAAGCTATTAAATGGCTTAATTTTATATTTATCTAATAATTCAAATCTAAACTTTGATTCATTTTTTTGTATTTCAAAAAATTCAGCAGGTGATATTTGCTTATATTTCTCACCATAAGATTCTGTTCTATAATAATTTTTATAGAAGTCCTCAACGTCCTGATTTCTGAAATAATCTTTTGCTCTTATTAAACCACAGTTTTTACACACTACAGTTACAAATTCTAAGCAGTGACGATCTGTTTGTGATAATAAAATATCATCTTTTGCTCCACACAAACATTCATTATTAATTAATTTATAATTTTTTTTTGCATAAGAATTAAAGAAATTATAATAATTTTTAGAAAATTGTGGGAATTGTATAACTCTATCTTTTTTGTAGAGATATTTATTTAATTCATTTTCAGTGAATTTTTTTTTAAATCTTTTATGATTAATTATATAGTCCATCAGTCAAGATCATTATACATATAATCAAGAAGAGCTTAAATAACAAGACCTGTGTTCGTCATATGATCGTCAAATGAAGTTGGAAAATTTTATCTATGAACTAAAATCGTTGGTATGATTGGTTGCGGGGGTAGGATTTGAACCTACGACCTTCAGGTTATGAGCCTGACGAGCTACCAGACTGCTCCACCCCGCGATAAATTATTTTTTTTTTATATTAATAGCCTGAAGTTTATCTTTTTCTTCTTTTATATCATAAGATATAGTTTGCTCTTCTTTTAAAACTCTTAATTTTGAGTTTTCCAGTGATGATACGTGAAGAAAAATATCTTTTTGTGTTTCATCATCAGTTATAAATCCATAACCTTTTTTGGCATTAAACCATTTCACTTTACCAGATGGCATTGTTAATCCTCTCATTTAAATAAATTTAGTACCTATTTTTTAATTTTTGGAGTTTTTTAATTCTTTTAAGATTTTCTGTTTGAACTCTCTTTTTTTTTTCAGATGGCTTTTCATAAGTACTTTTCATCTTCATTACCTTAAAAAAACCCTCTTTTTGAAGTTTTCTTTTAAGAACTCTAATTGCTTGTTCAATGTTATTATCTTTTACGTCTATTTTAATAAAAACCTCCAGTTAATTTTATGGTAGTTATCATTAGTAAATCTCTTTGTCTATAGAGAAGCTGCTTGAGCTTTTTTTTCTTCTCTGATTTTAGCTTTTTTCTCTCTCTCTATTCTTCTTTTTGCCTTATCAACGCTTTTTTGAAAGGCTTCTTGTGTGCACAAAGCTAAAATAACAGGATCTCTAGGTTTTAAGTTAGAAAAATTCCAGTAGCTTCTTTTTCGTATTAAAGAAACTGTAGCTTTCGTACTTCCTACAAGCTTGGATATTTGTCCATCTGTGAGTTCTGATGCATTTTTACACAACCACAAAATCGCATCAGGTCTGTCCTGTCTTTTTGATAGAGGAGTATAATTTGGTTTTTTTCTTTCTTTAATCTCAATTTCTTCAATTTTTTTTAGTAGTTGTAATTTTTTTTTAGGGTCTTTGGAGCAGTCTTCTATTTCTTCTCTTGATAATTGACCTGCT
>Ga0181568_10002658_pt1 | contig 16266 bp, 13 predicted proteins | sample 101ome_20_FD_133758 | JGI IMG/M metagenome (GOLD analysis project Ga0181568, IMG submission 133758) | Coastal salt marsh microbial communities from the Groves Creek Marsh, Skidaway Island, Georgia - 101404AT metaG (megahit assembly) | ecosystem: Environmental > Aquatic > Marine > Intertidal... | reverse complement strand
TTTGAAAATATTAGAACACAAGGTAATACAAGAATTGGTGGAGATCTGACAGTTGTTGGTGATCTAAACATTCTTGGTAGCGAGAACGTAACAACAGTCGCTAATCTTGCTGTTACTGATAACTTTGTATACTTGGGCGCTGGTGATACAGTAACTGCAGAAGCACTTGATTCTGGTCTTAATGATCTATCATTTGTTGGTCATTATGAAGGTGAGAATGTCGTATCGTACTTCGTTAAAATATCAGCTACAGATCTAGCTGGTGATACAATTGTATGGTCATTTGATTCTGACTTTGCAACACTAGAAGGATTTGATTCTGCTGGTGGTCCAACCTCATACGACATTAGTGGAACACTTCCTGTTAAATTAAGATACGGCATTAGCGTTGATTTTGAAGCTATTACTGGTCACGATCTTAATGAGCGTTGGAAAGGCGATGCTGCTCCTGTTAACCAACAGCTAGGTATTATTGGTAACTATAACACACCAACAGATCCATATGCTCACACAGGTGTATTCAGAGATAATGCTGATGGTCGCTTTAAATTCTTTAATGGTTATAGGCCAGAAATTGAAGGATCTATTAATACATCTGATTCGACATATGAAGATGCTCCAATTCAATTTAGCACTGGTTATGGTGATATTGTTGGTAACTTAACTGGTAATGTTATTGGTACAGTATCGAGTATCGCAAATCATAGTACAGCCGATCTTGTTGAAGATCCAGCCTCTACAGATTCAAGCGGTACACAATATTTTACTTCTGCGAGAGCTCGAGCTACAATACAAGCTGTTGATGCTGGAGGAGATGGTTCTTTTGTTTATGATTCTGCTACAGGAACTATGACATATACAGGTCCTTCTGAAGCAGAATTCTATCAACACTTTAAAGATAATGCTGATAGCTGGGGTGATATGACATTTGATTCCGCATATGGAACAAATGGTGGATTTAAACTTCATGAACGTCATATTACAAGACATGAAGAAGTTTATGCTGATTCGTTTATTACATCTCAAGAATATTTCTTGATTTATAGCGGAACAACAGGCGGCGTTTTGAAGAAAGTGAGAGCCGATACCTTGGCTTCTACAATCGGCGGTGGAGCTGGTGGAGGAGGCGGCGGAGGTCTCTTCGGATATATTAATTTGTAATGTTGTTTTAGTATAAATAAACAATAAAGATTTAAGCAGGAATTTATGGCAGCAGTATTTGAAACCAGTTATGTTAAGAACGTAGGATCTACTGAACAGGTCCTATATACTGGTAACACTGGTTTAACAGGAAAACATTTGATTGTCTCGTTTATGGCAACAAATATATTAGGATCAGCCGTACCTATAACCGCTAAGTTGGTTAGAGGTTCTGATTCTATATACATTGCCTATAATAAACGAATTCTTCCAAATGATACTGTCGATTTGCTTATAAATAACTCTAAGATCATGATAGAGGCTAACGATGAAATAAGAGTTTCTGCTCCTATTGATAATTCATTTAGCGTTATCATGACAGTAGTAGAGGAAGTTCAAACATGATTAATGATACTATATCATATGGTCACGATAATCAAGGCGGAATTTATACAGGAACTTCTTATTCAGATAAAACCTTTTATGGTTTTAAATTAGATAGCGTAGGTGATTTAACATGTACTGTTATTCGTTCAGATGACAGTGATGTTGTTGAGCTACCCACATGGGCTGCTGCTTCATATGTTGATTCATCTATTGAAAGTCTGGGATATTCGTTTAAAGACCCAGAAGAATATAGAGCATACTTTTGGTCGCTGGACGCAGTGACTTTTAGATTTAATCAAAATAACGGCCACCTAGAAATGGTTGTATACTAATGATCCGGAGTAAATAATCCTATGGCAACAATTATAGACTTAGGTAAATTAAGATTTGAGTATCGTGGAGAGTATAGCGCTGCTACTACCTACGAAGCCAATGATGTTGTCAAATACGGTGGCAACCTTTATGTTTACAAATATGGCCTAAATACATCAGGCAATACACCTCAAGTTGGATCTCTTTATTGGGATTTGATGGTCGAAGGATTTAAATTTGAAGGTGCATACGATTCAGATACAACATATAACGTAGGTGATGGTTTCTCTTATGGTGGTATCGTTTATATTACAACTGCAAATAGCATAAGTGGAACTCGTCCTCCAAGAGATTCATTCTATTCTACATTTGTTGATGGAATTCAATACGAAGGTGTATATGATAATTCAACTCAATATCAAAAGTCAGATATTGTAACCTATGGTCCAAAAACTTATATTGCTACTAATGATCCAACAATTGGAGTAAATCCATTATCAACCGCAAGTTGGGATGTCTTCGCTGACGGAATTAATGTAACAGGTGATTGGATTGATTCTTCTTCTTACAAACCAGGAGAGATTGTTTCTTGGGGAAATAAACAATGGCTATCTACTGCTGATATTTCTGCTGGTGATTCACCTAATGCAAATGGCTCTTGGGAAGTATTTTCAGAAGGTCAGACATGGAGAGATTCATACAATGGTGGTGTAAAATATTATGAGCACGATATTGTAACTTATGGAACTTCGACATATAGAGTTACAAGAGATAATGTTTTAGGATCAACTCCTAGTGGTTCAAATCCTCTTTATCAAAGAATTCAAGAAAGTTTAAAATTTAAAGGTGACTATAATGGAGGTACTACGTATTTCCAAAATGAATTGGTCACATATGGCACAAATTTATATAGATCTTTAGTGGATGCTAATGTAGGTAATGATCCGGAATCCTCACCTTCTAGTTGGGAAGAATTAACTTCTGGTTCACAAGCAAGAGGTGCATGGGCACCTACTACTTTGTATTATGAAGGTGATATTGTTACTAATGGTAATACTACATATTACAAAACCGGAACATCTCATACTTCAGCAGCTACATTTACGTTAGATGCAGCTAATTGGACTACTTTAGCTGACGGTGTAAGATATAGATCTGGCGGATATGACAGTGCTGGCGATTATTTAATTAATGATATTGTACAATATGGTACTAGCACATATATCGCATTACAAGATTTTACGGCTAGTGGTAATTTTTCTGCAGAACTTGGTGCTGGCAAATGGGAAATTTTAGCCGCAGGTGGTTCTTCTGTATTCCCATCAATTACTCCTGGTACCGATGCAGGTACATTCTTAGGAACACCAGATGGTGTTGCATATAATTGGACACGTCCAGGTGAAACAGATAAAGTTTACTATGTTACTGCTGATGGTGTTGATGATTCAGCTAGAGGTACTACAATTGATAATGGTTGGGCATCTCTTGGATTTGCACTACAAAATGTAACTGGACCAGCAACTATTTTTGTTAAAGAAGGCACTTATACTGAAGCCCTTCCAATGACTGTTCCAGCAAATATTACTATAAAAGGTGATGGTCAGAGAAACACAATTATTCAACCACAACTTGGCGATTCACAAGAAACCATGTTCTATGTGAATAACGGGTGTCTCGTTGAAGAGCTGCAGTTTAAAGGATTAACTGGTTTCCAACTATCTGATAGTTTCCCACACGATATGGAATATGCAACTATTGGTGGCGTTTATTTTAGATTAGATCCAACAGCTGTTATTACAAAGTCGCCTTACATTAAAGAATCAACTGCTTTCTCAAGTGGTGGAATTGGTGCAATTGTTGATGGTGGCCTAAATAATAATCCAGCAAACAATGGATCTATGGTTTTCCACACATTTACTCAAGTGCATGACGGTGGTGCTGGTTTCTGGGTTCGTAGAAACGGTAAATCAGAAATCGTATCTTGCTTTACTTACTATAACGACTTTGGTCTTGTAACTACTGGCGGTGGTAAAATTAGAGCTCTAAACTGTAATAACTCTTACGGTACATATGGAGCCGTTTCTGAAGGTTATGATTCAGCTGAAGTAGCAATTAATGGCCAAGTTAGAGGTGTTTCAATATTTTATGATGGAAATACTTTAGCTGGTGGCACAGAATTTACAGCTGGAACTTATATTACTGGTGTACCAACAAATAACGTAATTGATCGAGCAACAAGAGCTGCTAACGTTTCTTTCCATTCGCCAAATCACGGTTTGGTAACAGGACAAAGAATTTCTATTGATAATCTTACTCCTCCAACTTGGGCTTCATTATTTACGGCAGACAGTTATTGGGTAACAGTCACTGATTCTTCTAATTTTATACCATTTACAGATTCTGCAAGAACTTCTGCCATTGATACTCAATTAGCTGGTGGAAGAGTTACAACTACTACTTCTATTACTGATATTGCTCGTCAAAACCCTGTTAGAATTACAGTACCAAGCGCCGCGGATATTGATTCATATGAAATTTCATATATTCAGTCTGTTGGTGGTATGACTCAAATGAATGACCTATGGTTTACATTTGATAGTGGAGCCGGTACAGCTGGCACCTTCTTATATGCAAGAACTGCTGAAAATAATAAAATTACAGTAAGTAATGCTGGTACAACAACCTTTGCAGGTACTGCCGGAGGATCGGTATTAGCAGGAACTGCAAACGAAACAATTACACTTTATAGAGGTTCTCGTTATCGCTTTATTGGTGATGGCGGAGCTCTTCAAGGCGGACGTTTCTACCTTTCTACTTCTACTAGCTGGGATTCAAGTAACTTTACTGATGAATTTACAACAGGTATTCTAAATAGTAGAAATACGCTAGATGGAGATTCTACTCTCGATAGTAGTATTGATGGTCTATTATTTGAAGTTGGTCCAACTACTCCAAGCACATTATACTATAACTGGGATAGCGCTGCAAGTGCTTCTGAAATGAGAGGTACAATTAATATTGTGAATCCTCCATTCATTGATGCAACATCATATAGCATTTACTCTTCTGGTGGACAAATTCGTCAAATGGATTCAGGTGATTACTTTGACTCTGCTCATTGGAATGCTGAAGCTCCAACTGGTTATATAATTAATAGCCAACCATCACAAGATAAAATATATGTTGAAAATATCACATTCCCTGGTTTCCCTGCTGGTACTACAATTACTGATAGTTCCGGAGCAATTACCGCGGATCTTTTAGATAGCGGTCATTACGGTGGGCAATATGGATTTATTATAACTCTTGATAATTTGAATGCTGAACCAAAGCCAGGCGGATCGCTTTCTTTCTCTGATGATTTAGATCTTTCTGGTGAAAGAAGAGCTTATGTAATTCAAACTGTTTCTGATTGGGACTCTTCTGCTGGTCAAGCAACCGTAACGTTATCTCAAGAAAAATTAGAAACAAGTGCTTCATCTGATGATGCTTCTATCACAATACGTACTAATTATTCTCAGGTTAGACTTACCGGTCATGATTTCTTGAGCGTTGGTACCGGCGGTGTTACAACTACTAATTATCCTGGATTGCCTATTCAATCTCCTTCACAAGGAAACGAAGTGGTTGAAACTGCTCCAGGTCGTGTTTATTATGTGTCTACTGACCAAGACGGTAACTTTAGAGTTGGTAACTACTTTAGAATTGATCAGGCTACTGGACGAGCAACTTTGGATGCATCAGCATTTGATCTATCTGGTTTGACTTCATTGAGACTAGGTTCGATTGGTGCTCAAATTGGTGAAGCAATTAACGAGTTCTCGTCAGATGAAACTATGTCGGGTAATTCTAACTTAGCTGTTCCAACAGAAAAAGCAACTAAAGGATATGTTGATAGAGCTCTTAAAGATGTAACGTTTACATATGGTAGTGGAGATTACGATTCATCAAATAGTGAATATTATCCATGGGATTCTTCAAGAGATTCTGGTGGACCACGTCTTAAGAAATATACTGTAGGAAATGCAACATATTCAGATATCGTTTATGATTCATACAGTGATGAAATTTTAAGCTATAAAGAAGCTACAACACTTGGTTATGGATTTAATGTCACAAGAAGCGTTGTTGTTACATATAATAGTGACGGATCAATTGAAAGAATAACAACTACGGAGCTTTAAGGATAAAAAATGGGTACAGATGTATTAGCATATAACGCTCTAGCAAGATCGATCGACGGTATTCGAGATCAAATTGCAGAAAAAAGAAGACTGAGAGATTCAGCGATTGAAGCTATTCCAGCGATTGATTCTGCTGTTACATATACATGTGGATTAATTGATAGTTTAGGCACATACTGGCAAGATAGAATCGATAGTGCTGCCAATTATATTGCAACTAACACACAATCAGTAATTGGTGGTTATGATAACGAATGTTGGCATACAAAATTTCAATCGGCTTGTCAATGTAGTTGTGGATGGGAAGGTATAAAACTATTATGTCATTGTAGTGGATCTGTTACTTGCGACATTTGTGTTTGGAATTGTAACGGTTCTCATTGGCAATGCGGAGCAAGTTGTTCTATTTGTGTTCCAGCTGGTGTATCAAAAATTATGTTTTCAGTACAGGCTCCAGGCGGGCCTTCTCTTATGTCTAACTGTTGTGGTGGAGCAGCTTTTGGGCCTATGGGTGGTTATATTCAAACTACGTTTTGTGTCTCTGAAGGCGATTGCTTTACGGTATGTGCAGGATGTAGTTATTGCTGTTTCCCATATTGTTGTGGTTATACTTTATATCGTTCTGAAAATTCTTTTGTTTGTGGTAATATCGGAGGTGTTACTGGTTGTATGGTAGCTTGTTCTCCACATCCTCATGCGTGTTGTGAACAAAAAACTAGACAATGTTATGGTCAAAGATTGAATGACGGTACACTTCCTCAAGCATTTGGTGGTTGTTTTACAATCTATCATCACTCGCATTGTATGTGTGGATCGGAAGGAAATAGTATTTGTAATAATAGTTACGGTCAATGTTGTTATTTCTGCTATGGTCCAGGTAGTAGTTATTCACCGACATCAGAAGCAGAAACTATTGCAGCTACTGATCACCAGCCAGTTCATCAAGAACCACCTACAGCAAACGGTTCACTCGAGAGTATCAGTAATATTGTTCCTGGATCTTGTTTTAAAGTTTTTGGTATGTATCATGGATCTTATAACGCTGAGAACTGTTGGTGGGTATGCACATATGGATCACCATGGGCAACAGCTCATTCTGGTTGTACGTATGTATGTTGTAGATGTATGAACCAATGTTGTCCAGGATGTGTTTGGTCAGCATCCCAAGGTTATGGCTGTTTCCCAGGCCATGGCGGTTGGGCTAGTATGACATGTGGCGGTAATACAATATATTCAGATATGGGAAGACACGGAGCAGTACGAGTACAGTGGTGCTAATAAAACTGATCGTATAAATAATTAGGATTTTAGGAGAAATAAATGGCAACTTATACATTTACTTACAAAGTGCCAGATCAGCTTTATATTAATTCATGGGCTGATGGCAACACTGGCACTGGAACTGTAAAGACTGATCAAGCTACACATAAAGCTTGGTTTGAAACAGCAACTGGGTCGATTTTGTATACTGACTTTTTTGAGCATATTGATAGTATGGGAGATCTTCCTCCAGAAACTCAAAAAATAGTAACTGAAGTCGAAGTAGATCCAACTACAAATGCCGGTGCAATGGCTTTATGGTTTATAAAATATAACTCATATGGTAATATGATGGATTCGGATGAAAATCCAGGAGATGTTTTGGTAGATACAGCTGTGCCAAACTATCCAGATCATACTTGGAAAAAAATTACTAACCCTACACCAAATCATATTTGGCAACAATTTTTAGACGATAATGGAAATTTAGATTATCGTTTTCATAGTAAAGAAGAAAATACAGTAGCTGATTATAACGCAAGACAAAGAAAACATGAAGTAAAATATTATATGGATAATTTTGATTGCGGCGCTGATATTGAATCTGACATGAGCGTGTTTATTAATAAGTGCGACACATTTATTACGGCTAATGATCCTCTCAAACCTTGGATGCTTGAGCCAGAAGCTCAATTATTAGATAGGACTGCAGCTCCTAAAATTCCATTAAATATTGCCACGGCTATCGCTAATATCAAAAGTTCTGGAATTACAGCCGATATTCAATTTCAACCTTGGTCATTTACAAATGAAGCTCATGCAATGAGGTTTGACCCCGATGTAAGACTTAGCGAATTGGAAGGATAAATAAATGCCTGATATTTTATACGCAGCGGCATTAGATAAACAGGTATTTGCTGAATCACAACTTTCTGTAGCTTCTGCCCAACAATCGCAGAGAAATAGTGAAAGAGTGACAGCGCTTTCAACTTTGACTGCTGCATGTAACTGTTATACTAATCTTAATAATTGTTGCTTATGTTGCTGGTGTTGTTGTGAAGCATGTGTTGCAGCATTAAAAATTCCAGTTACACAAACAGAGTGTTATGAAATTCAAGATTGTCTTTATCAATGCCCGGTAGATCCTGATGCTTGGAATCTAATACCTGATAATACTGGCCAGCCTGGATGGAATACATTCTGGGTATGTGATACTACTGGTTATTATCGTTGCGGTAGAGGTTGTAGTTGGACAGTTCCATCTGGAGTTACATGCGTTCAGTTCGATATGTGGGGAGTTGGTGGTAATAACTCATCGGGGTATTGCTGTGGCAGTGCGCCATGGGGAGCAAATGGTTCGTTTGGTTCTATTGTAATGCCAGTATCTGCCGGTTGTACTTATACAATCTGTGCAGGCTGTGCTCTTTGTTGTGCACACGGTCCTAGTTACCATGATAGAGCATTTCCCTCAGGTTCTCCAACATACGTATCTGGATATGGATTACAAAACGTTTGTATACAACCGGCGCTTAATAACCTTCAGAGATTATACATGCAATGTATAGGCTTAATGGAAAACTGTTATTCGTATAATTGCGGTGGTGGGTCTGGTCAATGTTGGTGCGGATTTGGGTGGTTCTGTCAAGATAATGGTTGTGCGACATGTGGAGTTAGATGCGCTGCTCATACTAACGTATGGCCAATCGGTAGAGTGTGTGTTCCAAACGCTCATTATTATAGAACTACAGGAGCCGGTGGTTGTTATTGTAAAGATACAAACGCGTATGGCTGGTATAGAAATATTACAGTTCCACGAATGTACTGCTGTGCATGTCAATGTATTTGCCAATATTTTGACAGCCAAACTTGTGGCGGTTGGCTATATGGCCAAGAATGTTTTGGCGGTAAAACCTGTATGCCAGGCATTGGATCTCATCCTTTAACCGTAATGGGTAGTTGTACTGGTATGTATTCTGGTTATCCCAATATGGGCGCAGTACGAGTTACATATTATTGTAACTGTTAATTTAGTATTTACATTCTGAAATAATTAATATATAATAGTACTATCTGATTTGAATTGAGGAAATTATGGATAAAGCCATCTTTATTAATGGTGGAGCAGGTCGTGTTCTCTGCTCCATCCCAGCATTAGAAAAACACGTAGAAGAAAATCCAAACAGTATTGTAGTAACAGAAGCATGGGGAGAACTTTTTCTCACCAGTAAAATTCTGCGTAATAAATGCTATATGCCTAATCAAAAAAATCTTTTTGAGAATTACGTAAAAGATAGAAAATGTATTACTCCTGAACCTTATAGAGTTTGGCATTATTATAATCAAAAATGTAATTTAATTCAAGCTTTTGATATTGAAATTAATGGATTAGAAGAACCAAGAGAATCTTTACCACTTAATTTTGAATTATCAAAACAAGTACAAGTTACTGGTCATAATTTTGTTGAAGAAGCAAAAAGAAATTTAGGTAAAGAAAAAGCTATTTTGTTCCAACCATTCGGCCAAGGCGCAAAACAAGAAGGAAGATTTATTATTGATTCTTCTGGCCGAAGCTTTGAATTGGTTGATGTGTTAAAAATTATGGAAGAACTTACGAAAGATTACGTCGTAATTTTAATGAGTATGTTTCCAATTCCTACAGATAAACAATTAAATATTGTTCGACCAGAACAAATGGATCTTCTTCAATGGATGGGTGTTGTAAATGCTGTAGATCACGTTTTAGCATGTGATTCTGTAGCTCAGCATTTTGCTAATGCTTTAGGTAAATCTGCTACTGTAGCAATTGGCGCAACATATCCTGGAAATATTTCTTATCCTCAAAATAAAAAGTTTAAGATTTTTGATATAGGAGGAGATGATAGAGTTTATTCTCCAATTAGAGTACAGTGGGAACCAGCTGTAGAATTGAATAATGAAGGTTTAATGTTATTGACAGATAAACAAAGAAATGAAATTATTGAAAACGTTAAAAAGGAACTTAAATAATGTCTGGTTATATTTTAGCTATTACTCGTGGACATAACGGCGGGGCATGTCTTTTAAAAGACGGTGAGATTGTTTTTGCTATTGAAGAAGAACGTTTGTCTAGAAATAAATATGATGGAGGTCCATTTGCTTCTATTATTAAAACTTTAGAATATACTGATACAATTGATTATTTAGTAATTGCTCATACTCAAGATTTAAAATCAACAGCTGGTAAAATTGATTATAGCGGTGATGATGTATATACAGGCCTTTGCAGAAAACTCGGTTTATTAAGAACTCGTCCAGATGATCAAATACAGCGCGTTATTGATTTAAGTCATATTCATCATAAATTACACGCTGCATGTGCATTTTATAGATCAGGCTTTGATGATGCAACAGCTGTTATTATTGATGGAGCCGGAACTTTTGCTCCGCTGCAATCAGCACATTTTGGAATAGGTCCAAATGGAGAACCAAATGTGATTACTACATTCGAAGTTGAATCTATTATTGAATGTAAATATCCTAGTCATTTTATGAATGTTCATAAACATCATGGCGTTAGAGATCCTATTCGCTGTGCAACAGATAGTTTATCAGTTCCTTTAGATTATAGCAATGAATCTATGGAGAATTTTACAATAACACTAAGCGACAGAGCCGGTATTGTAAAATGTTATGAAGCTATTACTGAATATTGTGGATTTTCTGCTATTGAAGCAGGAAAGACAATGGGATTGGCTCCTTACGGTAAATTTGATGAAAGTCTTTCAGATCCTATGTTTAAGGAATATGAAGGAGCATTACTAAGCGATAGAAATATGGTTGCACCTGCATATCCACAAACTGGATATTTTAATATGATGCTATATGATGGCTATAGATTTAGTGAAGCTTCAGATTTATCTCAATTAAATAATCGAAAAAACGCTGCGTGGAAAGTTCAAGAAGAAACTCAAAAAGCGGCCGCTTGGTATATTAGAAAATCATATGAATTGACTGGAAATAAAAACGTTGTTATTTCTGGCGGATATGGTCTTAACTGTGTTGCTAATTACTCATATTTAGAAGAACTAAAAGATTTAGATTTGAATATCTATATTGAACCTATTTCTTCTGATGCTGGTACGGCTATCGGTGCAGCTCTTATGTTCTGGCATTATATAGCTGATAGTTTTGAAAAAACCGTGGATCAAACTTTATATTTAGGTCCAAATTATAATTTAAATATTGATGATATTAAAACAGAATTTAAATCTGATCCTTCTTTAGATATTAAAGAAAATGTAGAATACAATGAAATTGTTGATATTATTACTGATAAAAATGTTGTAGCAGTATTTCAAGGAAAATCTGAAAGTGGACCTAGAGCACTAGGTAATAGAAGTCTTTTATTTGATCCAACTTTTGAAGATGGTAAAGACTTCGTTAATACTATTAAGCATAGAGAATATTTTAGACCATTTGCAGGATCTATATTAGAAGAAGATGTTCATGAGTGGTTTGATCTCAGAGGCATGGAATCTTCTCCTCATATGATGTATGCTGTAAATTGTAAAGACGGTGTAGAAGAAAAAATCCCATCAATTATTCATGTTGATGGGACTTGTAGGATTCAAACTGTTAATGCTGAACAAAATGAGCATTACTATAATCTAATTAAAGCGTTTAAAGATAAAACCGGTATTCCAATTGTATTTAATACTTCATTTAATCTCGGAGGAGAACCTTTAGTTGAAACATTAAATGATGCTATTCGAACATTACAAAATTCTGAAATAGAATATTTGTATTTGCCAGAAATACAAACATTAATTACTGTAAAGAATCCCAATATTTTAGACAGTCTTTAAATTCATAATTATCAGGGATCTGCGCTAATAGTTTAGAATTATCTGCGCAGGTCCAATATTGATATTGATGTCTTATTTCATCTGGAAAAGGTGCTATCATTATTTGCATTCCAGTAGTAATCGCTAATGTTTCAAATGAAGTTGCTATTCCTGTTCCAACATTATAGATTCCGCTAGGTGCATCATTATCAAAGAAAAATTCGTGCATATTAATAACATCGTCAACATGAATAAAATCTCTTTTTATTAGAGAACTTCCTTCAAATAATGTTATTGTGCAATCAATCGATTTAGATTTTGAATGCCATTTAGTAAATGGGCTAGCTTGATTTCCTTTATGTTCTTCATTAGGTCCATAAACGTTGAAATATCTAAAACCATATACTTTAATCGGTAATTTATCTAAACTATTTTCAATTAATCGATCAAACATATATTTTGACCAAGAATATGGAGAGTTTGGAGATGGAATAGTTTCTTCACTCATTTTTACAATATTAGGATCTTGTTGACCATATACTGATGCAGAAGATGCGTAATGCATATCTACTCCTGCTTCCATACAAGCTACTAATAATTTATAACTAAATTCATAATTTTTATCCATAATTAATGGAATATTTTTTTCAGCAGTACTGCTTATAGCTCCAAGATGAATAACTAAATCTTGATCTTTTACATCAGGAAATCCACCTACTTCATTATTCCATTCAAAACCAGTGACTTCATGTCCTTTTGATTCTAAATATGGTTTCATATTTTTTCCGATAAAGCCTTCATGGCCGGTCATTAAAATTTTCATATTAATTCCTTTAATACATTTTTCCAATCATCTGGTTCGATTGCATATGTTCCGTTTTTTGATACAGCAATTCCAGCTAATGAATTTGCTACTCTTGTTGTAGATGATATATCCATTCCAGCTTCTATGCCTAATGCAAGTCCAGCCATAAAAGTATCACCTGCTCCAGTGACATCAGATATTTCTTTAACTTTAGAAGGATAATGTTCTATAGAGTCTCCTACTAGTAAAACACCATCTTCGCTTAATGTAATAACCAAATATTCTAATTCTAAATGATCTCTTGTTAATTGTGCTTTTGCCATTAATTCTTTTGGCGTATTACATTTACCAACATAATCTTCAAATTCTTTTTTGTTTGGTTTTATTAGATAAGCACCTTTATAATTATCTAAAGAAAGTTTAGGATCAACTAAAACTTTTCCTTTACATTCTTTAATTACTTTTTGTGGATTTTTAATTGATCCTTTATTATAATCTGATAAAACTAAAATTCCTGTTGGTTGAATATTCCATTCTTTTAGAATAGAATCTTCTAATTCGGTGCTTTGTATATATTCTTCATCATCTAGTCTAGACATATATCTATTATTAGATATTACTCTAGTTTTAAGAGGAATCTTTTTTGTTTTTACAAAATAATGATTAGGATGTTTGTTAAACATATACGAATTATTATCGTCGTAATAACATCCTAATTTAGCTTCTGTATAAAGTCTAGATATATTATTATAAACGTTACCGCATCCTCCCCATGTTCTTTCACGTGAGGTTAAGTCCACTATTGGAACTGGAGCTTCTGGAGAAATTCGAGTTGTAGTACCATAGATATACTCATCTATGATCATATCACCTGTTACATAAATCATATAAATATATATTTCATAATTAAGGGTTACATTATGGCATTACGCGACTTAGTTAAAGACGTACATAATCAGGCTGAGAATAGCCCATTTGCTAAATTGCTAATGTCAGGTGAAATACCTGAAATTCAGTACGCAAACTATTTATATCAACAAAAATTAAAATATCGAGCTTTAGAAAATAGAGCAGACGATTTGGATATATTAAAAGATATTCCTCATATTAAAAGACACGAAAGAATTGGAGATGATTTAAATAGTTTAGACGTTCAAAAAAATTTTAGAATATTTGACGTAACTCGAGATTATGTTGAATATGTAAGAAACATTAATGAAGAACAATGCTGGGCACATATCTATGTAAGGCATTTTGGCGATATGTATGGCGGAAATATGATTTCAAAACGTATTCCTTTTGGTCTACATAGCATGTATGAGTTTACAGATAAAAAACAATTAATAGAATATGTTAGAAATAAACTAAATGAAGATATGGCAGAAGAAGCTAGACTAGTATTTAAATATGCTATTGTGCTTTTTAGGGAGTTAGAAATTGAGTATAATCTTTGAAAAGCTAATACAGACTGCGATTAAAATGCAAAACCAACTGGAATTTCTTTCAGTGAGTAAGCATGAGCATGATTTTAAATGGCCAGCAATTAGTTATTATAATCCTTCTTTATTTCGTAGAGCCGATTTAGATATTATTGATGCGATTGAAGATCGTAAGCTTTGGATGATGCATCTTTGTGTTTATCCTCATGTTCATGATCCTGCTCCAATATATGGATTTGATATTATTGCTGGACCAAATAAAGTTACTGGAGCCTTTCATGACTTTAGTCCGGTAAATCCTGATAGTCATATATTACAACAGTTTGAAGAGAATGTACACAGTTTTGTTCCATCAAAACAAAGAGAATTACCTGAATGGGCGAGAAATATTTTCAGCGGTAGTATGGTTTCTGCAGGTAATGTAAGAGATCCAGAAGAGTTACAACAAATATTAGATCTTGCCATTAATAACTTAGACTATTTCCTTCATAATATTGGTATGGAAACTAAAGAAGACTATACCGAAAAACATAACTGGTATGCCATAAATCAAAAAAAGAATCCTCATACTCCACGAGTTATGGAAAGTTTAGGCGTAGATCCTATAATTGTTAGAAGATATATCGATGAATGCCTCTTCCCTGAAATCTAGATTAAAACAATTAGGTATATTTGTTATACTATTCTTTGTGATTAAAGGAATTATAACTACATCTCTTATTATTTTAGCGTTTTCTCAAATTCCTGCAGCGATTGAAATATTCGGGTTCTCTTCTTTACTTTCTGATTAGAAAAACTGTTTAATTTTTTTAATTCTTCTTCAGAAGGGTTTATTAAAGCGCATTTAGCATTTACTTTAAATGCAACTTTAGCATCATTAACATTTCTTCCTACATACCAACCGCCTTTAAATTTAATATGTGGATTTTCTTGTTCACATCTTTTAAACATTCCTGTACTAGGTTTTACATAAATATCACTTTTTTCTGTACCTACTGAATAATACATAGTTTCTATAGACATGATTCCGGCATTACCAAAATCTGACATCATTTGCTGATTTTTTGCATCAACTTGGTTTTGAGTTTTTCCAGCCTCATCCATAATTAAAACTACTTTATATCCTTTTAATCTTAAATTACGAATAGAATCTAGAGCTCCTGGTAAATAATCTAAAGAATCTCCTTTAGTAATAACATCTTTTCTTTCTAAACCAATTGTTGATTTTGGAAAAGATGTTGGCCAATTAGCCATAGGATTTTCTTGTTGTATTTCTACATTAGACTGACTAGGATTATAGTCAGGAATCTCCATTGCTTTTAAATCAATCATTATTTAAATACGCTAATACCGCGCCCTCTGCCGATCCGCTATCACTTGGATTTGGTGGTATATACAAATTATCCCATGTTTTACTTACAAGCTTTGGCATTGACTTATTAAAAGCAACTCCTCCGCTTAATACAATATTACGACTATTTGTAATTTTTCTTGCTTGCCAAAGTACTGCATGTACTAATTGTTCGAAAATACCTTTTGTAGCACTTGCTATTTCTTTTTTATTTTTACCCCGCCACATTCCTCGAACACCTTTATGTAAGTTCTTTTTAAATTTAGGTAATGGAGTAAATTGTTTTATTAAATCCATTTCTATATGAGTTTGTAATAAAGAAAACGGGAAATGCTGCTTATTAGATAATTCTTCAAATTTTGCTTCATCTTGTTGTGGTTTCATTCCAATACGATCTGTCATAGCCGAATAAAATAGACCAATGCTATGAGGATATTTTGATGATTTAAGTTTTTTAAGTTTACCGTTTTCTGCTTTCCATATAGATGTACAATCAAATTCACCTATACTATCAAGAACAACGATAGTGGCATCTTCAAATCCACTTTTATAGAACGCAGCAGCG